>Ga0209107_10000870_pt1 | contig 17159 bp, 14 predicted proteins | sample LakErihyJuly2011_2_FD_187460 | JGI IMG/M metagenome (GOLD analysis project Ga0209107, IMG submission 187460) | Freshwater microbial communities from dead zone in Lake Erie, Canada - CCB hypolimnion July 2011 (SPAdes) (version 2) | ecosystem: Environmental > Aquatic > Freshwater > Lentic >... | reverse complement strand
CGTCGCTGCCTTGGCAGAAAGTCCCCGCAGTCGTTCCGAAAGCGCCTGCTTGTAGAACGCCGTTCGTGCCCGTTATGATCGGCAGGCTCGCAGCCACTCCAATCGCACCAGCGTTTGAAATACCGCCGTGAGTATGCGACAAAGGAGACCTAGCGTCGGAAAGGCGAGCGTCGCTGCCTTGGCAGAAAGTCCCCGCAGTCGTTCCGAAAGCGCCTGCTTGTAGAACGCCGTTCGGGCCCGTTATGATCGGCAGGCTCGCAGTCGCCCCAATCGCACCAGCGTTTGAAATACCGCCGTGAGTGTGAGCCCTAAGCGCATACCGCGCATCTTGCTCGCCCTGGGACAACTGCAATTTATACCAAGCGCCCCAAACTCTTACGGTAGCTCCTGAATCCTCAGAACTCCTCCTCCAAATGTGAGTATTTGTCGGGGCGTCTATGGTGAAACGGTGAACCGTTTGAGTTACCCAGCGATCGTAGTGCGTTTCTACACATCCAAGCCACCAATCCAAGATGGCGATACCCTCCACCCCTCCAGGGGCGTTCGCTGCTGCATTGCCTTGATACCACCCATTCTCAAGAGCATTGTTCCAGTCGGAAATGGTCTGCGAGGCCGCTTGCAATCTTGCAGGGAGTTGAGCGTTAGCCAGAGTTCCACTGGTGATGTCGCCTGCTCCGTGCTGGTGCGAAGTTGCTGCGGCCCCTAGAGCAATCAAAGCGGCGGCGGCGGTAGTCGATCCGGTTCCGCCGTTGGCGATAGCGACGATACCAGTAACATTGGCGGCATTTCCACTAACGCTACCAGTTAAGTTTGCCGTAATAGTCCCTGCTGAGAAATTGCCGCTATTATCTCGGGCGACGATTGCGTTTGCGGTATTCGCAGACGTAGCAGTGGTAGCGGAGTTTGATACTTTCCCTGCTGTCGCTATGTTCGCGAGTTTAGTGTCTACAATGGCAGCGGCAGAGTTAATGTCGGCATTGACAATCGAATTCGCTGTAATCGCCGTTGGGATGGTGATATTTGCAGACCCATCAAAAGTTTGGGCCGTTCCGGTAACGTCGCCGGAGACATTGATGCTGCGTGCAGTGGCTAACTTGGTTGCGCTACCCGCATTTCCGGTCACTCCCCCAGTCACATTACCCGTTACGTTTCCACTGAAATATCCAGTGATCGTCCCCGCTGAGAAATTTCCTGATGCGTCCCTCTGAACTAGTGTGCTCGCCACATTTGCGACGTCGACTCGGATTGGAGTTTGTAAAACTCCATTGGATACAACGACCGCGCCCGTTCCACTAGGTGCGGGGCCAGCGGGCCCCTGTGTTCCGGTCAGCCCCGTATCCCCTTTTATGCCTTGGGGTCCAGCAACGCCAGCTTCCCCTTTTGGAATAGTGAAATTGAAAACGGCGGCAGAAGAAGTTCCTGAGTTTGAGACGGATGCAGAAGTGCCAGCAACTCCAGTTGTAGTGGTACCCACTGCAACAGTACAGGCGGGCCCTTGAATCTTACCAACATTCGACCACGCGGTTCCGCTCCAAGCGTATCCCAAACCTGTGTCGCTCGCGATCCATACGTCACCAATCGTTCTATTTGTAGTGGGAAGAGAGGCTGAAGTTGCAACGGACCCTTTAATGACGACGCTAGTGCCATCGGCGCCTTTATCACCTCTGGGGATAGTGAAATTTAATGTGGCAGCAGAAGAGGTTCCTGAGTTTGAAACAGCCGCAGAAGTCCCAGCAACTCCAGTCGTCGTTGTACCCACTGCAACGGTTGCAGCCGTTCCAGTCGCGCCTACGTCTCCTTTGGGTACAGTGAAATTGAAAACGGCTGCTGACGTAGTACCCGAGTTTGAAACAGCCGCAGAAGTCCCCGCCGCCCCAGTCGTCGTCGTACCTACTGCAACGGTTGCGGCATCTCCCTTAACCCCTTTTAAGGAGGCAACCCATGCCGCCTCAGAAAAAGCATAGCCCCCCTTAACCGCAGATTGGTACGCGCTATCTCCAGTCGGGCCAACCGCGCCGTTTATCCCATCCACCCCTTTAGGAATGGTGAAATTTAATGTGGCAGCAGAAGAGGTTCCTGAGTTTGAAACAGCGGCAGAGGTGCCCGCCGCCCCAGTCGTCGTCGCACCCACTGCAACGGTTGCAGCGGTTCCAGTGGCCCCAGTCAAACCAGTCGGCCCGATAGGGCCAACAAACCCAACACCGACCTCGACCCAGTACCCGTCTGTAAAAATATACTCGCGGAGATTAGTCGTGTCTGCCCACCGAAGTCCTTCGAGTGGCGCAAAGGGAGCCGTGTCAGAATAAACAATCTCCTTGGAAGGAGCGGCGGTCAACTGACCTGAAATAGGGTTGAGTAAAAATCTCATACTACTGAAATAAGTTTTCCATTGGCGTCATAAGTGAGATTAACCACAGAAGCTACAACGCCCCCTTTTGTATAAGTGATCGTCGTTGGGCCGTAGGGACCGTTCGTAATTGCTGTAGAATACCCATTCATAGGGCTGTAGGCGTCCGTACTAAGAACAGGTATTTTTCCACTCACCAAAGTAGGCAGCTTGGAGTTTAGAATGGTCTGCGTCTCATCGCTCTCCAACTTAACTTCGGCTTGGAAGGCGGTGAGTTGGACTTGAGTCGCGTCGAACTCCGTTTGAAGGAGCGTTTGCGTCTGGTCGCTCTCCGACTTGACTTCTGCTTGGAAGACCGTGAGTTGAGTTCTTGTCGTGCCAAACTCCGTTTGCAGGAGAGCCTGCGTCTCGTCGTTCTCCGCTTTAACTTCGGCGCGGAACGCGGCTAGATCAGTCTGCGTCTGGTCGAACTCCGTTTGAAGGAGTGTCTGCGTCTCGTCGTTCTCCGCTTTAACTTCGGCGCGGAACGCGGCTAGATCAGTCTGCGTCTGGTCGAACTCCGTTTGAAGGAGCGCCTGCGTCTCGTCGTTCTCCGCTTTGACTTCGGCGCGGAACGCGGCTAGATCAGTCTGCGTCTGGTCGAACTCCGTTTGAAGGAGCGCCTGCGTCTCGTCGTTCTCCGCTTTGACCTCCACTTGGAAGGCGGTGAGTTGGACTTGAGTTGCGTCAAACTCAGCTTGAAGGAGTGTCTGAGTCTCATCGTTCTCCGCTTTGACCTCCACTTGGAAGGCGGTGAGTTGGACTTGAGTTTCGTCAAACTCAGCTTGAAGGAGGGCCTGCGTCTCGTCGCTCTCGTCCTTAATGAGCTTCCCGAGGTCAACGCCGTCCTCATAAAAAACAGAGACCGCATCAGTATTTTGGTGCTTATCGCAGTCTTTGTAATCGGCAAAATGGATGACTGTGTCTGTCCCAATAGCCATGTTTGGCCATACTGTTGATGTAGAGGGGGCCCGAACGACTGTGGTGATTACCGCAGGGTCGTCGATAGAAAAGTTGTGGTAGATGTAGCCCACGGTCGCGTTGACGACGAGAAGCACGCGGTCGGGCGTCAACTGGATGTCGTGAAGCGTAACCGTCCGTGCGGCTATGTCTAAGGTTATTGATCCTTTAAATTGCTGTTTCATGCGCCTCCTAATGCGATTGAGAGCGCCATCACTGACGCTCTACTCATTTCTCCTTGGCGACCGACAGGTCCAGCGGGGCCTACGAAACCGCGATCTCCACGGTCGCCCTTGTCCCCTTTTACGCCGTCAAAACCTTGGATTCCAGTAGGGCCGACAGGTCCAGGTAGCCCCATATCACCGCGAGGGCCTTGAGGGCCGGTATTGCCCCTAGGGCCGACCGCGCCAGTAACTCCATCGGGGCCTCTAACGCCTTGAGGGCCAATAGGGCCTTCATTGCCTCGGGGCCCTGCCGTACCAGGTAACCCTTGAGCGCCCTGGGGCCCAGTAATGGAATCACCCTTCAGGCCTTGCAGTCCTCTAGGGCCTTGAATGCCTGGAATACCCTGTGCTCCAGCGGCCCCATTCGTCCCAGCGGCTCCCTTGTCGCCTTTAGATCCAGTTACGCCCACAGGGCCAACTACCCCTTGCAGCCCTCTAGGGCCTTGAGGCCCAGTTAAACCCGTCCCAATGATCTCGATGATTTCGCTCACGCTGTCACCTCCGATACAACTACGGCTGTGCCTCTTAGGAGCTTTCTAACAACGCTGCCAAAAACAATTTCCAAGTCGTAAAGAAAATTACCCGAGGGTATAGAAGCGGTCTCTTCAGGGGTTAATTCCAGAGAAACCGTACCCAAGGTATCGCCCAATAAAATGCGACTGTTCGCGTTTGTAAGCTCAAAAATAACGGCTGAACGAGGGGATCGGCGCAACTGCATACGAGCTGTAGCCCCAGTCAAATTCATTAGGATGCCGTCCACCTTCCAGCGAAACTGCATCTGGAACGTGCTGCCTTGCTCAATAGTAAGTGGGTATTCAGTGGACTCCATTTAATAACCTTCAAGGTTAATACACCCTAGGGGGTTAAAAGACAAGGAGTATTTCTCCTGGGGGCAAACTTTTTGTCCATCATCCGCCGCCACGGAGTCCCCGCTCGGTTTCCATTCCCACCCTCCTGCGGCGGTCGAAGTCCCAGCCGCTCACGAACCGTTTCCAGTAAAACGAACGCCGCATCGGCGATGTCGGGGGATCGACCCATACGCGATTTCATATCCGCTTTCGGTTCGACGCAAAGTTTCATGCCCCCCGACTTTCGGGTTTCAAAGTTTCGAGCAGTCATCTCTTGGGCGAGGTCGGGGACAATGCCGCGAAGTTGCCCGTTTTGCAGATACTCCTTCGCCCCGAACCAAAGTTCCGTGACGCGATTGATGTATTTGTCTTTTGCCTGAGTCGAGTCGTAAGCGGAGAGGGGACGCTCGGTAGGCGACCCGCCAAAATGGACTCGCAAAAATTCATTGCTTCCAAGAACCCGTGACAAAGCGTCACAGAATGGAACGCCGCCGCCCGTCACATCGACCCCGACGTATTGCATCTTGACTTTCTCGCGATCCAAAATGGTTGCGATCTTCTGCGCCACTTGAAAAGTGCGCGGGTCTTTAGAGGACGCGTCGTCTTCGATGTAATGGAAGCTGTCAAAAGATACCTGCTCGTTCCCATCTCTATTAAGTCCGTAGCTGCCGACATAAAGAACGCAACGGTCACCACCCGAAACAAACGATGGGTCGATCCCCGCAATGCGCGTTGTTCCACCCTGCCAGATGGGAGGTTGGTCGCCCTTGAATTTTATTATTTCGCTCTCGCTGTAGATCGCCTTGCTGACTCCTTGTGGAGGCCAAAAGCCCCTGAAGTCGCGCCAGAACATCGGAGAGTCCTCGCCAAGTCGATCGTGTGCCTCATCGATCTTCTCGAACTTCTGAATGGGCCAAAGATTTTCACGGGCGATATAATTCGGGTTCCGCATCGCGTCGAAGTGCAAGCAAACCCCACCAAGCTTAGTTTCCCACCTATCATCGTTCACAGAAACAGAAGACCATCCATCTTTCGGTTCAACGAACTTTCCAAACGGATCGTAGTAACTAACAGGGTTCGCCGCCGCGCAGATGTGGAGAACCGCATTGTTACTCAAGTTGGAGATCGCAGTGTCAAGGAGTGAGTGAGACAACTCCGACAACTCATCCGCTGCTAGAAAGACTCGCGGGGCTTTCATGCCTCGCATCTTTCCTGTCACTTCTGCGGTCTTCTTCGCTTCAGCAGGGATCAAATAAATTCCCGCCTGCTCCATTCGAGCGCCGTCTCGCATAACGTAAATCGCCGGAGTTGGAGTATCCGTCAGCTTCGCAGGGGCAACAGCCTTAATCGCGGGCCAGTATCTTTGCACCGCACCCCACACACGCTTCTTAGAGTCACGAATCGAAGTTGATGTCAGCAGTCCTAGCGTGTGGTACGGAGCCGCGAGCCAGTTGAGTAAAATCCAAACCGCCATGAAATCGGATTTACCCGAGGAGCCGCAACCAGCGAACCCGACGAACTGGCTGGTGCAGCATTCATGCAACATGGAGTCCGCCCAAGGGTGCCAAACAAAAGGCTCCGAACTTTTCGAGAAAAACATCTGCGCGGCTCGACGAAAATTATCTTCACGGAGCGTTCCGTCAGGAGCGATGCTACGATAAGCGTGAAGCTCAATCGTCCAATCGGCGGTACCTGGAGGGTAAACAAAACCGTATCTAACAATACTGCCTTTTGGAACTGGCGTCTTGCCGTCATCGACAAAGGTTCCCGAACTTTTTTTGAACATCTGCGGACAAAGTAGGTCTAACTTGGTTCAAGGTCAAATACGACTTTGTAGAAACCATTGATCTTTCAGTTATTTATACAAAACCGCAAGCGAATTCGACTCCCGTCGCCTCCACCTCTTTTTGTCCAAAATTTTCTGGGACAAAATCTCCGCTCACTAGGTAAAGATACGGGTTTTTTCATTTGTGGTTATATAAAACTGTGTTAGGTTAATACACCAAATAACACGTTTTGTCCCAACTTTTGGGACAGAATCATAATCCAAAACAGAACTGAGAAATGAAAATCCAGACCGAAAAACCTAACGAAAAAACAACGATTCTTAAATGTGGGCATGCCCTTGTTCGGATCAGCAAACTAGATCGCGGACCTTACACAACTCACCGACTGGGATGGAAAGTCGGGAAGAAAACTTTTCGTCGGAGCTACAACTCGGAAGCTTCGGCGCTCGCAGAAGCGGATAGAATTGTACGACACCTCGCAACCTGTGACGGAAGCATTACTGCCCTAAGTGGACAGGACGTGAGTTATTTCAACGAGTGCAAGGAACGATTGGGGTCAACGCCAATGCACGTTGCGGTTGAGTTTTATTTGAAGTTCCATGAGCGCACATCGCAGAATCCTCAAACCTTTTCCGAAGTGTGGGCTTTGTGGTACGCAACAGTCCAGGAGCGCCAGCTTTCGTCACGCTACTACCAGACCCTCCGAAACCACAAAAACACTTGGGAGCCTGAATTCGGAAAAAGATTCATCGATACTATCGCGCCTGAAGAGTATTTGGCTTTCTTGGGCCGCTCGAAGTATAGCCCAAAGTCTAAACGAAACCTTTTTGGCACACTCTCATCGTTACTGCGGTGGGCTGCGAAAAAGAATCAACGATACATCTCGAAGGATAAGACCGAAATGGAACCTAATTTCCCTTCGGAAAAAGAAGTCACGGTGGAGTTCTACACGCCCGATGAACTGTGTGCGATATTCGCGGGTACCGAACACCGCTTACTCGCCTATACCGCTCTGATGGCGTTTGGAGGCACTCGTAGTTCCGAAGCGAGTCACAGAAAGCTCACTCGCGATAATATTCTCCCAGCGGAAAGAATGATTCGGCTCGGGCCGGAGATAACAAAGACGGGGACAGGTAGAGCACTTAACATTCCCGACAACCTTCAAGTCTGGCTTGATAGATTCGCGCCGGAAAAAGGGCCCATCTCTAAGACCGTCAAAATTCATCCGCCAGACGAAGACGTGCTCAAGCTGTGCGGGGTTGAAACAAAAGATAACGCGCTGCGCCACTCGTTCTGCTCATACCATATCGCGCTCCATCGTAACTCCGAGTTGACGGCGGAAGTAGCGGGCAACTCGCCAGCCATGCTTCGCAAGCACTACAAGGCGCTTGTATCCACGGTTGCAGCGGAACAGTGGTTTAATATCACCCCCGATGTGGTGCGTCAGTTTGCCAAGAAAAAAGGTATCGCTTTAACGTGGTAAAAGATTTTACTTTCATGCGCCTAAAACTATCCCATAAAAAAAACCAAAAAAAGATTGAACACCTGTGCAAACATGGTGTCTAAGATAATAACCCAGCTTCACCGATGGGCGGGAGAGACAGCGGACCAACAACAACTAACCAACAAACTGAAATAAAATGCCGAACAAATTACGAGAAGGCACGCTCCGCGTGTCATACGTCGAATCGAAGTTAAATAACAAAGCGATCACCCTCCTTGCAGGAGCGAAGGGTGTGACAATTAGTGCGCTAATCCGACAAGCAGTTATAGACTTCTTGAAGAAAGAAGACCCAAGTGGAGAAACAATCTCACTTGCAAGACACCTGATTGAGAAACAATCGGACAGCCCTGACGAAAGAGTCTCTGAGTCTTTGGACTTAGCAACACTCGAACGTCTCAAAAAAATCGCTATGCTCGGCAGATGAGCCGAGCGTACACCCAAAAAATCCCCGCCGTAAACGTGAATTATTAACCCTCACGTTGCGGTTTTAGACCTATACACAATATGACAAAAATCACCATCTCCATAAACTCCACAATCCATGAGAAACTTCGTATCTTCGCTGAAAATAGTGGCGTCGAAATCGAAGTTTTAGCAGCGGAATTTGTAGAAGATATGGTAAGGTCTGCAACCGATGATTCAGAACTACTTGGTGAAAATTCTGATTGCATAATAACCACTTAAGAATTGTATTACAGGGGGGGTAACTCCCCCCAGTATCAAATATGACACTCACACTAGAATGCAGTTCTTTCACCGCAACTCCTCTGGGGGACGGTAAGATAAGCCTCGAAGTAAAAGGGGCTACCCCAAAAGGGAAAGACGCCGAAGCCTCATACGAGGCCGAAGCAGCAATAGAGCGGTTGAGCGAGTTGCTCGGGAGAAAAGTCTCCCGTGGCAACCTTGCCTACTGGCGCGATAATATGCACCTTCCTTACCGGAAGCTCGGATTAAAAAAGTTCGTATACAAAGAAGCTGACCTTACCAAGTGGGCTAAGGGTCAGTCTAAATGTAATAACCACATCACCGCATGGGAAAAATAAATTCACGAGCGAAAGGCGCTAGGGGCGAGCGAGAGCTGGCCTCTTTTCTGACCGAGGAGGGGTTCCCCGCCAAACGCGGAGTTCAATTCAGCCAAGGGCGATTCGGACTAACTGGGGACGATGTCATTTGCGACTCTCTCCCACTGCATATCGAATGCAAGCGCGTCGAGGCGGGGAACCCCTATGTGTGGCTCGAACAGGCGGTGAGAGACGCCAAAGAGGGTAAAATCCCCACCGTTTTTCATAAGCGCAATGACCACGGATGGATCGTCGTTTTACGCGCTGAAGATTTTATCTCCATCCTCCGAGAATCCTCCTTAGTTAAATGAACAGCATACTTGAAACAGCAATGGAAGTGACGACGGGTGATCGTCGGCGCGATTACGACAAAGCGACCCCGAACCACCAAAGAATCGCTGATGGATGGAACTGGTACCTCAAAGCGAGGAAAGAGCCCGAGGCTCCGCTATCCGCGCTGGATGTGGCTCACCTGATGATCGTGCTCAAAATGGCTCGTGCTTGCTACACTCCAACTCGCGACACCTACGTTGATATAGCAGGATACGCCAAGTGCAGTTCGCAGATTTCTAAATTCGAGGAAGAATGAAATTTACTCTCTATCCGTTTCAGCAAAAAGCGGTGGAAAAAAACCTCAAAAGCCTAGATGCAAACGGTGCCTCTTTAGAGGCGACTGGCTGCGGCGGGGGGAAAACCATCATCGCTTGTGAAGTCGCTCGGCGCTACGCGCTGCCAGTCGGAGTGATCTGCCCAAAGAGCGTCAAAGCCAAGTGGCAAGCCACTCTGGAGTCGTTCGGCATTGATCCCGTGTTTGTCGAGAACCCTGAAAAACTCCGAACGGGGAACACCGCGTGGTTAAAAAAAGTGGGTACTAATTTTAAATGGGTGCCCGAATCGCTCCTTCTCATAGTCGATGAAGTTCACATGTGCGCAGGCATGAAATCCGCCAACGGAAAGATGCTCGAAGCCTCTCCCTATCGCACACTCATGCTTTCGGCGACAGCCGCAGAGAGCCCGCTCCGAATGAAAAGCATTGGCGTGAAGCTAGGGCTATTCCACTCACGTCAATTCTGGAACTGGGCCGCTCACATGGGGGCCGAACGAGGTCAATGGGGCGGGCTAGAATGGGACCCGAAGGTAAAAGAAAACAAACTGCGAATGCAGCACCTCCACGATTCCGTGTTCACCACTCGCGGGAGCCGGACGCCTGACGCGGTTTTAAGCGAGCAGCTCCCAGACCTCACGCTTTCCGACGAACCCATTTTTATATCACCACTCGATCGTGAAGAAATTCACAAGCTCTACTCAGAGATGGTGGACATCGAAGACCCAGCGGCTGTGAAGAACCTCCGGCAGCGCCAAGCGATCGAACTCATAAAGATTCCCTACCTCGTAGAGCGTGCAGCAGCGATCGTGGAAGACGGAGGCAGTGCAGTCATGTTCCTCAACTTCCATGCTTCCATCGATCTCGCTTCAAAGCTTCTTGGCGACATCTCCGAAACAATAGACGGGAGGGTGTCGCAGAATATGCGACAGCAGAGCCGCGATAAATTCCAGGCAAATATCCTCCGCTGCCTCGTCATTCAAATCGGCGCTGGAGGCCAGAGTATCGACCTCCACGACGTTCATGGTAACGCGCCACGCACTGCCCTAATCTGCCCGCAATTCAGCGGCACAGCCGAGGAACAAGCAATAGGTCGCATCCGACGATTTGGTGGAAAAAACCGCGCATTGGTTCTCCGATTGTTTGTCTCAGGGACCGTGGAGCAAGCAGCACTGCACCTCACAGCCCACAAGCGGGAGAATACAACAATTTTTAACGAAGGAATTATGTCAGACACAACAACACAACTGCGCGACGTGAGAGAAGTCTCACTCGCGTTAGCAGAAAACAACGAGAGAGAACACGCCGAGCATTCGCCGTCCTCTCTGAAAGAAAAAGCGAAATGCCCAGGCTTTCGTAATGACCAAACCCGCGACACCACCGCAGCAGATAGAGGCTCCCTAGGGCACCTTGCCGTCGAGAAAGAAAACCTCGATGTCATTCCTGCCGACGACGAGTTTCTCCGCAAAAGTGCAGGGCTGTGCTTGCAGTACCTCACCTCTCTGCGAGCCAAGTGCCAAGCGCCTGTGGAGGATATTCGCGAGCGTCGTTATGTGGTCCTCGATCAGTTTGGGCATATCGACCACATCATGCTTCACGGAACCAGTGCAGAGTTGGTGGACTACAAATTTGCATGGGGAAAATACGAAGCCGACTCGCCTCAATTTTGGGCTTACGCCATTGGCATTTTCCACGCACACGCAAAAGTAGAAACGCTCACTGTTCACGTTGTTCTCCCCTTCCAAGGGATCATAGACGTAGTTAGTTGGACTCGCTCAGAAGACCTAGACCGCCTCGTAGCGCAAGTAACGGCGATCATTGAGGCAGCGAAGCGTAACGACCCAGCAGCCTATTTAACAGGGGGCCATTGTGCATGGTGCGCTCACCGCGCCGAGTGCCCGAAGCTCAACAGCCTCGCACTCGCCATCGCCAGCAAATATCAGCCAGACGAGCTTGCACTCCCACCGCAGTTCGATCCCGCGATCATCACTGATCCAGAGAAAATGGCACTCGCGAAAAAGCTCTCCCCGATCCTCAAAGGATGGGCTGAGAAGGTGGACGCCCGCGCCCTAGAGCTTCGACTCTCGGGGGTAGAAATCCCAGGTTGGGAACTTGCCGAACGCTCTAGTGCGTTTGACATCACTGACGCTCAAGCAGCATGGGAAGTCGTGAAAAATAAAATCACGCCAGAAGCTTTCGCAGCTTGCGCCAAACTAAAAATTGGTGAACTAGAAAAAGCTGTTTCACGCACCGCAGAACGAGGGCAAATGGCTAAGTCTAAAACAGCTTTGCGAGATGCTCTCATTGACGCGAATGCGGCAAAAGTAGAAGGGACGATTCTTTTTTTGAAAAAGTCAAAAATAGTTTGAACGGATTGATAAATTCCGCGTCTCATGTAATAACCCCATAACCAGAACAACAAAACTAAACCACTAAAATACTAAAAATGGCAACCATATCATTCGACGAAATCGAAAACACGAAACAACTCGTAACAACGCAGCCGGAAGCAAACGCGCTCGCAAATATCAGCACCAATGACTACTCCGACAAGGGCCTCATTGGAGACTGGAGCGCAAGTGATACCAAACTCCCACGCATCAACCTCGTCAATAAAACGGGCGTTCTCGCGGATCAGTTTAGCCCAGGAACTTGGGTTCTCGACAAGCAACATCAGATCAGTCAAATCGACCCCACAGACAAGAAAAAGGGCGTCGCACTTCGCGTCATCACGCTACAGATGATGAAGCAGTACCAAGAAAACATTCCGTATGACGACCGTGAAAACACGCCAGTCCGAATGTTCTCCACAGCCGCACAGGTGCGGGATGTAGGGGGTCAGGTGCATTGGACTCGTGGGGCGAACTTCTTCTCAGAAATCGCCACCGTTGAGTTCCTCATTCAAGCGATCGAGGGGCTGTCAGAAGAGAGTGAATCCTTGTTCTACAACATCGCTTCCGACGGCACTCGCTACACACGAGCCGTTGCAACATTTGCTTCGACCTCGTACAGCGGTGTCGCAGTTCCGATTGCAACTTCGCTTCGCACACACCTCGCCGCTTGCGGTCTTAAAGGTGGGCAGTGGGATTTAGGTTCGCTCATCACCACTAAGGCTGACAAGTCATGGTGGACACCGACGATTCGTTCGGCGGGTCTCGTAACCGAAGCCCAAAAAGAACTCATTAACACACTCCCCTGAGTCAACAAATGGGTTGCATGGAGTAATAACCATGCAACCTATATCTCTTATGAAAGCCACACTAGAATTTAACCTACCAGAAGAACAAAACGAGCATCTCTACGCCCTCAAGGGGACGGACGCATTGCTAGTCATCGACGACCTACTCAACGAAATCAGGTCGCTTCTACACCACGATTGCGGTCTGCTTTCTAAGTGGCGAGATGAAGACGGAGTCCTCGTTAAGCCAGACTACACGACCGTTGAGATCGTCCGCGACGTTCTCATTGAGTTGAAACAAGAGAGACAGTTGCCAGAGCTTTTATAATGATCTGTGCTATTGATTTCGAGTCGTACTACGACAATGAAACCAGCATAACGACGCTGGGTGGGTGGCATTACGCACGGGCGACTGACATCTACCTAGTGTCTATGGCGGGGGATAACGGACTACGTTTCGTCGGGCACCCAAAAGATGCCCCTTGGGAGGTCGTGAACGGGGCGACTTGGATAATGCACAATGCGGCATTCGATCTGACTCTCTTGGACTGCCTCGTTGAAAAAGCAATCGTCCAGCCTGTTTATGCGGAGAAGGTCTACGATACCGCCGACATGACCGCCTTTTTCAGCTACCCGCGATCCTTGAAAGAGGCATCTCACCATCTGCTAGGGCTGGAAATCTCAAAAGACGTGCGGGATAAGATGAAAAAGAAGCAATGGGCGACCATGACGCCAGACTTTCAGGAAGATGTTCGGAAATATGCCCTCTCGGATGCCGAGAATACGCTGAATCTTTGGCTCAAGCACGGCGACCAGTGGCCCGAGCGCGAAAGGACAATTTCTAAGCTCACACGCGAGATGACAATGCGTGGAGTGCCCGTAAATATAAAGAAGTTACGCGAAAGTGCTATAACTTTAGCCGAAACGAGCGAAAAAACACGCAATCTCCTACCTTGGCACCCCGACCGCCCTGCTTTATCGCTTCACGCGGTCAGGGATCAATGCGCCAAAGAGGGGATTTGGGCCCCCGAGAGCTTTGCAGAGAAAGAAGACGACGCTCAGAGGTGGGAAGAAGCCTTCCAAGACACTTATCCTTGGGTTCGAGCGATCCGCGACCACCGCAAGGCTAATAAACACCTTAAAACCATCCAAACGATGCTCACTCGTACCCGTCCATGCGGTCGAATGGGCTACGATTTGAAGTATTTCGGGGCTACCACAGGCCGCGACTCGGGATCGGGCGGTTGGAACGCTCAAAACCTACCAAGAGACGTAGTTTCAGGCGTAGATATTCGCTCCCTCATCGAAGCCCCAGAAGGGAAGATGCTCGTGGTCTGCGATCTCGCTCAAATTGAAGCCCGTTGCATACTTTATCTAGCCAGAGATAAAGCCACACTTGATGTTCTTCGCACGGGCGTCGATGTCTACGAGGCTCACGCGAGGGCAACGATGGGCTACACTGACCCTCGACCACTTAAAGATGTCGATAAAGCATTACGCCAACTGGCTAAAGCTCGCGTCCTAGGGCTTGGATTCGGATGCGGGGCTAACAAGTTTCAAGTCGTAGCGAAAATGATGGCAGGGTTGGAGATTTCACCGCAAGAAGCGGAGCGCGTTGTCAAAGACTACCGCAAGTCTAATCCGCAAATCGTGGCGCTCTGGAAAGAGCTAGAAGACTACCTCAGACGGTCACAAGGATCACACCTGAATGTTACGCTCCCAAGCGGTCGTCAACTCATATACCGCGACGTAAAAGGAGGCTACGAGTCCTCTGGTGTCATCCCACGCAACGGCAAGATGCTCCGCAGCAAACTTTACGGCGGGCTGTTAGCTGAGAATCTCACTCAGGCTTTCGCCCGCGACATCTTCATGGATCGAGTGGCGGCGGTGACGGAAAAAGGCTACGAGGTTATCCTGCGAGTCCACGATGAAGTCGTCTGTATCGTCGATGAAGCAACCGCAGAAGACTCCAGAAAAGAGATCGAAACCATAATGTCAACAACGCCAGAGTGGTGCAAGACGCTACCGGTAGGGGCAGAAGCAGATGTAATGAAGCGGTATGCAAAATAGTGAACTAGACCCACTAGGAGTCCGGTCAGTTCTATGCGCCATAATCGAGCAGGCAGTCCATGACGCAAAATTCTGCAAAGGAACCAACAAAGCACTAGCAGTTAAGTTTTTAAGTTCAGAAACCTACGAAACGGTATGCACCACATTAAAGCTTCCAGCAGACGCAATTAGAAATTCAATTTATGACACAAGACATAATCCGAGTAAAAAATGGAAAAGGCGACAAGCCAAGAAAGGGCTTCGACTACAAGAAGTTCAGGGAGAACTACGACTTGATCTTCAAGAAGAAGGAGGAACCGAAAAATGATGACACTCAAAAGCCCGAGTGAGTTCGGAATAGCCGAATGTCCTCCGTCAGGGGAAGGTTGCCATCGCTGGCTCATGTCAGCGGTGAGTTCCTTAATGCGAAATGAGATCGAAGAAGACGAAATCCTCGACCTTGTTACCGAGTGGATGACTCGCCCCCCGCAGCCAAGCGAGATTGAGAACACGATCCGCAAGGCAGCAACGCAGGGAGCGCCAACAGCAGCCGAGTATATCCCAAAGTTCACCGTTGACCCAACCGCAATCAAGCGACTCACGGCACAAGGGCCGACCAGCTTCGAGGAGATCATGGCACTAAGCCCCATCGATCCACAGAAGGTATCACTTAATGATACTTTGCGTGCAGTCTTCGGACCTAACGAAAAAACTATTATCTTCACCAACGACCGCACTCAAGGGCAGCTCGTATGGTCACACTCAACCACGCAGGAAGAACTCGATAGAGTCATCCGGCACAACCAGAACGGTGCTTGGTTCCTAATGAACCCAGTCACCGGAAACTACCAACAGATCGAACGTCTTGGGAAAGCAAGTCGTCGCTCCGAGGAAAACACAACAAACTTCAAATACGCCCTCATTGAGAGCGACAATATAGCACCTGAACTATGGCTAACGATCCTGAAACAACTCCCAATCCGCATCACATCTATAACCTTGTCGGGGAACTCATCGGCACACGCCCTAGTGCAAGTGTCAGCGTCCAACAAAACCGAGTGGACGAGAATAACTCGGGACCTAGCGTCGATAATAGTCCCACTGGGAGCTTGCCCAGGGAGCCTGACAGCAGTGAGGCTGACGAGGCTTCCGAAGGTGACGCGGACGGACAACTTGAGGGAGCAGAGCCTCCTGTTTCTGAACCCGAATCCGATGCTGCTGCCTATCGGGCTTTTGCCCAAGCGAGCGGCATAGGGTCGATGGTCGATCCAGCGGCGTTTGATGACCTCGCCTACGACGGTAAGGGTTTCTACGACCGCGCATCAGACGGATTCTGGAGGCCCCTTAGCGCCTCAATGGTATCCAGTCACGTCAAGGTTCGCGGATTCTCGACCAAAGCAGCCAAGGGCCAGTCGGCCTCCCCCTTCGACAAGGCCATGCTGACTATCTTAAAGACTCGCCGTGTGGATGGAGCAGCCCCGTTCCTCTACGACAAGAACGACATTGTCGATAAGTCCGGTCGCAAGTTCCTAAACCTCTCCTTCGTGACAGTCATGCAGCCAGCACCAACCGCAGCCGCTTGGGGTGAGAAGTTCCCAATCATTGCTCAAGTCTATGATAACGTCTTCGCATCAGATACCTACAAGTACCTTTTCTTTGCTTGGTTCCGACGCTACTACTCCACAGCCCTAGCAGGCGACCCAGCCATCGGTCAAATCTTGGCTCTTGTTGGTCCGGTTCACTGCTACAAATCATGGACGATTCATAAAATCCTCAAGCCCGCAATGGGCGGATTTGCCGACATGTCCAACATGGCAAACGGTCAAAGTGGCGGGTTCAATGCCGAGGTCTTCCGAGCCCCACTCGCAGTTATCGACGATTCCCAAGGCGCAAGCTCCGAGGATAAACGTCTCGCTTACGCAAGCGCCCTCAAGAAACTCGTAGCCCACGGCAGTCACATGTACCATGAAAAGTACCAGACCCCTACCGAGGTTGAATGGCGCGGTCGCGTTGTCCTAGCACTCAACGATGATCCCGTCTCCATCCGACTCATGCCAACGATGGAACTCTCCAACGCAGACAAAATCATCGGCGTCTACTTGAAATCTTGGGCAGACCACCCCGCCTCCGATGTCTTCGACAACATCGAAACAACGGAGCTACCCCACTTCCTCGCATGGCTTCTTAGCTGGACCCCCCCAGACGAACTTGTTGACCGCAAGGGGCGCTACGGAATCCGTGCTATCGTTGCAAACGAGATCAAGGAGAAGCAGTTCCAATCCTCCTACACCGGAGCCGTCCATGAAAAGCTCAACGAGTGGTGGTCACGTCGCACAGCACCAGAAAGACTAACCCCCTTTGTAGGAACAGCATCCGCGATCCTAGAGGAATTAGGCGCCTGTTTCAGGAATAGCCCCGAGCAACTCCGTGGACTGAACCAAACCATCCTATCATTCAAGCTCCGCGAACTAGCGGCACGAGGGGACATGGGCGTTGAAGTCCTACCGAAGTCGCCACTATCTAAGAAATCCCTCAAGTTCAAGATTTACCTTCCTTGG
>Ga0209107_10000869_pt1 | contig 17164 bp, 5 predicted proteins | sample LakErihyJuly2011_2_FD_187460 | JGI IMG/M metagenome (GOLD analysis project Ga0209107, IMG submission 187460) | Freshwater microbial communities from dead zone in Lake Erie, Canada - CCB hypolimnion July 2011 (SPAdes) (version 2) | ecosystem: Environmental > Aquatic > Freshwater > Lentic >... | reverse complement strand
CTCTTCTTGAGGATCTTCCTGGCTTCCATAGCTCTCTGTCTAGTTTGGAATTATGACTTATACATGACCTTTTGATCCGAGAGTCCCACTTTCCAAAAGAGGTTTTTTCGCACTGACACATCTCATGTCAACATATCTTCTAGCTTGCACGTTATCTAAAGCGTTTGCTACGATTGTAAGATCCTAAAAAAATTTGTCAGAATAAATATGAAGAGTTCCATCATGAACTTTGTCTTCTCTGGCTATTATATGGTTTTTAAGTAAGGGGTTCATCTGAATAATTTAAGCAGTGGCAGTCAATGATTTAGACATTCTTAGATGCTTTTCTCTGAACAAAAATTATCTATTCAAGTTTGATATCTCTATGTGATCTGGATCAGTAATAATTATCATCCCTTCCATTTACTATGGGGTTTTCTCTCCTGTAGCTAGAGAAATCATAGCGAAATTTTTTAATAATTCGCATCCGATTGCTCCACATCCAACCATAAATAGTCTACAATATTAAATTTCCTTCATCAACTTTTCTCCTACCACAATCTACAAAGCTTCATTACGAGTATGACTAATTTATTGATCTAACTTTTCATCTATTATAAATTAAGGCCAGTCTTCAAATTTCTCAGGTAAATCGGGCACAACCTCAATGCAATCAGTTAAAAAGAATTAATTTACTGGCATATATTTATTAGTAACTGCTTTAATTATCTCTTAAGAAACGAAACCTCCAAAAAAGGCATTTAAAGGATGAAATTATCCTTAACAAGTGAACGCAAAAATTCTCAAATATTTTTATAAAGTTTAATTAGGTTGTTCAAAATATTATTTGGAAAAATCGTTGGAAATTTTAACAAATTCCTCGCAATCCAATAGATTCCATGATCTAGGGACTCTCTTATTTTATTTGAAGAAAACATCAAGAGTCATGAAACATACCTAGAGTATCTTAGCCTAATTCATCTTCATATAATCGTGAATCACCATATTTTGGTCGAATAAGGGTTCATTTTTACATTTCTCAAGAGGTTAGAAATTTATTTTTATGGATTTTTTCAAATTAATAGCTGTTCCATTACGAATGTAAGGGCTATAATTTCTAGTATCACCTATATAAAAACTATTAGTATTTATAGATTTAATCTGGAAAACTTGATCATTTATAGATTTTTGATCAGAATCAAGCATACCCTCCACCTCTTTTAAAAGTACGTAATCTCCATCTTCAAATGGATGTTTAGCCCCCGGCAGAAGCTTCACGGTTCCGTTTTCTTCATTTGAAATTCCTGAAAGTACCACTAGCGTAGGTTCTTCCCCGTTTTTATCGATTACCTCAAATTCAGGTCCGAAATCATTAAATAGATATGCAAAGGGGCCCTGGGTGTTAGCACAGATAAATTTGATGTTATTTTTCCTGCAGTAATTATTTATAGCAATTTACTCATCTAAATTAGACTCTGTCAAAATTACGACATTATAATTTTTAAGCTACAATTTAGAGTCTATCTCGACTTCATTCAAAGGCAGTGGCTCCCCAAGATTGCAAGTATCGCACTTGACCCCATAATTTAATTCCCTGATCTTGAACAAGCATGCTTAAACACGATTTTTGCCTATATCTTGCTCTGTTAAGTAGAATTAGCCGGAAAGATCCAAATTAGTCACATTTTTTGAGTCATGGATAGTGAACCTTTTAACACCAGTCATGACGATATTTTTAGCAATTTCTACTCCTAAAGCTCCTAGTCCACTCAGGAAAATGTTGCACTTCGATTACTTCTCAGCTGCCTCCTTGCCGATCGCCGCGATGTATCTTGACATTCTGTCCTTCACCTTGTCGTCCTGGAAGTCCAGTTCTTTAGCGGTATGATTCTCAGAGTAGCTTACATCGATATTTTCAAAGTTTTTGATGTTGAAATCTACGGTTTTCTCTTTTTTCTATTTTTTTTTTATTTTTCTTTGTGTTTGTTTTTGATCTTTAGGATGAGGGGGGGTTAGTTTATTCAATTAAATTTCTAATTCTTTGACTGCCTCGATTAACATTTCTTTGTACTTATTCTTACTGCTTTTGAACTCACTACTCCAAATCTGGTTGTGATCCGCCACAAGGCTGGTATACGACGCCTCATATCCAGCCATTTTTATCCACTTTTTACATTCCTGTAAAATTTCGTCTTTTTTTATATAGAAATGTCTCTTTACGACTGTTTCAAAACCTTTTGGAGGATTTTTTATTTAATCTATCATTGCGTACTAAATATTGCAATATCTTACTATATTAGAGTAAGCCTCATTTTTTCTTTCTCCTTCTTCAGTTCCTTATTCCCCTTCGAAGCCAGGCTCATTAAAATATATTAAATCACTCATAATAATTGCTTGAAGAGAAACTACACATTATAAGAGAGTTGATAGTTTGGGATCCCAATTTTCAGAAGCGTTTCCTCTCCATGTTCCAAGCAAACTCAAACATACTTTACCACAACTGTAAAGATTTGGATTAAATCTGACTTTTCCTCCCCCAGTTGTGGATAAATTTACCTTGGGGGATACGCTCGGATAAGTATCTTCGAAATATACATCATAGATAAAAGCACCATGAGCATAAGGTGTACCTGATGACCCCATAATCATGACTTTCATTACATCCACACGATCTGTATCGCACCTCACAAAAATAGAATTAGTGTGCTCAATAGGCAGAGCTGTAGATAAATCCGCTAATTCTTAAGCCAGTCTGATCATCTTAGCTTGCGGGGGAGTATAATTGGGTTATATGTAACTAGCGTAATGGTGGACATATTTACCGGAACTATCCTTCATTGTAACATAATCATATCTGAAATCTTTAAGTAAGATGACATATTTTTTAGCTAGGGGTAGTGCAAGAATGTCATTGAAGTCTTCTTCATCATCTGAGAATTGGTCTTTGTAATTAGCAGCTGCTTCTTCTAAAAAGTCATATAGGTCTATGATAGCCATTGCTAGTTACTCTGATACCTGCTAACTGAGGTTCTCAGGAAACTTCTCTCCCTGAGTAGTATTACTTGCTAGGCATTGAATGAAAATCTTTGAAGTATCTTTAAGATTCTTCAATAATTGGAAAATGCTTTCCAATTATTTAGGCACGTAATGCGGGTCTATGTTCAAAAGACAGGGGATGAGAGAGTTGTGTTTAGCCATTACTTTAACTAATCTTATGTACGAGAAGATAAGATCAGACTCCTTGCTCATCTCTAGCAATGCCCCACCCCTAAAATTAGACTCAAGAAGTGGGAGAAGACAGGATTCACATATCTGATTAAGCAATTATTTAGGAGGTTCCCAGTCCTTAAAATCAAGGAAAGTCTCAAGAATGGCTATGAGGTTTAGTAGCTATTCATTCATTTGTTTTTTATTTTCAATGTAAAGATTGGCATTCCACTTGCTGTTAGCACCTGTGTTGTCACTTGCATACCCCACACCCTTTTTCTTCTGGAACTTCCTTACCTATTATTCATTGGATTAATTTTTTTCTAGTTATAGACTAGGAGCAATCTCTAACTCCTCCTCTATCTGATCAACCCATTTCCTTTTGCCTTCTTTAGATATCAGATTTATTCGATCCAAAATTCTTACTACGAAATCTTGCTAAAGCGCCAAATCCCTAATTTTTGAATCATTGTCGATTCGGAACACTTCAGACAGAGTCTGATAACAATATTTAACTGCCTTTTACTCTTCCTCCTCCCATTGTTTAACAACCCTCACCGTGGGATTTATTGTAGGGGGTGGTTCTAGCACAGGCGATTATTCTTTTTTCAATTTTTTATTCTTTTTTTCTTCTTCAGTTTCAGTTTAAACAGGTTATAATGGTACCTCGTCAGGAATGGCGAATAATAATTAGAACAAAAGGATAATAACTTCTCTATTCTTCATAAATAAGTAAAGATAATTAGGTAGATTAGTGAAGCTATTCAATTCCTACATGAATTACAACCATTTTTTGGCTCTCTCCTGATTTTTCCAAGTATCAAAGGATTTCAACAAAAGCTCAATTAACTAGATAATCCCACCACAATCCTCAAAAGCATGGAATAATTGAAGATCAGGTTAATAATTAATATCTGCCATCTATTAGTTTCCAGTGTAAGTAGCGTTCATGAATAGAGACAGTACATCCAACTCCAAATCAATGATGCCATTATTTGACTAAGGATCAAAGTAATTAATGAGTAAATTATCGTTTTCTAGTTATTTCTACCCACACCTCAATGTAATAATCAATTTACTAATGATCTGCTCATTTAGCTAGAACCCTTTGATTTGAATCATGTCTTTTAATTTTTTTACTGTGATATTCTCAGGGATGAAATATAAAGGTGTCGCGCGGTAGAAGTTTAGAGGAGAGTTGATATTGCAGAAATTCTCAGATATCAGATTGTTACTATCATTCTACATGTACTACTGACAGGCTTGTTCTTTTAAAAGACATTGGTTCTTTTACTGTTTTTAGAAAGTCCAATATTCAATTTTTTTGAATACAAAATCTACTGGAATGTCACTTGGAATGTCCTTGTCATCAAGAGGTTACATCTCTTATATATTTATATCTATCTGGGTCTACCCATTGAAACTAATATGGATAACTTCCATGTATTCATTAAATTTAAAGATCAGACCATTTCCAATGTCTTCATCATAGTAAAGCAGATTGCCAATCATTTTCCCTTTGAATTTAGAATGTAATTTAAAGTTGTCTTCATAATAATACATAAAACAATCCTTATCATTTGGAATCTAGTAGTTCTAATATTCATATTTTATCTCTTCCTGATACTCGAGATTGAGTTATTTTTGTAATTAAGTTGTACAAAAAACTCCTACAACACATCTGTTGCCCGCATTGGTCCCTTCCATAACTATTAAATAAGGTGGCTGTTGCAAGACCTTTGTCCTGACAATCTCTTGTAGACTCAGCTAGCCATCCTCCTCAGAGGAAGCTATTAGCTCGAATTGGGTCAGTTTTTGATTGTTTTCCTTATAAATGTTGTTTATCTTTTTTAATAAAATTTCTTTTTCATTGTTTTATAAAATTGAGGATTTTAGCGATTTTGGAAGAATTTAATCATAATCTTCATTTTTCATCACATTTTCAAGAAAATTAGAGTCTTTTGATTAGTACAGCAGGATTTTCTTAGGATTTACAATCCATCTCTTATTAATCGAATCGTAGGTGTTCAGATACAGCGGCATGACTTTCTAAGCATTCAATAGTGGTATAAATATCTCAGTAACGAACATAAAATCTTTTTTTGCACTCAATATCTACAAATCATCTTTGAAATTTTTAGCTAAAGCCAGCATATCATCATAAGAGTCAATTACACAATTTTTTATAAACTCAATTATCAATCTTAAAGTCTCTTCCTCAATCAATGGTTGAATGAAATGGTTCGAATTAGGATCATTCTACTTTATGCTCACATAGACTTAGAGATGCCATTTTTTTTCCTTTACTATTGATTTAATTTTGTTGTTCAAGGAAAGGGTTTTTAACAACATAAACAAGTTTTTGATCTTTTTTTTGCTTTTTAACTCACTTTTCTGAAGAGTCAACAACGTATCATTCATCAAAAATTCAAATTTTCCATCCTATAATATCCATTCTATACCCTATTAACAACCTATAATTATGCAAGAAATTAACTCTAGATAATGGAATTTATAAGAATCAGACTATGATAGATCCCACAGTGTATCAAGTGCATAAATTAAGAGATCATTTGAGCAAATATAAGGTAAAGGTAGGTACAATAGTGTCACAAAAAGTGAAATAATTACCTTATAATAAGCTTGTGAATGAATTGTATCAAATAGTTATATTAAATTGCACAAATCTTCTTAAGAACAGTCTATAATAAGCTCTTACCTTTACTCATGTGTTATATAATCACTTGAAGTGATTCTTACACAAATTGTGAAGCTCTGAATGAATGGAACCAATTAAGTCAGCTTAAGATACGAATCAGGAGACTTAAGACAGCTTATCTCTTTCAAGATGAATTCAAGAAGTTTATTTACTCTTTCATATGAGATTGTTGTATCGTTCATAATGATTTCTGTTACTATTTTTGCATGCTATTCAGATTTAGATAGATGCAGGAAATTGTCGATTATCCAGTCACCCATTTACCGATTATTCTGAGCTATCGCCTGGATCACAGGAGCGAGGTATTGCTCCTGACTGACCATGAGATTAGAGATCTCCTCAAAGGATTTTTTGAGTTTTTCGATGATAGTGGTATTATTAGCCAATTATTTAATGGTATTCACAAATTTGCAATCACATAATTTCCCAATAACCTAAATCGCACTTAGCTCTTGCTGATTAATTATAGTCTGTCTAAACTTCGACGGAATCTTAGAAACACTGTATCCTCTTATGCTCAGGAAGCTTACGCTAAACGCTATGTTTTTGTAAGATTTTCCTTATAGCATGCTGATTCCTTCTATGAAGGTTACGACAGGTCGCCTTAGCTTGAATCGAATAAAGTTTATACGATAACTATTCAGAGATTTAAGACTATTTTCTATATCAATCTGTTCACTCACAATAGTTTAAAAGTTTTTCGTGAATACTTTTACCCCAAAATGAGAGTACCCATCATCATTGATCAATTTCATGGTGCCTAGAGGTTGGAAAGAATTTGTGTCCATCCCACCCTCTATCAACACGGATTGAGGTATCCCAAGAACTTTGTCATTGTTATCAGTCCATATAGTATTAAATCCTAATCTAATTTATTTTAATTCTATAGTTCTGTCAAGCTCAATAACAATCAAATATTCATTGTAAAATTGTCCTGAAAATTGCGCCCATAAAATTTTGGAGCTTTTATGACCCTTTTAATTAACTGACCAGTCTGGTGTGACAGCTGGCCAATTTTAGGTAGCTAAATTCAACACTTTTAGCTTATTAGCACATTCCTCATCTTTCATGTCCTCTAAGGTCTAAGCTATTTCATTCAAATTTTTAGGTTTTGCTGCCTTTTCCACTATCTAACCCTCTTTTTTTTCTATCATGTTACTAGGGTTTTCCTCTGGTTTGTCAATTTGTTTTGGATTAAGGGTTTTTTATGACGCAATAAACGAAATCAAGTCTGTGTCATGCAGGTACGATATTTCATTGTTCTTTTCTTTTTGTGGGTGTATATCTGTCTTATTCAAACCCATTCTATCCAACAAGTATTCAAAACCTTGAAATTTGAATGTGAGTTCTTCTGCAATCTCGTCGCTATTTATCCAAAGATCAAAAAGTTCTTGAAGAATCAGGCAGTTTCTTTGATTGTAGGAGAGTGTGGTATAGGCAGATAAATTTCGGCTTTTATAAAGTTTCAAAAGAACTTCATCTATTTATTTGCAAGAAGAGATAAGTTCCTTTAGACACAGTTTGCATATCTCTTTGTTATCAGCTACTAAATTAAAGAGATAGAAAACGTGATCGGAACATTTTTTTATCATATCGGTTGAGGGAGACTGCCCAAGCTCTTAAGTTTTATTCAATAAGAACCAATTAATTAGTTATTAAAAGGCTAGTCTGATCTAGTCCTTCAATTACTCATCAAATGCGTTATAATCGGATAAAAAAGCGGTTATTTATTTCTAGTTAATAAGGGTCTCGGAATAGTTTAATAAATTGAACAAATCATCAGCTACATTCATTATTTTGAGTATATGCTCCCCACATATCTAAGCTCCATCCTTCCCTCCAAGATTCAAATAGGTTGTTAAAAATTTAGAAGAATTTATCAGTAAATTTTACATCACAATATTACTCAACTAGCAAAAGGATTTTTCAATCGGCTTTGTGTAAAATAATTCTGGTTTGGGAGTTGTCTTAGCTATCAGTATGTCCAACCACCCTTACAGGAGGTTGTATAGAATCGAATCTGATTTTTCTTCATCCCAATCCTCAATAGATTTAAATATTATATTGAGAATCTCATTGCTCAATTAATGTTGATTTTAATTCATTAAATTCTAAGTTAATTGTAAGATTTCCATGATCATTGTTTGCTAAACTTCATATTAGGCGTTCAAAAAAGCCTCCACGAGGGTGCTAAATACCTCGCTTTCTATCAGATTTGTAACTTTCATGTCTAAAACTGACTTGAGAACTAAACCCCAAGCTGAAGGGGATTCAATGAAAGAAAATCCAACTTTTACTTATATTTTCTAAAGACTCGAGGGAAGTAGTAAATTTACCAGTATTTTAGACATCTAAGGCGAAATGGTGATCTACTTCTCCAAGTAGCAATACTTCACAAACTCGCCCAAAGTATTCTTTTCCTCCTATATAAGGTCTAACTCGTTCTGCCTGATCCTAGAACTAGAATTTCCTCTTTACAACTTGATAGATGACTTCTTTCTAAGCTGATGAGCTTGCTGATCTTGAGTTTCCTTAATATCTTTCGAAACTTTCTGTTAGGTGGAGATCAGATAATTAAGAATGAAAGAGGAATGGTCAATCCACATTTTATTAGTTATCGGATTCATAATATTGACGTAAATGGTATCTTCTTTCTGATTTTTTTCGATCGCAAAATTGATAGTGTATTCAAGTAAAATATGAAGATGATATAAGACTACTATCTTTGAATATATATTAGCTTCTTTCTCTTTGATGAGAGTTTGGTTCTCCTCCTATGCAGTGTCCTCATACTTTGAAAATATGATTTAGTTAAGGAACTCTTTTAATTTGTTGTTGAGACCTGCTGAACACATCTTTAAAACCCCAAAAAATAACCTATAGAATAGATTTTAGCTTCCCTCTTGATTGGTTATAAAGATAAGCATTTCTTTGACCTGTATCATGTTTGTTAGTCTCAATATCTCCATTAAAAGGTCAAAAGCAAGGTGCATCGAATTTATTTTATCGGCATCAGTAAATAAATAGTTGGAACAAATCCAATCAAGTAACTTAAACACTACTTTCATACTCTCTTGATGGTCCAGTCTTACCAGATTGTCTGTAGTCTAAACAATATTTTCTTGTATCTAGTTTCCCATCTCCCTTGACACTCCTCGAGACATTTTTTTGGATAATTGAGGTAGTTCTATGGCTTATTCTGTACTAGCCTTAATAGGGTAAAGTTGGGGGTCTAGAAGTTTAATTAAGACGTTGGGGGTCTGTATCTACTCCTTAATCTACAGTGCTTTATTTATTTATAGAAAAATATGATTTTCCATATGCCCGCCCTCAGCATAGCAATAACTACATATCTTATAATCTTCTGAGTTTGCATCCCAGTACAAAGTCCCAACTATCATTTTATTGCATTTCTCACATGATATATTGTGAATATCAGTGGACGGGTAGATCTATTCAAATGGTTCCTCAATTAGAGACTAAGGGAATGTTTCTTTTAGTTCTGGATTTGGAGGCAATATAAAAGGGCAAACTGCATACACATGTTAAGGAAATTTGATGTGATGTTTGCTTTAACAATTTTCGCAACTATTTAGATTAGGACAATTTATGCATTTATACCTCGTTCCGCTTATGTATTAATTACTGGTCGCGCCACAATTGAAGCAATAAGCTCCTTGATGCACTATCTTCTTGGATTAAAATTTCTAAGATGGTATTCTTCTATAACCTATGTTTAGGAGAATTAGAATCGATGTCAATAGGGTTAAAGAAGATTAATTCTTATAAGTATTTTCACTTTAATCTAGTTAGAGGCTCTTCTGGAGGTAGTCAAGGACCTCTCCAAAAGGAATAGAAATTTAAATTAATGATTAAATGATCTTCATCTAGCTGTAAATATTTTACAAATTTGTTGTCTTGAAGTTGACTGGCTCAACCAAATAGGTTTGAATGATTTAAAAAACAAAATTTTTCCATTTGTCTTCTGGAAAGTTGTCAATCAATAGGTCACTCAGTAATAATATGATTTCTTCTGAAATCGGTCCATCCGGCTCATGAGCCACAAATGTATTGAAAAGATTGGTTGCTATCATGTTCCCTCTTTCGTGCTACAGGTCATAGTTATTCCTCCATATAGTCAGATTATTCTTTTATTAAATTTATTTATCATCGATTTTTCGCAGAATTTAACTGAATTTTATCGCAAGTGTGTAAAGGTAATCCAAATTAGTTGAAATATCAACAAAAGAATCACTATTAGCTTCAAGTATTTAAAGTTATACGATTTCGATATTCTTGACCAAGTCTTCCACTCCCGCCATCGTGCTGCTCTACCGATTCAATGCCAACTAGGATGATAGCTATCCTTGAAGTTTGATGAGAATTTCCTTTAGTTCTTCAATCTGAGAGGTCTGAACCACATGAAGCTTTTGTTCGACTGCTATTGACTCAGTAATAGGCTTGTTATATTAGTAACTAAATGTAGAATCATAAATGATCTCATTAGGTGTATTGGTAGTGTACACATCGTAATGTAAATTAGAGGAATAATTCAATTCTTTTTTGAATGTTACATTTTTGGTGAATAGATTATTTATTTGGTCGATCTGGGAGGGTAGATCACCCTGTATCTCGTCACCGTATATTAAAGGGGTGATTTCATTATGGGCAACTTGTTTAACCTCTAGATTAAAGGGGATTTCAGGTTACTAGGTAAAACTTATTTAGATTACAATGTAACGCGCATCAAAGTTTATGGGTCCGAATCCTAAATTATTTATTTTCTCACCTTCAGGGTAGATTTAATTGGCTGGACAATATGAGTAATTCGATAATTAAATATAATGCGATTAGGAATACAGTTTATTATATATTAAGGTTTTCCCTCCTTTATTGACCTTCCATATCTATACTTTGAATTTAGGGTAGACTGTCTACAATGATTTTTCAAAGCATAAAAGAATGTTCTTGACGTTGTGAGTGGACAATAAGTCTATAGTATATTTCTTACTCACATTGTTGGCCTATTGTTAGATGATAAACTTGCAGGGTATTGGTTTTTGCTCCTACTAAATAGTTTTTTTATTATCTACAGTTGCTTTCGAAGTACTAATTTAAGAGACAATTATATCGCTGAAGAGCTCTTTCTCGAATACCAAGTTGGGAATCTTATACTACCCTTTGAGAAGATTGTACTGGAAAATTCTTAACTTTTCAATCTTTAGACTTATCTCATGAATTTGGTTCAAAATTATCGTGAACGAATCATTTGATTCGAAATTCAAGCACCAATTGACCAGGCAGAAGAATCCGTTGAGACCAACTGGCGTTATTTTATAGCATTCTGTGAGACGGCATAGTAGGTTATAAACTACTTTTTACAAAGAATTCACAAATCCCTGACAATTTATGAAACTATTTAAAAACTAAATAGTCTCTATGAAGGAACTATTCCTTTCCTAAAAGATATTTAAAATTATATATTTTTCTAAGTCTAAATCCTGATAAACAAGAGGGATCAATCTCGCCTATATGTTCATCAAAATAGAAAGTACAGTTTAAGCCGATTTTCGTTACTAAATTTTCGAATTTTCGTCACAAATTAAATGAACGAATTATTAATTGATTTTTGTATAATGAATTGCTTCTATTAGGTGAGATCGAAGGATTTTATTCTCCCTACCATTAATCTGACTCTCAACAAAGATCTACAGCTGCACACTATTGATGTCTTTAGAATTTTTCCATTGAGCTCTTATAGAGGAAATAGGGTTTTATTTGAGAAGATTGTGTGAGAATTAGATGTTTACCCTTTATACAAAGGACTATTTATTAGCTATTAAAGAGTTTATAGTCTTATCAATATTCTTAGGAATTATGCTGGGTAGCTATATACCAGTAAAATCTAACGAAAATTTACAGAACTCACTTGAGTTAGGAATAACCTGCCAGTCCTCTCCCTTTGAACTAAACTCTAAGGTTATATTGTTCAACCAATCCTCTGCAATCTCCTAATAGTTATTGGTCTAACTAGACTATTAATCATTTATTAGAGTCACCGGCTCAGATTCTAGAATAACACCAGTGCAGCCGAAAAATTTAATTGCTAGAGGTTCAGACTCAAATTTCTATTAATTCTATCGGAAACTTGTAGGTAACAAATGAATGTATTTTGCAGCTCTTTTATGGTCTAAGTTAAAGGTAAGGCATTGAGTTTTATTATCATTGAATGAGAAGCCACCAACAGGCTCCCACAGTTCTAAAGGTCTCTGCGAGTACTTTTTTCTCTCTTCGAGCCACTTTAAATAATCTTCATGTTGCATTTTGTTAAAAATATAGGAGATCCCGAACTAATTAATACTATCTGATGTGAATATGAGTCCAGAACCTATAGGGAATTGTCCTTAAGTTTATGAGATAGGTGAATGGATGGTGATTGTATCGATTATCATCATCTTCTCCTAGAGATGAGAAAATGTAAAAGAAGAATTGCAGTAATTAGTAACGAATAAAGATTCATTTTTACAAAGCATTTTGGACAAAAAGAAATTCTACCCGTAGGCTGATCCTGAGCTGTATTAGACCTGGAGAGGGATAAAATTGTTCTTTTTTATCTCTTGGCTTTAATTATTCTAGGAGAAATTAAAAAGGGGTAATGTCTGGTCCGAAGGGCTAAGTATTTCCTCCTAATTGACTTCCGAGTCTTCTGACTTAGACTCAACTTTCATCTGCTGATTTATCTCTAACTAAAAATTGATCTCCAAAATTTGCTATCTGGTTTAAAGGTCAGCTTACAATTTTTAGCTCTCACAGTTCCATTTATGTTTTGAGTATAGGCCCTACTTGGAACTGAATTAAGAAGCGTTAATTGAACCATGTGGTAGCACCCCTATGAAATCTTTATTCAGAATTTTTGTAAATTAATTTATTTCTTATGAGGTAAGTTAGGATATATTAATCGAAAAATCCGCAGTCTCAGTAGTGAGGGTGTTGTATTCTACGTCATTAACCCTACTCTATTCGATCTCGAATATCTGTAAATGTCCAATTGAGGATAAAATTCCTATCTTGTTACTCTCCAACAGGTTAACTTAAGCAACATCTCCTGGGATATCTAAGGTCTCGATATCACCTTCATGAGTTATATCCGTGTTGAATTTAAATAATTTGTTTTTAGAGACAATTACTACCTACTTATTAAGAATAAAAATTGAATTATCAAGATCCAAACTCTGAAATCCGGGCAATGGTAACGATTTGAATGGTTAAATATCAAGAGTATTGATGACTGGAGACTCCATCGTCGCCATTTTCATATTATTATTGTCAATAATTAGTTTTAAAAACTGAATTTTATATTAAAATGGACTCCTAACAAGAAGAATCACCAGGTGAACTTCTCTATTCTTAGTCGATTCTTCTATTATTTAGGTATGAGCTGAGTCAAGCACCCTTACACCTTCAAGTAAGATCTCCACCTCCTCGAAACATCTGTAATCGATGTTGAAAATATCCTCCTTATAGTCCTTAATATTCTTGTATCTTTGATTCCCCACAAAAATAGGTTCTAAATTATCAATAACACATTTACAATGCTCATTTTCTAGAAGAGTGGACTCTATGTTTTACTGGGACAGGGAGGTGAATTACTCGCCATTTAAGGTGCAAATTAGACTACCTTCTGATTTACATAGAAATCTTTTCATATACTCATAGGAGTACCCGAATCTTCGGATCCTAAACAGTGCATTTTGCTCATTATTAAGTGCGACTCCCACAACTATTGGGATAAGTATTTTATCAGAATATATGAAAACTCCAGCAACAGCTGAGGAGGTGTCCCATTGATTGAATTCCTCCTTACTCTCTTTTTGCTCTTCAGAGGATTACTTAACAAGTTCAGTTAGCTTCTGCTCTTCCTCTTTTTACATTGCCTGTATTATAAGCTCTTCTCGCTGCTGTCTCTCAACCTGGTCTTTTAAGATTTATTTGTTGTTCACAAAGGCGTCAACTGGTGCCAAGGATCCGCATACATCACAAACCGTCCCACCATTGATATTATTTAGGGTGCATACTGGACAAGTCCACTCTTGCTTAATTACTTGTTCCTAAACCTGCTGGATACTACCCTCCTACTATTATACAGTAAAAACTATATCGAGAGCCTGCGACACACCTTAATTTTTTGTTTGAATTACTGCTTTTTTGGCGATTTCTAAGGGAAAACCCATGGAATACAGCTGTTCAACTATCTTTGGATCTGCAACTATCACCTCTTCCTCTACTTTTTTCTCCTTTTCTTATATCTCTTAACTATAACCTTCGATTTCCTATAGATTTTAAACAACTGCCTCAGTTTCTTCCTCTTGGATTCCAAGTTCTTGAAGTTCTTTCTCTTCCATAAAAAATTTTTGAAAAATTTTGTAATTTTCTTTTTCTTTCTGAGAGATTTTGAAATTAGATTGTAGACACTTGACTAAAGCTAATTCGCACTACCAAACTGATACTGTGCCATTCTTACCTAAAAGACAAAGTTGATTGGACTTTTAATGTTTGTTCAAAATCTTTAAATTCTTTTCTTGCTCATGGACACTATAGGGGATTGAGTTAATAGTAACATCAAGGTAAGTATTAGGATATGACCATCCCTTTGAAATTCTATCATGGGGTATTTGATTATTGATCACAACTGACAATTCATCATTTGAAAAAGAATTTTGGAGTTCATTTATACCTTTTTCTGAAGAATTCACATGTCTTAACTTAGTGTAAATATCGCCTTAATTTAGTATTCCATTCTCAGAAATTTCCAATAAATTATATTTTGTATTGGAGTAACCCACCAACGATGAAAGTCGGAAAAAAGATGAGTATTCATACGACTTTTATGGACTATCTAGCTTAGCCTCAGAGTGAAGGGTCATTGCATTCAATTACTCTAGAATTCTGAATGTAATTTGTAAACTTCTATAAAATTTTTCATTAAGGAGATAGTAATAGTGGTTTTAAATCTATAATTTCAGATTTTATTTCTCAAAAACTGAAAAAAAAAATAAATGAAGTGTCTAATATGTATCTGATATTTGTAAAATGCCAGGATGAGCGGATTATCTCAGGGATTTCTACAATGCGTCCAGGAAATTATTCGCAGTTTGACTAGGTAATTACTAAAAGTCATAATCTAGAATGTCTTGCAGTTCGTAATCATGCACATAGATAGTAACGTGGTCATTCAGAGAATTTGGTTTGTTTGTTAGAATTGTACTGTTTATATCATATTACATTGAGAAATTAGGCCTTAATAATTTTATTTTGTTTTGTTTCAGTACTATTAGATTTCTATTTTTAGTTTAGAAAAGCTTTATTTTTTGATCTTTTAGATCTTCAAACTCTTTATTCTCCTCTTCTTGGAAAGATTGAACCTTTATTTTACTTAATTTTTCCTTTATTATTAATGCGATCTCGGGGTCTTTGCATTAGGGTACAATTGCACTATATATTTGTGTATTTAAAATCTCGGGTGGGGTTTTTAAATAGGGGTTGAGAGTTATATTATTTCCTTTTTCTTTTATCTAAATTACTGGATAATAGCTACCTTGAATTATTTTTTTCGTTTTATTGTCTTTAAAGTTACCATTTAGCCAAAATTTTATTTCAAGGCAATCTAAATCAATCAAAATACCTATAGTTCTAGGGGTAGTAGTTCTAAAATTTTATAAAGTTAAACTCTTTCGATTAATTGGGTTAGAATGGTCTGTCGAAAGAAGAACTCCGAAGGAAACATCGTGACAACTATTTGGGCAAATAAATTCCAAGTAGGTGATTCCTTTCTCGAGAATAGTATTTATTACTGCAACTCTTTCATCCGATTACATTGCAGTGACTGTAAGGCATGAAGGTGAAAAATGAATCTATTTCTCTGATAAAAAAGGAGAGAATCTCATAGAAATATTATTTACTGGCTAAATAAGAGTCTATTTAGGCTTTTCCTAGACACAACCCGTATTGTTTGTTTGGAGTGGAATGCAATTTTTTTCTGCATTGTGACTAAAAGTAAGAATTTAATTAGGCGATGATATAATGAATTGTTTGGTTTTTTTATCGTAAATATAGTCAGAAACTTTTGAGCTTGATTCTATTTAGAATTACTTGACAGTAGATTTCATGTTTTTTTGCGCAATTAGATATAAATTAATAAATTATAAAATTCAGATTGCCACTGATGGAATCTGACGGGTAGGATAATAAAAATATAAATATATTTAATAATTTTCAAATATAAAATTAATTATTTGCGAAATTTACGTAATAGATATATTTTTCTTGCAAATCGAGCATTAAAATTTTAATAATGAAATCTTTGATAAATTAATTAAACAAATTTATGTAAGTTTCCAGCCTGAAATGTGCCTTGAGATCAGTTTTATTTGACTTTTAGTGATAACTTAATAATGCTTGTAAATCAATTATGTCATTGAGAGTCTATGAATATATATTTTTCATCTCTGGATGACTTTAAACGGTATTTTTTGGATTTTTTTAAACATTTTTTTGTTTTTATTTTTATAAAATTTGTCGACATTTTTATTTGTATAGTTTTATTATTATTTCTATAAAAATTATAAAATTAGTCGAAAAATCGGACTCGGGGTTATATTTTTGCAATATAACAACTTTTTTGCATTAAATTGATATTGTTTGAAAGATTTCTAATATTATTTATTATTATTCAGGCTCATCAATCTAGATAAGCCATATTTCAGGAAAAATATATATATTTTTTGTCAAAAAAGCGCCAAATTCAATTGATTTTATAAGAGTTTTAAGAGTTGATTCAGATTCATAATTTAAAGACAACAAAGAATAAAAAATAACTGAGCTATTATTTGAAATACTTATATACTGTAATTATTTATAAGAATTTTCTAAAAATTCTTTTAATTTAATATCTGATTATTTTTTTTATTTCTATTATTCAATGGCTTAAATTGCTGATATTCGTCATTATATCCCTTCTTAGTATATTTGTAATATATCACTTAAATAGGTCTATTTTTTCTTTATTATATCTTATATTAATAAAATCGATTTTTCATAAAAATCTAGAGAAGTTTGGTATTCGTTTAATTTTTCTAATACTAATCCTTATTTAGCTAATGTTAAAGCATTATCAACTATAAATTCTTCCATTTATTTATTTTAAATTGTATTAAAATTATTTTTATTTTAAAAATTTAACCAATAAAATATAAATTTATA
>Ga0209107_10000868_pt1 | contig 17169 bp, 22 predicted proteins | sample LakErihyJuly2011_2_FD_187460 | JGI IMG/M metagenome (GOLD analysis project Ga0209107, IMG submission 187460) | Freshwater microbial communities from dead zone in Lake Erie, Canada - CCB hypolimnion July 2011 (SPAdes) (version 2) | ecosystem: Environmental > Aquatic > Freshwater > Lentic >... | reverse complement strand
AGATTCTTTAGCTTCTGTTGCAGCAGCTGTAGCAGCATCTGCAGACTCAGCAGCTGATAGAGCAGCATCAGTTGCAGCATTAGCTGCATCTAGAGCGTCTTGTGCAATGGCACCAGCAGCTTCAGCAGCTTCTACAGCCATTTCTCCTGCTTTTTCAGCAGCAGCAGCAGCATCTTTAGCAGCGATTGTTGCAGCATCTGCTGCCTCAATTGCTTGATCAGCAGCATCCTTTGCATTGTTGCTTGCTGCAATTGCTTCTTTGGCTGCATCAGTTGCTTCATTAGCAGCATCTAAAGCTGGGTTTGTAACAGTTGCTGAAAGTGTCGCAACTGTACGTGTACCTGCAGCAGCAATGATTACTGCTTCGGTATCAATTGCTGAACCAACTGTTGCGGTAAGTGTGAACTTACCTGGGCTAGCTGGAGCATAAAGTGTGTAAGTAGCAACGCCAGCAGCAAACACTGGTGATGCAACTAAAGAGTCTGAACCTGTAGCAACGTTAAAGTTACCAACTGGGGCAGCAACAAATACGGCACGAGCACCATCAGCAATACCTGCAGCTGTGATTGTTAGTGTCATCTTTTCGCCTGATTCATAAGAATTTTTGTCAAACTTCCATGACAATGTAGGAGCTGTTACAGGAAGAACTGTTACTGGCACTGCCAATGTAACTGTTCCACTTGTTAATGTAACTGTTGTAGTTCCAGCCTTAACACCTGTAACTGTTGCTCCGTTAGATGTAACTGTTGCGATTGTCGCATCAGATGAAACTGCTGTAACTACTGGAGTTGCTGTTGCATTTGCATTTACATCCGCACCAGTTGTTGTAAGTGTCATTGTCTCGCCAACACCAAGATTCTTCTTTGAGGCTGTTGATGACATTGTTGCAATCTTTCCTGTAAATGTAAAGTACTTGGTAGCAACTACAACCCCATCAATTTTAATATTGATTGTTGCCTTGCCTGTACGACCATCAGCATATACCCAGTAATCCTGAGATGCAGGTGAAGTTGTTACACCCGCAATAGCAGCAGGAGTTGATACAAAAGCACCACGCAATGGTGAGGTTGAGTTAGTTGAACCAACGGCTCCTGCACCAGTAATAGAAACTTCTACTGACTTTGTATAACTTGAGTTCATTGCAATTGTTCCTGCAACATCTTGCCATTGCTTTACTGAAATTTGAGCAACAGCAGTTGCTTCTGCCACACCATCAGTTGTCAATACTTTTGAAAGAGTAGTTGAATCTGATGTGGGTACTGTACCAATTGTTGTACCAATAAATACTGTTGAAGCCTTTAGTACAGATGCTGCAACTGTAACTGTCCAAGTAAGAGTACTTAGAGTTGTAACAGGGCTAGCATTTGAAACTGTTGTAACTGTATAAACATATGTACCAGCTGAATTAGCTGATGAAGGTGTAACTGAAATCTTTGTACGACCTGATACTAGTGCTGATGAAGATCCAACTAGACCAATTACGCCAGGAGTTGTCTGAACAACCTGACCATTTGAAGTTGTGATTACGTCTGCAGTTGCGGTATCAATTGCTGTAAGAGTTGGACTAGTCATACCTGCTAAAGATGCATTTGTTGCACCTACAGGCCATGAAGTAATAGCAACAGTTGTAGTTGTTGTATCTCCTACCGCATAGATTCCCGATGTTGTAATTGTCGTTGAGACTGTTTCACCAATTTGTACTGCAGAAGCAGTAGCAGTAAGTGTTGATGTAACACCTGCTGGAGCTGCTGCAATAGCAGCGGTTGGTAGTAATGTGCTAGTCAGAGCTGCAGCAATGACAATAGCGATTTTCTTGAATGAATTCATCTTTCTCCTTGTTAGTTTTTATCTGATCATTTAATCAGAAGCTTATAGTAAATTAAATTTACCTAAGAAATTACTGATTTCGTCAGTCATTTCCTTTGAATCTAATTCTATCATACCCTTGTCCTTCTTTGCAAATTTGGCTGAGTTTGCCCACGTATGGACCTCAACCTCAACATTAAGGTTTTTAGGTGTATGAGAGATAGCTCCGAATACTGCCCCACAAACAGCATCCGCTAAGTCCTTAGATTTTTTACGGGGGTGATCTACACGATTACCCTTCATAATCTTTAACTCTGATAGTTCTTCTAATAATAAAGGAATCATAGGCATGGCTACTCTTTCCTCATAAACCATCATAGCTAAATCTTCATAGTGTTTTTTGGCAACAGACACTGTTTCTGTTCTTACCCCTACAGATTGTAGTTCATTTTGGATATCAAATGATTGCCAGCGGTCAAATGAAACCATTCCTAGATTAAAACCTTCTCTACGAAGATTAATAATCCACTGTTTAACCTCAGATAAGTTTACTGGGCCTTCAGTTCTTGGTTCCCACCAAGCAACGGCATCAACAACTACAACTGGAACTACCTGTTCATAATCTTTAATTACTTTAATATTAACCCAGCGATCAACGTGAGCAATAGCAACAGCACACTTGTCATGCTTTTGTGCAAGGTCAGCATGGATATAATAAATAGTATCTGGATCTGGAGTAAAAGATTCATCAAACCTTTTAAAATTATCAATAGGGTTTCTAACATTCATACATTTCTGTAGCTTATCTTTTTGTTTAAAGAAAGCATCAGATGAATATGTTGGAGTACAAAGGAAACGCATCATTGCATCTCCTAAATCTGTAAGGAAAGCAATCTTAAAATCATCAATCTTACGAGTAGGGTTTACATCCCATGTAGGTCTTTTTAATGCGAATATCTTTGGTATTTTGTATGACAAGATGTGATCTTCTTCCCACGAAATTTCAAATGTATTATCTGGATTGTCGTGTGGCAAGTCTTCGTTAATAATAAACTTATGTGTTTTTTCTATTACTTCTTTGTCAGCAATTACTGAATCATACCGTTGAGATATAAAGTCCCCTGGATAACGGGGAAACGATAGAAGAACTACCTTACCAAGGTCAGGGAAACGAGAGTCTACAGTACCACGAAAAGCTTTATAAATATTATCAGCAGTCTTACCTTGTTCATTTCCTGTTGCAACCTCAGAAGCAAAACCAGAAATTTCATCAAGGACTGCCATAAATAAGTTTAAACCTTCGTGTGATTCACGTTCTGAGTGTCCAGAATATACTGTAATAGATTTATCAAACTCAATTGAGTCTGCCTTTGGGTTATACTTTCCTGCAAACCAAGGAGATCTTTCAATCTTAGACTTAAATCCTTTAAAGAAAACGTTCTTAGCCTGTTGAGCATTTACAGCAACGTTAATAATATCAATAGCATCTCCAGCAGGCTTACCATAATAAATTGCGGGATCTTTTAAACATAACATCTTATATACTACATAGGCACATGCTACTGTAGATACAAAGTCTTTTCCAGATCCCTTGCCAAGTTGCAAGATCAATTCATTCTTTGTATACTTTTTAAAGTATTCTTCTCCAGCATCACCCATGATATCAACAACATCATCTTTACGATAAATTTGACTCATTGCTTCTACAATCGTGTACTGTATATCAGATAAAGGGGGTTGACCAAGATACTCTGGAGACTCAACAAATGTCTTTGCGTCAACAGGTTTTTCAACAAAGTGATTCTCCTTTAAAACTTCAAGGAAATCATTGAACATCATGGACAACTGTAATTACCTCTCCATCTTTTGCAATTGAGGATAACCTTTGCATAATGATATCTCTAACTTCAGGATGTTCAGATGCGATATCTCTAAGTATTCCAACAAGAACTTCTTGCTTTCGTTCAATCTCAATCATCTCTTCGGCAAGTTCTTTGTTTTCAAGAAGACCAGCCTTCTGTAGCATATCAATACGCTTAGACTCAATATCCATTACAAGTTTGATACCTTGAGTTTTAGCACTTAGGTTATTTAGTAGCGATGCCTCATCAATAACTTCATAGGTTTTTGTAATCAACTTACTATAATGTGTATCTGCTCCAACCAAAGCTTCTTTTGCACGGGCACGAATTGCAGCATTATCAGAAGCCATAGTCTTCCACTCATTGATAAGACTTACAACTCTAGTTCTTGGAATGTCAAGCTCTTTAGAAATAACCGTTGGATCGTTACCTTTTAGATATTCTGAAACAACATCATTAACTTGATCTAAGTGCTTGACTAAATCTTCTTCAGTTGACATACTTACCTTCTAGTCTATTTATTTCATCTTTGATATAGAAGATAGCTTTTTCTAGATCTTGTATGGTTTTTTTCTCATCTTTAAGTCCTGCTCGCCAAAGGTATTTAAAGGCATTGCCAATGTTAAAGTTGCGATGTCTGGTAATCTCAATGCACTCAATACCTGAAGGATCTGAAGTGTAATGAAGTGGATTATTTACTTGATCAACCGTAATGGTTAGATTATTACTCATCATCTGCTTCCCAATCAAACTCTTCTGGAAGCCCACTAAATAAAGAAAATGCAAAAGCAAATCCAACCATGCCAACAACAGTAGCTGTTATCATTGCCTTTTCTAATTTATTCATCGCCGTGACTTCCTTAATCCAAATTTAGCAAGGTAAACATAAATTGTTTCAACACTAGTACCGCACTCCTTGGCAATCTCCTCTGGAGTTTTCTTATCAATCACGTAGCGTTTACGTAACCATAAGTTGCTTGTATATAGTTTAGCAGACATAATATTATTTGTCAACCTCGTTTAAATCAATCTCATAGTTAAATCTGTCAGAGTTTTCCATGATCCACTTATCTTGATTTTCTACATCATATTTTCTTTCGTTAATAATTCTGTCAATTAAGTATTCTTTTTCCAGGGTAAACGATGGTTCATATACACGAACTCTATTGTTAGGCTGAATTGCAAAGTTTCCATCGTCTCTTTGAATAACATGCCCACACTTATGGTCTGCTGGACTCTCAGAGTATCCATCATCTAAAACATTTGTGTCTGGGTTATGCCAGTCTAATGTAAATAAGTATGTTCCTTTATTTATTGTCTTTGTTCTGTCTATATAAGACATTCTAAGGTTTGTTAGATTTTCAAATCTTGTTACGGCAACGTGGTGGCTAAAAGAATTCCACAACACTAGATTGTGTAGATCAACTTCAGGAACTCCTGGCTCAGTACAGAAGGCAGAGATTGGAAGTCTCCACCACAATCCACCATCTGGCATCATAATATGAAACAGTGGGCTTCTAGACTTTAAACTTGAAACACCAAAAACAACACATTCAAAATATTTGTCATGGCTATCTTGATGATTTCTTAAATAGTTTCCTCTTACATAACAGTTTATCGGTGGTATGTTTGCATTTAACTCTGGCATTATTTATTATCTCCTATCGCTTTATCCCAGTTTTTTAATGCCCAATGCCCAATACCGCAAGCATCAGCGACATCATTATCATTAATAGATCTGTCATAGATAGTATTAACCATTGTGATAGTTCTTTCTTTTCTAAGGTTTCTTTCATATGTTTTGTACCAAGAAACAGACTTGCCTGGATGAGCAGATCTAATTAAAGCTTGATCTTCTTTTGACAGCTTCTTGTTTCCTAAATAGTTTTGCCAAGTAATCGGAGAAACTCTTCCAATAACCTTTGTTCCAGATTGACCAGCAGCACCTAGGATAGCTCCTTGAACTAAAGCAAGATCAGCAGCAGTCTTAGGGCTATTCATAAAAACGGTATGCTCAATAATAATTGCTTCAAATCCATTATAAAAATCAAGGAATGCTTTTACCTTTTGCCCTGCATCCATAACCTTTTCATAGATATCATTGCCTTCAAAATTAATTTTTCCTACTGATCCAAGAGTACCTTCTTTGGTACTAAATAAAGCAAAAGCAAGGCTGTTAGTACTAGCATCAATGGCACAAAAAGTATTTGGTTGTACAGCGTACCCCCATTTATTCTTGCTCATAATCAATGAACCCCTTTAACTCTTTGATCATTTTATTAACTGCTTTTTCACTTACATTACAATTAGCACAGAATCCAGAATCATTATATATTGATAATGATATTCCACATCCCCCAAGACAATTTCTTTTTTTACCATATCTTTTTTGTCGTCTAGTAGCAAGATACCTTTCGGCAATCTTTTCTTTTGTAGATTGTTCTCTACAAATGTCGCTACAATATATCTGATAAGTTACTCTAGGTTTAAAGTATGTATCACAACGATTACATAGTTTCACTCAGTTCCTCCAGGGATGCTATCTTAACTACACCCACCCCTGCCTCTGTACATGCTTTTTTGATTGGACAGTTTTTACATATCTTTGAGTTTGATCTATAGTTCTTGGTTGGTAAAGTTTTATCTTCCCAATTTTTACGGACCACTCTCATCCACTCAAAAGCTTTATCAATCCATTGTCTATAATGGTCATTAACTTCTACTGGAATAATTAATAGCTCATGGTTGTTCTTGTTTTCATAAACTAGAATACCCTTAGACTTTTTAAGAATCTTCATATAAATAAGGATCTGAACAACATGCCCCATCTTAGGCTTATTAGTTCTCTTTCGATACTCAAAGACTTCGTTGTTAGTTGTCTTAACTTCAACAACAATGTCTTCACCTTTCCAATTGATTAGGTTATCTACATAACCAAAAATTGGTGGATCATCATTGAATATTTTAAATTCTGAATCAATAGATATACCAGAGTTTTTAAATGCTTCCTCAATACGTCCATGAGATAAAGTTCCATTGGTCATATTTGCTACGCCATATGGATCTGCATTGTCTTCAAAGATCGCACCTTCAAAAGCTAAATACCAATATCTTGGACATTCTCCATGCCCATAAGCAATAGTAGATGGTCCAAAGGTTTTCTTTTGAGTATGCTTAGGTTCACGTCCAACAAGATATCCTTGTTCGATTACCTTGATTAATTCCTTAGCATCTACTTGTTCTGGAGTTTCTACTTCTTTAATCATAATTTGCTGTAATAAATTTTTTGTCATTTTATTCCCTTGTTTATATAAGTATACCAGTAAATGGTTTAGCGCATTATGTATTTAAGTGCTGAAACTAGATCATTTATTGCTTCTGCTGCTGTGTAATATATGTTCTTTTTTGCCCTGTCGCTTTTATCAACATTAGCCATCCACGTAGCTTTTAAGGACATCTTTGCTGCAATTGCTTGAAGTCTAACAATCTCAAGGCTCGCAACTTGAATAGGGATATCTGGTTTAATAATAATTTTAGCAATCATTGTTAAAGCCGTTGTTAGTTCATCATCATTCATATAGTCTGCTATCTCAGACAAACCATTAACCATTTCAATCGTTGTGTTTTTTGGTTCCATCATCATACCCTTCTGTTAATTGCTCAAGCATTTCTACTTCTATTACTGCTAATCTTACCTTTGAATTACCATCACCAAGGACAATAAATATTGCTGGGTCATTACCGTTTCTAATTGCATCAGTTACTGCTTTTGCCCAGTTATCTTTATTGATTGTGATACCCTTTGGATATTCCTTAAAGTCTACAGTAAAGTTTCTCCATGTAGCATCTCCTTTGTGGGTATTACGTCCTGAATTCTTATGCTGTTTAGCACCAATTCTTTTAGATTCAGAACGCTCACTCATCTACAAAATCTTTCTTTTTCTTTTTAACTGGTACAAGAGCCACCTTAGATATGTGCTTTTTACTACACATCCAAGTGACATCTCCTGTGCCAGCCCAGAGTCTTAAAGACAAAACATCTTCTTTACATTTCTGACAAATTGCCTGTCCTGCAAAAACTGTAAACTCTTTTTCAGCCATTCATCAACTTCTTTTTTAATGACTCTTGTAGATCAAGATCTTCTTTAACTCTGTTAACAAATCCTTCTCTACCTTGCACCTTAGAGCCATCCTCAAGCTGATACCATGCGCCTGTACGATTAACTAACCCTACAAATTCTGCGGTATCAACAAGGTCGCCAATGGAATCAATACCAATATCATTACCTCTAAAGTAAAAATCATACTCACCAGACTGAAACCCTGGAGATGTTTTAGAAAACTGAAGTTGCCAAAGAATTTTTCTACCAACTTTTTCTTCAATTAATTTATCTCCTACTTTAATCTTTCCCTTAATAGCCTGATTGTCTGACTCTGATGAGAACAGTTTAATAATAGATGATGAATAAAATTTAGTTGCTTGACCACCTGTTGGCTGTTGGCTTGTATACATAGCACTAATATTATTTCTTGATTGAGAAATTAGAACAAGCAAAGTAGGCTTGACTTTATTGTTAGCATAGTTTAACATCTTCCATGCGTTACTAAAGTCACGAGACTCTGCACCAATTTGTTTAGTATTCTCAAGTTGCTTTAGTTCTTCTGAATCTTTTTCAAAGTATATTGCTGGAAGAAGAGAAGTAATACTATCAACAACAATCATATCAACTCCAGCATTCATTAGGTTTGTTCCAATGTCTACCATTTCATTAATTGTCCTACATTGTGAGACGATTAGTTTTGATGTATCTACCCCAAGGCTTTCTGCCCAATTCTTATCGTATGACATTTCTGCATCAATCCATGCACAGATCTTTCCTTCCTTCTGTGCCAGACCTATCATCTGAAGGCATAGAGAGGACTTTGCAGAGGATTTCGAGCCCCACACCAACACTTGCCTACCATAGGGAAGACCACCGTTGAGAGCACGGTTTAAGCCGAAGCTAGGTGTTGCTGCGTATTCTGTTGCTGGCAAGGAATCTCCTGCCATGATTGTCTTTCTTAGTTTTGGGCTAAGCTGCGCTAGGACTTCCTCTATCGTTACCACTATATTCTCTTCTCTATTGTCATAAAGCTATATCATCTAATATTACTGTGCCGTCTTTTGTTTTACCAAAACTAAATTTATAAGACTTGCCTTCTTCAATGTTCATGTAAGCTTTTGCAAATGAAGTAGGGAATACTGTAATAGAATGTAGATCTCTACTAGTATCTGCTAATGTTAATGAAGCCATCTTTTTTCCTGTTTTAGTTACTCTAGGTTTAAAGGATACCACAAACATCTCTTCGTCTGTATATGGAAGTTGTTTATACCCTAAGAATTTTACAAGAGCACTTGAAGATCCTTTTATTTCGTCAGCAGGAACTGCAGAAACAATCCTGTTGTCATTACAAAGAACCAAGTAAGTACGACCAGTCTCAATCGTCGTTCCCTCTTCATCAAATATCCCAACACTGCCAGTTTTGTCCAGAATTTCAACTCTTGACCATCCTTTGCCTCGTTTAATAGATTTAACCATGCCTAATAAAATATAAGAACCTTTTTCTTCAAAGTCAGTTGTGTCTTGAATAAAAGCATAGTAATGAGAAGGAATCGTAATATTAAACTCGGGAAGGTTTAAGTATTCATATAGATTGTCTTTAATCTCTTCATCATTTCTAGGATTATCCTCAAAGGTCGCAGCACCAATAACTCTTAGTGCTTGAAGTGCACGACTGTTTACTCCGTTGCCTTTTGTAAAGGTAAACTCTTCAAGTTCTTTATAAGATCTAAATGGTCTAGCAGCAACATACTTTTCCGCTATGTTGGTTGAAATATATTTAATACCAGTTAAACCAAATCTAATTCCCTTACCCTCAATTTTAAAATCAAAGTCAGAGTCATTAATATGTGGAAGCTTAATAGAAATACCCATACGCTTTGCTTCAATTAGGTACTCTGTGCGACCATCCTTATCCTTCTCATTTTTAAGAAGGGCAAACATAAACTCAAGAGGATAGTAGAACTTTAACCACGCCGTCCAATACGAGAGCGTAGAATAAGCAACCGCATGGGACTTGTTGAACGAATACCCCGCATGCGCTTCAAAGTCATGCCATAGATCAAGAGCCTGATTGGGACTAATATAGGCAGAAGCACCTTTAATGAATTTGTCTTGGAATACATCAAACTCTTTAGCATCCTTTTTCTTTCCAATGATCTTTCTAACTTTATCTGCTTCCGACATGGACATGCCTCCAAGGTGTACGCATGCCTGCATAACTTGTTCTTGGTATAAAACGCAACCATAAGTATCCTCCGTAAACTCTTTCATGATCTGATGAGTATATGATACCGCTTGTTTTCCATGTTTGCGATCAATATAATCTTTACCAATTGTGTTCATAGCTCCTGGGCGAACCAAGGCATTTGAAGCAGCAAGTTCGTTAAAGTTTTTAACACCCATCTTTATGAGAAGGTTTGTGTATGGACTTGCTTCACACTGGAATACACCTTTAGTGTACCCATCAGAAAGCATTTGATAAATATTAGCATCTTCCATATTTAATGATAAGAGATTAACATCTACATAATGGTTTTCTTTAATCATTGCAACTGCATCTTGAATTACACTTAAGGTTTTTAATCCAAGTGCATCGATTTTGATGAGACCAATCCGTTCAGCCTCCTCCATATCAACACCAACCACAGGTATGCGTTCATCACTGCCAGGAGAAGATCTCGTTTCCATCGGAGCATACCTAAAAATTGGATCTTTGCTAGTGACCACACCAGCAGCGTGTATACCAGTACCACGAATACGACCACGAAGTTGTTCACCATATATCTCCACCTCTGGATACTTGTCTCTAAATTCTCTTGTTGTCTTTGATGTACAGAACTCATCCCAAGTATCAACATACTTTAAAACCTTATTAACATCTGATAGTGGAATGTTTAAAACTCTTGCCACATCTCTAACTACTCCCTTACCTCTAAACTGTAAGAATGTAGCAATAGATGCAACGTGTCTATATTGTCTAACTAGATAATCTTTAACTTCATCACGACGAGTGTCCTGAATGTCTGTATCGATATCTGGAAAGTCATTACGATCTGGATTAATAAAACGGAAAAACAATAGTCCATGCTTAATTGGATCTACATCTGTAATACCAAGAGCATAACAAACTAAAGAGCCAGCAGCAGATCCACGACCTGGACCAACCATGATGCCTTCTTTCTTAGCCCAAGCAATCATGCTTTGAACTACAAGGAAGTATGGTGCAAACTTTTTATTTTTAATGATCTCAAGTTCTTCGTCAAGTCTGTCAAGGTATTCTTTATTATCGGACAGCCCACGAGTGGCTAATCCCTCAAGAGAAATGTTCTTTAACTCTTTGTCTGGACTCTTGTATTGAACTGGTAGCAGATTCATTCCATCTTTAATGTCATAATCTTCTACTGTGTCTGCAAGTAACAGTGTGTTGGAATAGATGTCTGGTCTATCTATACCCTGCAATTCCATAGCAGACTTCATCTCTTCATATGAAAGAAGGTGAATATCAAACTTATTAAAAGTAATTTGACGATCTTCTCCATACAGATAGTCAAGTCTTTTCATCATGTCTGGTTGCTTCTTAGACTTATCATATGTTGTATCTTTTTGAACCTTAGCATGAGTATTCATTAGAAGCTTAAACTCTTGAACTTCTTTTTGAGATTCATCTACATGGTGGCAGTCTGGAGTTACAACTACTTTAATTTTAAATTCATCAGCAAGTTCAATTAACTGTTTGTTAATCTCTGCTTCATTGTGTGGCATTACTTCAATATAATAGTCACTACCAAAGGTATCTTTAAACCATTTAATATGTTTCTTGGCTAGCGCAAACTCTTGCTCTTCAAGAGCTTTTACTATTACACTACTTGGGCAAGCAGAAGTTACAATGATTCCTTCTTTATACTTTTCAAGTATTTCAAAGTCAAACCTTGGCTTCTTAAAGTAACCTTCTGTCCATGCAATTTCATTAATCTTGTTTAGGTTTTCTAAACCAATTTGGTTCTTGGCGAGAAGAATAATGTGGTTATAAACTAAGTCCTGTTGACCTTCTCTTTCAGATTTATCTCTAGTATCAAATCTGTCAGAACACATATATCCTTCTACGCCAAGTATAGGCTTGATCCCGTTTGCTTTAGCAATACGGTATAGTTCACGGTGCCCCGATAAAGTTCCGTGATCGGTAATGGCAATTGATGTCATACCGAGATCTACTGCACGTTTTACATACTCTTCTGGCGTAGCGATGCCATCAAACAGGGAGTAATGTGTGTGAACATGTAAGCCTACGTAACTCATTCTTACCAGTCTGTATTGGTAGAAGAAGTTGTAGATGGACTATCAAAGCCCAAATAGAATGCTTCTTGCTCAGCATAAGGAATTTTCTTTAGTGCTGCTTCAAGAGGATAAGGTTTAACTTCTCCCCATGCAAACGGCTCCTTATCTGGTGCTGATGGAATAAGAGTGTAATTAGTTTCAGTTCCCTGACCATTACGCTTTAGTCTCCATACAACATTTGAGATGCTTCCAGTTTCTAGAGCATACTCACGAATAGTATTAAACGATGACTGCTTGCTAATTCCCATATTCCAAATTGCTACATATGGAGCTTCGATTCCATCATCTACAAGTACATTGCAATAAAAACGAAGACGGGCTCTCCAGCCAGCCTTTACATCTTTGCGATGCATTTCTTCAGCCCAGTCACGGCCTTCTGTGTCCATAGTGTCTACAGCTTTGCGCTTATAGTCTTTTGGATTTGTGTGTTCCTTAACAACTAGTGCTAAGCCACGTTCTGCATTATAATTTGCAGAGTCTTCATCCAATTCTTCAATGAATCGAATCTTTACTGATTGTCCATCCGAAAGCTTTAACCATCTTACCTTTGGTGAGTTTTCGTCATACTTTGGCTTGTCGAGCAGGGCATTGATGTTTTTGAGTCCCTTTACTACGCTCATCTTTTTCTCCTTCGTGTTGTTTATATTAGTTTAGCATAGACAATATAGACTTGTCAAATTGAAACTCTAAGTTCCTGATTGACTGATCATCCATATCGCCTATGTCTTTATATTGTTTTTCTAAGGTGATAACGCTAACCAAAGACCCAAGCTTTTCAATTAGCTTATCTTTCATTATGCCACCAGCCTCATCATTATCCGCTATTAGTACGACATTATTGAAGTACTTTTCTAATAATCTAATTTGTGAAATAGATACATTAGCACCCAACGTTGCGACTGCTGGGAAACCTACTTGGTCTAATCGAATTGCATCAAAAGATGATTCGACTACATACACTATACTAGAACTTTTAACTCTGTGCAAGTTAAACAAAACTTTTCCTTTAGGCAATCCTGGAGTATTTTTAAACTCCTTGCCTTCTATAGATCTTCCTACAAAGCCAATCTTCATTCCGTCAGGTGACTCTACTGGAATAGTAACCATTCCTTGTTTTTCTGAGTAGCCTAAAGAAAACTTTTTTATTGAATCCATAGTAATCTTTCTACCATCTAGATAAGACTTTGCTATATCTGATAATAATAACTGATCATGTAATCTATCAAGAATGGATTCGTCATACTGAACAAACTCTGGTAAGGCGATTAGCTTTTTATTAACTAACATCTCAATATTATGCTCTTGCTCTTTACTTTTTATGTATCGAACGGTCTCAAAGTATGTTCTATTTGACATATGCATAACAAACTCTTCTAAGTTTTTAGTTGTTTGACAACCAAAACAAAAGAACAGCCCACTGTCTTTGGCTACTTCTCCAGCAGGAGTTCTGCTGTTGTTGTGATATGGACAGAAGATTATAAAGTCATTACCGAATTCAGTTTCAATATTTACTCCTGAACCAATAAGAACTCGTCTAATTTGATCTTCCGTATAAATATTATTTGTCTTCATAGTCTTTATATCTGTAATATCCTTTATCAAAATCTACCTGTACTAAAAAGTCTCCCATAAAACCATTTCTATTTTTTCTAAATACGCATTCAATGATATCACTATTTACAGGACGACCTAGTGCCAATAGCCAGTCAGCATCATATGAAATCTGTCTAGACCATGCTGTTTGTCCTAGTGTTGGGGGAGTGCTAAGATCTTTTACATCGTCAGGTGTAGCAGATGAGATAGCAATGATTGGTACTTCTTCACTAATAGACATTAGCTTAAGTTCTCGTGAAAGGTTTTTCATCTTTACCGTTTCATTATCAGCACGTTGGTTTGGACTCATCAGCTGAAGATAATCAACAACTACAAAGTCTGGCTTATACTGATCAATCTTTCCACGAATAACTGATGGAGTAACTTCTCCGCCAGAGTCGTTTGAGATAATATGAAACTCTGGACGACCCTCTACTTTATTAGCATGCCACTTGCGAAGCATGTCAATTTCAATTTCACCATTGCTTAGTTTGCGATGAGACCATAGGCCTTCACCCATAATAGCAAATACACGATTACGAACTTCTGTCTCGCTCATTTCAAGTGAGATAATCATTGGTGATTTACCTTGCTTCCAAGCCTGTACAGCAAAGTATAAAGCCATCCAAGACTTTCCAATTCCTGGGTAAGCAAGAAACACGCCAAGTTGTCCTGGCATAATTCCAGCAGGTAGGTAGTTATCAAATCCTGGCAAACCTGTTTTAATTCCAACTGCGCCAAGTTCGTTTTGCTTTGCAACTCTTTCATAGTATGCAACAGCATCTTCAAGATCAGTAGCATCAATATCACGAATAGCAGCAGTGTTCTTTTTGAGCTCTGATGTTTTTGTAATGAGATGCTCTAAAGCTTCAGTACCATTGCCTACCTGAACTTCTCCTGCTGCGTTACGAAGAATGTCTTTAAGGCTATCATTTAAATATTCTGTTTGAAGTTCTGCTAAATGATGCTTAGTTGCACCTACGCCAACTACTGGTTCAAAATCACGAAACTTTTCTCTTACAAGTTCTGCAGGTGGAAGTGATTGATTATTTTCAGAATATAAACGAATGAAGTTCCAGATATCATTATGTGTTCTTAAAAGAGTTTCAACATTTGCTTGAAGTAGGACGTGAATTTGTTTATCTTGAAGTACTGCAGATATTACTTTTGCTTCTGTGTTATTCACTTAACCACTCCTTAGCCATTCGTCTGCGCTCTGCTCTTTCTTTTTTGTCTTGTTCAACTTCTGCTCTGCCATTTAAAATCTTTTCAGCATTATAAGAAAAGTAATTCCAACTAGGCTCTTGTGCAATTGAAAAATAATAGTCTAATAGATCATAGCATTGCGATATTCCATATGACTCTACTAGGCCATCAGCAGCCCACTGTTCAACATTAAGGTTCATGTTAGACTTTTGCTCATATCGTTGAAGATATAATTTGTTAAATCTACTGAGCAAAGCCATTCGGTCTTTGCGATCAGCCATTATTCGTTAATTTCCTCTTTAGCTTCGTTAATCTTTTCAGTAAGCTTGTCTTCTACAAACTTATATACACGCTCAAATGCTTCGTTAGTTGTTTCTTCTCCACGCTTAGAATCTACAATACCAAGATCTAATCTTAGTGACTGAAAGTTTCCAAGGTTAAGTGTATATCCTAGTGTTACTGATACCTTTGTTGAATCGTTTTCCATACCCCACCCATTTCATAGTTTTAAATATTCTCTGACCAAACAGGAATAAACCTACCATCTTCTGTCTTCGTATATGTAAGTATACCGTCTCCCATTCGCCGTGTCAACTCTTGGCTTGTAGGAGTCATATTATTTGTTATTAATTTGTCTTTTCTTGGTTGTCCAATATGTATACTTGCAAGTATAGCACGAATCTCTTTTACTTGCGATTCTGAATAATAAGCTCGTCTTTGCCAAGCTCTTTCACCATTTAAAGTTGAACCCATTGGTGGAGGAATGACTCCACGCTTAATTAGATCTGGAATATACTTTCTATGCCTATTGACAAGTTTAGCAGTTTCTGCTATAGTATATGCTCTTTCTCTATTTTTTCTAAAGTCAACTCTTAAACATGTTTCTATTCTATCTTTTGTAATATTATAAACAGAAACTAAACCAGTTGATCTTGAGCTATGGTACAACCTAACCAAATCTCCATTAAGAAACCAAACTTTTTGATTACCTTTAATTACAGACTGGCTATTGTACTCTTCGCCCTTAATTGTTCTTTTCTCAGTAGCCATTTGCCTTCCTGACTTGCACTTGGTGGATGAAAGAATACCCTTGTCCCACAAGATATGCAATAAGTTTCTAGATGATCTATAGATGTATATTGTCTATCAATAAACATTTTGCCATTACACTTTTTACAATTTAACAATATAATAACCTAGTTTGGTATTCCGATAATAAGTAGGTGCACGTCTACCGATAAGTTTCCGCTAGCGTTAAATTTAACAACACCTTCAACTCTAGAAGTAGTTGGTTTTTTTAAAACTACTGAAACGTTTGATCCTGCTGAAGTGTTTCCTGTATTAATTACTGTTGCTGAAACAATTGGAGAATATTTAAAATCACTAGGAAAGTCGTAAACAAATGTTTTTTCTGATGAAGCAGAAACTGTACTGTTGTCTGCAACCCCTACAATTCCACCAATAACTCTAGCGTCAGATGTTTTAATGCTTTGTTTTCCAGCACTGGTGGTATCAATAGTAGTATAGTTATAGCTTGCCGAAGAAACCTGCGTAGAAAGGTTATTTACTGTGTCAGCCAACTGATAGATGTATGTAACATCTAGTGGTTGCCCTCGCTCAGGTAGTGGTAGTTTAGCCATTTTATTCCTCCTATTACATTATATCAGAGATTGTACGCCAGAGTCATAAACCAAGAAACTATCCCTTATTTCTTTTTTTGATGATACTGCTTGTATTTTTACTCTTACACTTGTTGTCCCTTGATTTGCAAAAGAGTAGGAGTGGCCTGTTACTATTCCTTTATAAACAAACTGATTGCTATCAAACTTAACAAAGACATCATAAGTTAAAGAAGAGTTTTCGTCTCCCCAGACTGCTGTAATTATTTTTGGGTTTGTTGAAGTTATTGAAACAGCTCCAGATGTAACGACAATGTTGCTTCCAAGAGAATTATAGATTGAAGACCAATGAGAGGCTCTGTTTTTATCTTCAGATATAATTCTGTAACGAATGTTATATTTTTGAGTATCGTAATCAATTGGTGGTAGTAAAGATTTTTTTATTGTTACCTTTTTAATATTAGCATCAGCCATTATGAAACGCCAATCGAGAATCTAAACTCAACATAATTATTTGTATTTGGTGATTTAATAATTGATTCAGCATCAGTGTTTTGAATAACTGTATACCCAGTTAATCCATACAATGGGTTTTCTGTTGCTATGTTTTCTAGTCTCATTGCATCTAACGCAACATAATAATCT
>Ga0209107_10000867_pt1 | contig 17174 bp, 20 predicted proteins | sample LakErihyJuly2011_2_FD_187460 | JGI IMG/M metagenome (GOLD analysis project Ga0209107, IMG submission 187460) | Freshwater microbial communities from dead zone in Lake Erie, Canada - CCB hypolimnion July 2011 (SPAdes) (version 2) | ecosystem: Environmental > Aquatic > Freshwater > Lentic >... | reverse complement strand
AACGGTTTTCGGCTTGGCGATGTGGCGGAATTTTAGCACTAATGTTCATAAAAGTTCCAAATGTTTGTGTTAGCACAAATGTTCATTAGAATTCCGTCAGCCGCCATATCGCCAAACCGATGTTAGCACCAGTTGTTTTTGTCTGTCATTGTAGTCGTTTTACAGCTCTTGTCGCTATGAATGCAGGTAAAAAGTCGTCCATTTTACTTTCTCCGCCCCAATTGTCTTCATACATATTTGTCAAGTTAAAACCAGCGTCTAATTGTCCGCTAATTTGGTCTGTCAAACTATGTCCAAATACCAAAGCTTCATTGTTATTTTTCAATTCTTCTAATTTTTCTGTCGGCAGTGAGTGCAGGTCTGAAAATGGTTGCTTGTAAATTAGTTTCAAACATTCTTCGTCAAGTTGAAATGAAATTGGGTTGATTAAACCTGTCATTAAAATTCCATTTGGTTTCAAAACTCGGAAGCATTCTTTCCAAACTGGTAAAACATTGTCAACGAAGAGTATTGAACAAGGATTAAAAATCAGGTCAAATGAATTGGCTGCAAACACTGAAAGGTCTTTCATATCTCCTTGAACTGTTTTTATGTCGAGGTCAAATTTGTCACTTAAAGTTTTGTCTTGTTGTAACTGCTTTTCGGAATTGTCAAAAATGGTAACGTCTGCCCCCAAAGTTGCAAGAATTGGTCCTTGTTGTCCGCCACCAGATGCAAGTCCTAAAATTTTTAAACCTTTCAAGTCTGGAAACCAATTGTGAGGGACGGGTTTTTTCGGTGTCAAAACAATATTCCAGTTTCCATTCTTTACGTTTTCTAATTCTTGCTCGGAAACAGGAATTGTCCAGCGGTCTTTTTTATCAACGTAATTGTCCCAAGCTGATTTGTTATGTTTTACAATGTCCATTTTTTGTCGTGATGTGTCGTCCTACAATTGGTGCTAACGGTTTGCGTGTAGGCGATGTTGCCTTGTGTTGCGCCTGCGGCATGGCAATATTGCTTACACGCTGTTATAAGCTGCCTTGTTATCGTTCTCGCCATTTGCTTTCCAATCCCATAAAATCCTCCAAATGATAAACAGAGTCGGAATAAGCGAAAAGAACAGTTCGGTCATCAACGATTGTGTATTTTTTTCTTTTTTCAACCGGCAACTTTTGTATGTCTGGAAAATATTTTAATGGAACAATAATTACACGACCATCTTCAAGTTTCAGTGATATTTTCCCCACGCTATCGAAATTTAATTTTTCGATACAAATTTTGGTATTTTTAAGTGTAGTTGTCATTTATTTTAATTTTATAGTAGTTATTTTTTGACCATTTTTCACCTTGTTAAATGAGTCAATCAGTATTATTTGATTCTTTTTAATCAAACTAATTGCTTGATTTAATTCCTTCTCGTTTAGTGTACCTTTTTCAGCAACTTTAAAAGTCTCCAACCAAATTTTTGCAGAACGTTGTCGATTTCCTTTTTCTTTAACAATATGCAAATGCGGTGGCTCATTAAGCGCATCGTAGGCGAAAATAAAAAAAGTCAGAAATTTATAAATCGCAATTTTAGGCATAAACAAATATAGATTTTAATTTTCAACTTGTCAAGTTCTATTTTAAGGTTGCTTGTAACGTTTTGCAGCTACAAGAAGTTGGCGATTTCGAAGCACAAAACTGTCTGCCAGCAATGCACTTGATACGAAGAACAAATGTTCAATTAACCACTGAACCGCCAATTTCTTGTAGGTGCTGTTATGGGTTGGTTTTATTTATTTTTTCGATAAAGAAATTTATAATTTGACCACATAAACACCCTACAGTATTTCTTCTATCGTTTAGGTCTGAACATTTTGGACCGATATTCATAAAAATCAGCCACATGCTTTTGCTAAAACAATGCAAATAATAATGAACACAACAATACCACCAAGACTTGAGGATCCGCTTGGATTATCACTTCCACAGTTGTAGCACTTAGCGCCTGAAGCGTAAGGATAATCACAATTTTTACATTTTGCCATTTTGATTCAGTGTTAAATTTTATTCCTACTCATAAGGCTTTTCGGAATATGCCCCGTTTATTTGAGTGGGTTCTGGACTCCACTTTTGTTTTTCAATATTACAAAATATTTTTTAAAAACTAACAAAGTTGGCCTTTGGTGGTTCTATTCTATTTTTGTTACCGTTTGGTTGTCGTTACATAAACTTGCCCATAACATTTTGCAGCTACAAGAAGTTGGCGATTTCGGAGACGAAAACTGTCTGCCAGCACTGAACTTGATACGAAGCACAAAGCTTCAATTAACCACTGAACCGCCAATTTCTTGTAGGTGCTGTTATGCACTGGGCATTCTATTCTTTAATAAATTTCTTAACAGCAACTCCCTTCTCAGTCTTTACTTTTATTATATAAACTCCGTATGATAAATCTGATATATCAATGCTGATCTGTTTGTCTGCGGTATGGATAGTTTTTATTATTTGTCCTGCTGTGTTTAATATTTCTATTGTAGCTTTTTGATGGGTTTGAATTGTTAAATTATCAGTTGCAGGATTCGGATAGATTAAAATGTCCGTTAAATTATCATATCCTGAAATTCCGGTATTAGTTGAAATCGTGAAATTTTGTGAGCAAGTAATTCCATTGTAAGTTGCCTGAAAAGTACAAACTCCTGGTAATATTGGCAAATGTTTAGACCAACCCGCATAACAAACATTAAAAGGACTCGTGAAAGTATAATTCCAACTACTACAAGTTGTTCCATTCGGATTAAGTATTTTCATATCTACGATTGTGCTTGCTGATACATCTCTGAGAAAAACAAAAAACTTGGCATAATCAGATGGTAATCCAGGACCATTAAAAGGTAGAGTGTAAAATGTACTTTCTTTAGTATTATCTGAATTTGGACAAATAGCTGGAACATAATCTGTTATATGAACTGATGCTTTTAAAATGGCCGGTTCAGAAGCCGGTTTTTGCGAAGCCCACCAGCTGGAAGCATTTAATAAATTGCATGTCCCGTAATATGGATCAATGCGTGTGCTGGCAGTGCTTCCTGCCCATACTTCGAAATGCAGATGCGGGCCACTTGAACTTCCGGAACTTGCCACCACACCTATTTGTTCGCCAACTATTACTGTCTGACCAATCATCTTGGATGTTATAGAATTCTTTTTCATGTGCCAATACAATGCCAATGATCCATCGGCATGTTGAATTATTACGTAGTTTGCTGTCAACCCACTTCCCACTCCTACGCAGTTTCTGTCGAATTCGCCATCATGCTTGTCAATAATTGTTCCGGCAGCAGCTGCAATGACTTTTACTGAATTACTATCTACCTTGTTAAAAGGGAAAGGCCAAATGCCAATGTCGGTTCCTCCATGACCATCATATGAGCGGGTGCCACAATTCCAATCTTTAAAAACACCAGATGCTGAATTTTGATCCACATAGGCACCAATAAAATAATAACTGCAATCAGTAAAACCTGCAGCCGTTTTCAGAGGCCAGTTGAGGCTTGTTGTCAACAACTGTCTTTGCTTACTTTTATTAATATTTAACATCCTGACATTTTCAGCACATCGGTTTTCAATAAGTTCATACTCCCTTGCTGTTAGGCATGGATTAGCCTCGTCATTTTTTTGAATTTGATTTTCTTTTACCTCCACACTTAAATTTAATCCCCCTATTTGAGCATTTGTAATTGTTACCGATACAAGAAATATCGCACTTGTGATAAATAATAATTTTAAATACTTTTTCATAATTTGTGCCTCCATTTTAATTTAATCAATAATTATTTTTATTGTCTGTATGCTGTGTTTTTCTCTCGCCTTGGGCATAACGGTTTGCTGCTTGGCGATGTGGTGGAGTTTCAAGTAGAATGGAAGTAGAAAGTACATTCTTCACTTTAAACATCAAATTGTCTTAGAAGCACTTCGCCCGCCATATTGCCAAACAGCTGTTAGCGTTTCGTGCATATTTCAAATACAGTCACTACATATTTCTGCTTTAAATTTGTTTCAAAAGAACATTCGAAATACCCCTCTGTACCAATTTGTGATATTCGGGTTCGATGTTTGTCGCGATTAGAATGTTCTTTCCATAAAATCATCAAAAAAGCTTTTGTATCTTTTGAAGACCTTTCAGTTTTAAATGCTAATAGTTTTTCAATGTCTGCATCAATCTTGATTTTTGATTTAACCCCTTTAATATATTTTATCTCAATAGCAACAGAACGATCGTTATTCTTCAAATCAGTTAAAACAAAATCAATTTTTTTGTTGTCGCCTCGTCCCTTGCTTTTTAATGATTCCAGTGGAACTTCAGCTTGAACCCTCCAGTTTCTGTTAGCTATTAGTACGATAGGTTCATAAAGCATATATTCAGAATAAACCTCAGAGATATTTATTTTTGAGTTAAAAACAGCTTTACCCAACAAGCCTTCGCTAATTGCGACAATCGTGTTCTTAATTTTTGGTTTAGTCATTGTTAAACTTTGTTTAATTGTATACAAATGCAAGGCACAAATTTTATGATTTGCACCCTGCACTTAATTGACTGTAATTATACTTTTGCATTCATATAAGCTTTTGCATGCACCATGCTACAACATCTTAGTTGATTAGATCCTTCTGCCTCAAATGCAACTTTATTAGCTTTAATCTCCTTGCTGCACCATATACAGTTTATTGAACACCACATTTGTTGTAGATAGACAATTCCTGTTTTCCCTCCTTTAAGTTTTATAGTTATATATGACATTTTTTTGATTTTTAAATTTTTCGCCTACTATATTCGCTTTTCGGCATCTGCGTTTAATTTGATTTTAAAGTTCTAGAGGCTTTTGCCAACTTTTTTGTGCAAAGATTTCTATATTTTTTTCCTTGACTTGAATAGCTAAGTTATTAGCAAAATAATGCACAGGAATTTCCAGATATTGCGCCATATTGCCCAATACATTGGTTTCCAAATCATCCAATGAATTATCTACAAGCGTGAGCTCTAGCATGGCATCAAATGCCTTGTAACGTTGCTCAGGCTCTGTAATAACTGCAGCAGCCTCTTTCATATACTGCTGAAATTCTTCTTCATCCATGGGCTTCAGCTTTTCAATTTCCGCCTCAATGGAAGCTACCATAGCTGCTTTATCAGCACCTATGTCTGTAGCCAGTTTTTCGAGATGGCTTAACTCGTTTGGAGCTACCTCGCCATCTGAATAGATGATAGCAGCTGCCAATTTTTCAAAACTTTCTTTCATAATATTGTTTTGTTTTTAAAAATTGTGCCTACTCTAATCAAGGATTTTCGGCTTCCTCCTGTTTTTTTATGCATGAACGCTAACATACTTATATCGGATTTTTTCACTACAATAATATCCTAAAAAGGTTGTTTCTCCAAATATAGGAGGAAGTTTATTCGTTTTTTAAACTTCCTCCTAGTTTTATGTTCAATTTATCTAATGGACTCTTTATTTTGTCTAATGACTTCTGACTTACATAGGTGTATATCTCTGTGGTTTTACTGCTTTTATGGCCTAAAAGTTCTTGGATGTATCTTAAATCAGTGCCAGTTTCTAATAAATGGGTGGCATAACTGTGCCGCAACATGTGCAAATTTACACTCTTTTTATGATAGTCATTAACCGTTGATAGGTCAAAATTAACATATTTTAGTTTTAAAAATCCTGAACAATATAGAAGATTGTCGCTGTATCAAGGTTTCAAAAGCGATTTGCAAAAAACTCAGTTCAGGCATTATCATGCTTTTATGCAATGATTCACTTAACTAAGAATGGGCTCTGGTTTTAAGCATAAAATTGCATTTTAATTCTTTAAGCAGAATTTTAAAAATGAGAAACAATATTTAGAAATATTTGTTAAGTATTCATATTTGCTTTACTATTGGATGAACTACCCATTTTAATTAGAAAAGCGATTGAATTATTTGACTAACTTTGCAATGAAAATGGCTTCAATTACCACCATTACCGTATTTCGATTTCCAAGCCTAAAATCCAAACTGTGGGCATTTACTCAAATGCAATTTGCCCATTTTTTCATTAAAAAAAGTCCAGGGCTCATTTTTTATAAACTTATGGGCAGCGGAAGGGATATTGGTTTTAGTTTATTTCCAGATTGGGGAGTATACGCATTTCTTGGAGTATGGGAAAATGAACAAGCCGCCAACGGTTTTTTTGAGCATTCAGAAATTTACAAACGCTATCAAGAAAAATCTTCCGAGCAATGGACGGTGTTTATGAAACCCATTCAAACCAAAGGACTTTGGTCTGGAGGAAATCCATTTACACCCTCATTAGATTTAGATGCAAACAATCCGTTAATTGCAGTAATAACGCGCGCCACAATTAAGACAAATAAACTGTTGAAGTTTTGGCGATTTGTACCCATATCACAAATGCCTATTCAACGTGGTTGCCCAGGGCTTATTTATACCAAAGGAGTGGGTGAGGCGCCAATTGTTCAAATGGCTACTTTTAGTCTTTGGGAAAATTTGGACTCCTTAAAAAATTATGCATATAACAGTTTAGAGCATCGCGAGGCCATTAAGAAAACACATCAAATAGATTGGTACAAAGAAGAAATGTTTACGCGGTTTCAACCATTCAAAACCATTGGCACTTGGGAGGGCAAAGACTTGTTAGCGCCTTACTTAAAGCGCTGATTTAATTAAATTGGCCGAGCAATTATTGTCATAAATCCCATTGAAATGTATTTTTGCAAGAGATAAATAGGTGCATTTAATACCATTCCTATTACATAACCTATAAACCGTGGCTCCATAGAAGCCGACCAATCAATTCTCTTCTGTTCCATGCGGCTCATCCAATGCAGTGTATATGGATTTAGTGTTCCGTAGGTTAAGATTTCATCAACTTTCCATCCGCTGTTTTTTAGCATCAATTCAATATTTTTAGGGGAATAAAGTGCAGTATGTCGTGGTGTGTGGTAACCCGACCAGTGTTTCCCGAATTTTTTGCGGGTGTAACTGTTAAAGTTTGGGACCTCAATAATTAGGCGTGTATCCGCATGCGAATAATTAAGTAATTGTTTGAGATGTTGTTGTGGTTGGTAATCGTGTTCTAAGTAATGCCACATTGTAATAATGTCCATTGGTTTTTCATTGCCCAAGTCTGCAATTTCTCCTGTCCTAAGGTCAATGTTGCGGTATGAATCGGTGTCGTTTTTCCAACCTTCATCGCTAAAATCCAAGCCAATAAGATTTGCTTCAGTACTATTGCGCAGGCTAGCTAAAAAAGTAGGCTTGCCACAACCAATATCAAGTATCCTGCTTTGTGCGCTAAGCCTGCTGTGTTTAATAAGCCTCTGCACCCTTGCTTTGTCAATTTGTTCTTGGTCTTTTTTTACAAAAGACGCATATTTTCCCCATGCTTCTTCTACCCGGTAGGGTAAGTATGATGCGGTGTAAAATTGCCCGAGTTCTGTTTCATCCATGCGCGGGTTCAAAAAAACCAAACCACAGTCCTTGCACCTATCAAAATTATATTTTGTTGGAGAATTTTGATGCATCATAGCTATGGTTTGCTCAAAGGCAGCAAAATTGCTTGAATTGCAAGCAAGGCACTTCGTTAGGTAGTCCATTATCTATTCATTGTTGGGTGTTTAACAGCAACAATTCAACATTCATTAGGTTTTGGTTGTGCATGTTTTATTTTCTTATATTCATTAAGTTCAATTGATCAATTCGTTTTCAAAAGTAGTAATTATAATAGCTCAATTCATACGATTAAATTTTTTTCAAGTAGTTGCTAACGAATTTGTGTTCCATCTTTTTTCAAGCATATTTCTCCTCAAGCCCCTCTAACTATCTTCCACATAAAATATCCCATCGGAATGAATATAATGGTCAAGCTCATTGGAAGGAAAAAGACACCCAATGAACTGCTTTTTTGAAAAGCAATTTGTATGCTTTGGTAACTGATACCAGCAAATAAAAAGACCAAGTTGCAATGCAAGATTGTAGCCATGCGCATAGCGTTTGTGTATGCAGGTTCTTGCCTAGCGCTTTTATCAACCTTGATGCGTTTGGTGGAACCCATGCCCAGAACGATTGCAGTGGCAATGGCAGGCAAAAGGAAGATGTTCGATTTTGACCCTAGCGCATCGGCTTCACCCATGATGTTGAAATGGGTGGGGATTTGCTCAGGTAAGTTTGGATAATGGAACAAGACCAATATCCAATATAAAATTAAAAAGACCCAGGTGCATATTTTAATCAAACGCATAAAATTGAAATTGTCAAACACAAACTATAACCTAGTTATTGAATGCTCAAAACCTTAAACACCGTGCGTCTGTTCTTGGCGCGGCCTTCTTCGGTCTTGTTGTCTGACAGAGGCTTGGTATCGCCGTAGCCTATCGCTGATAGTCTTGTTGCATCAACACCTTTGCTCACCAAATAGTCTTTTACCGCCTTGGCTCTGCTTTGTGATAAGGCTTTGTTGCGGGCCTTATCGCCTGTATTGTCGGTATGTCCGCCGATTTCAATTTTCATGAAAGGGAATTTTTTTAATAGGAAAACCAATTTGTCTAGTTCCAGTTTTGATTCGGACTTAAGCTCAAATTTGTCTACATCGAAAAACACATTGTTCAAGACCACTTCGATATCTGTAGCAGGTTTCTTAAGCGGAACCTCCAGTTTGTATGGTTCTAATCCGCTGTGTTCTTTCAAGGAGAAGTTGGCTGAGTAGAACAAATAATTGGTTTGGTCTATGGTCAACATGTAATTGCGGTTCGATTTTAAAACCATAAAAAATGCACCACTGCCTTTTTGACTCTTGGTTTTTATGATAACCTGACCAGTGGCCAAGTCGGTAAGTTCAATTTCTGATTCAATTTTCTCCAATGTAATCGCGTCGAATACCACACCAGAAACATAACTAACTGGCTCGGGTTTTAAACTTTCAGGCAATTCGAACTTGTAAATATCTAAGCCGCCATATCCACCTGGGCGTTCAGAACTCAGGTATCCAAACTTACCCAAGCGATCGACAATAAAACCGAGTTCGTCTTTTTCTGAGTTGATTGGGTAACCAATGTTTAATGGCGGGCCAAATTTTCCAGCTGCATTTTTCTTGGTAATGAATATGTCGCCGCCACCAACACCTGGATGGCCTTCAGAGCTGAAGTACAAGGTTTGGTTGTCGTAGTGAATAAAAGGCGATTGCTCTTCGCCTGCGGTATTGATTTCAGGGCCTAAGTTGACAGGCGCTTGAAAACGCCCATCTTTAAATGTTGACATATAAATGTCAGCGCCACCGAATCCACCTGGTCTGTCGCTCGAAAAATATAGGGTTAAGCCATCGGGGCTCACAGACGGCTGTGCATCCCAACTGCCGGAGTTGATGGGTGGACCTATGTTAACGGGTTTCGACCATTGACCCATGTAATAACTTGAAAGGTAAATGTCGAATCCGCCCAGTCCAATGGGTAAACCGCGTTCATCGGTTCTGTCTTTTGCTGAATAAAATATGTTCTTGCCATCGGCTGTTATAGAAATGGTGCCTTCGTTGCCCGCTGTATTAACCGGCTCGGGTAAACGCATACAAGGTCCGAATATTGAGTCGTTTACTTCATTGCGGTAAAAGTCTTCGAAGTAGCGCTCGTTTTTACTCAACATGCGCGTGAAGTAAAAGTATTTGCCATCGAGAGTTAATCCTGGCCAATATTCACCCCCAGCGGTGTTTACGTTTGGGCCTAAGTTTTGAGGCTTAAATTCAACGGGGTTGGCGTAAAGCGATTTGAGTATGTCTAAATTTTTAAGGGTTAGTTTTGCTTCTTGTTCGTAATTGGCGCTGCGTCTTATCTTCGCATTTAAGTAAATGTTTAATGAAGTTTTAGCTTCATCAAATTGCATCAACATGCGTTGGCAGCGGCCTATTGAAAAGTAAATACTTTTGTTGTCTGGTTCTAATAATTGAACTTTTTGAAACGACTTAAGGGCCATTTTGAAATCTTTGATGTCGTATTCAATTTGGCCTTTGTACTCCCACAATTTTGCATAGGTGCTGTCTTTCTTCAGACCTTTCATGCAAATCTCTATGGCCTTTTGCTTGCTGCCGCCTGGTTTGATAGACTCCAAATACGCCTCGTCCGCGTATTTGTCGACCGGATTTTCTTTTTCAGATTTTTTTTGAGCCACTGCGCAAGCGCAAAGGGTAAAACTGAGCAAAAGGAATTGTATTTTTCTTAACATGGTGAATTCAATAGTATAAACTAAGAAGTGTCAAATTTATTGTAAATCAGGCAAAATCCCTGCCGTTCTTTTCCCCAATTCGATAACGGCCACATTGGCTATTTTCCCTTGGTGAATATCGAAGGTCAACATGGTGCGCATCACATGGAAACCATGTCTTCCTGCCGCTCCGGGGTTCATAAATAGCATATTATTACTTGAAGATGCATCGCGCATTACGCGCAGGATGTGGCTGTGTCCCGCGATAAACAAATCGGCTTGGTTTTGTCGGAGCTGTGATGCGATGCCGGGGCTGTATTTGCCAGGATACCCACCAATATGGGTCATGTAAACTTTAATGCCTTCGCATTCAAATTTATTGATGAGCGGATAGCGCTGCCGGATGTCTTGCCCGTCGATGTTGCCATAAATACCGCGTATCGGTTTGCCGGTCTTCTCCATCAGATCGCTAAGCGCTGCATTTCCCCAGTCGCCTGCATGCCATAGTTCATCGGCAGCATCGAAATATTTTAATATATCTTTTTCGACACAAGAGTGGGTATCGCTCAACAATAAAATCTTTTTCACTTGTGGCAAATTAATTCTTTCTTTGTGATATAAAAAAATCAAATGAGTATAATAATAATTATAGTTACCGTATTGGCATCAATGGCCGCTTTTCAGAACCATAGCTTTTTTGAAAAGGCCTTGTTTCGCCCCTATTTGATGAAGAAGAACAACGAGTGGTGGCGTTGGGTGAGCAATGGATTTATACATGCCGATTACACCCACTTAATTGTCAATATGTTGTCGTTTTATTTTTTTGCTGGCTATGTAGAAAATGAATTTAACCTCATCACAGGTAATGAATTAGGGATTCTTTTTGTTGTTTTTTACATCAGCGCCTTGGTGATGAGTGGCATGTACGATTATTACCGCCACCAAAACAATTATGCATACTCAGCCCTTGGTGCATCGGGTGCAGTTGCCGCAGTTATATTTGCTTACATTGTTTACAATCCATTTAGCAGCATTTATTTGTATTATGTCATCAAAATTCCAGCTTGGCTTTTTGGAATCTTGTACCTGTTTTACGAATACTATATGGGCAAAAAAAAGATGGACAATATTGGCCACAATGCGCACTTTTTCGGCGCCTTGTTTGGTTTTGTATTCCCAATTTTATTGCGTCCGCAAACAGGTTTAGATTTGATAGAGAAGTTTACTAATTTATTGCACTGATTTGAATATAAATTGTAAATTTGAAAATAATGCGAATTGATTTTAATGGGTTAATTATTCTGCACCTTTAAATGGCCCAATTTGCTTGGTTTTTAGTTAAAAAGAATGAACAAACAATTAATAGAAAAAATAGGAGAGGGCTTAAAGTCAAACATTGGCAACACGTTTTCTTTGGACGCTGATAAAGTAAAAAGTTTGGTGGTAACAGGGCAAAATGGATTGACCGAATGCATCAAACAATTCGTGATGAAAAATGGCAGCAAAGAGATAGAAGAAATTTTATTGAAGCAGAAAACATTTGAAGGCTCAGGCTTTCAAACGGTGGTAAAAAATCAATTGAAAAACGACTTTGTAAGCAAAGGACTTTTGGTGGCAGAACAATCGGAGGAAGTGTCATATTATGCCTCAAGCTATTTGGTCGACGAAATTGTAACGGCCTATCAAAGTTCATTAGAAAGCAAAGATTTGGATGGCATTTGCACCTTCCTGGGCATAGATAAAAACCTTTTAAAAATGATCAACTCGCCAATGGGCAAGATGTTCGGTAAGTTTTTTTAGGGAATACAATTTTCCACTAACCCCTAGACCCTACTCCGCACACTGGAGTGAAACGGAGGTGGGTACCCTAGACCCTTGTACTCCCTACTTCCTAATCACAAACGGAACCTTAAACTTTACAATGTCTTTGCCTTTTTCCACTTCCGAGCCAGCGATTTCGATATAGGTCTTGCCCAATTCTGGGAATAATCCAAGAGTGAAGCTAAATAATTTCATGCTGATATTGTCCAGCTCTTTTTTGTCTTTTGGCATGGCTCTGTTTTTGTCGTCTGTGTATTGAAATTCATAACCACGCCATGCAGTTTTGAAAACATTTTTTTCGGTCTTTACACAAATGGTGTCAAGTAAACTTAAGATATGGTCGAACATATAAACTTCTTTTTTGCCAATGTCTATACTCACAAAATTCAGGTATTCTAATTTTCCTGTAGACTTAAACCTTATGATGCCGCCAACATTGCTGATTAAAATTGATTCACTTCCCGAAGCTTCTGCTTCCATATTTTCAACATTGTTCAAGATACTTTGGTATTCGCTCCATTCGTTTTCACTCATGCCCAAATGCGCATCGTAAGCAGGTTCTTTGCCAGTTTTTTCAACAATACGCTGCTGCTGTAAAAACCATTCTGGATCGGCTTTCATAGCGGTCATAAATTTGTCTTGCAATTCCTTGCCGCGTGGTGACATTTTTATTTTATCCATTATATCTGCGGTAAACTCACCACTTGGAAGAAGTGCATTCAAGTCAACCTGAAAATCGCGGGTGATGGATTTTTGTTTTGTGGCATCTTTCTTATCGTATGAATTGCAAGCGGCAATGATGCAAAGTAAAAATAATGGAAGGTATTGTTTCATTACTTGGATATTGGATTTCAAAAGTAGGGGTTTTTAGGGGAAAAGGAAAGGGGCTAGGGTCGGGATGGCTATCGGGATAGCATATAGTTTGATTTTTACATCAATTATAGTTAGTTAACAGGATTACATAACTAAACATTAAAATATTTTAGAACGAGTAAATGCCCATTCTATCGAAATTACAAAAACCCTATCCCCTATACCCTAAACCCTAGACCCTTTTTTATCTAATTTCGCCCCACTTATACCACTCAAATACCCCCATGAAAAATACAGCATTAATCACCGGCGCCTCAAACGGAATAGGTCTCGAATTGGCAAGAGTTCACGCTTCAAAAGGAGGCGATTTGATTTTAGTTGCCCGTAGCAAAGACAAATTGGATGCCTTGAAATCTGAATTGGAAACAAAATACAAAGTAGAAGTTATTTGTATTGAAAAAGACTTGTCATTGCCCAATGCAGCCCTTGATATTTACAACGAAACAAAAAACATTCAAGTTGATTATTTAATGAACAATGCTGGTTTCGGCGACCATGGTTTTTTTACCGATACCAATTGGAACAAGGAACACCAAATGATAGACTTGAACATCACAGCCCTTACCCAATTCACCAAATTGTATTTACAAGACATGGTAAAAAGAGGCAGCGGTAGAATAATGAATGTGGCGTCAACTGCTTCATTCCAACCTGGTCCAACAATGGCAGTGTACTGCGCAACCAAGGCCTATGTTTTGAGTTTTTCAGAGGCAGTTAACAACGAGGTCAGCGACAAAGGTGTTACCATTACTGCCCTTTGCCCTGGCGCGACACAAAGCGGATTTGATGTTGCTGCTTCTATGGAAAACAGCAATTTATTTAAAAACAAAAATCTTCCAACATCTAAAGATGTGGCAGTGTACGGTTACGCAAGTATGATGAAAGGCAAAGCAGTAGCCATTCATAAATTGTCGAACTACATCATGGCCAACTCAGGAAGGTTTGTTCCAAGAAGCTGGGTGGTGAAGATCGCGAGGATGATGATGGGATAAGAATCTGCTAGGGTTTATGGGATCCACCTACGTTTTCACTTGTGCCTCCGCTAAAGCTCAAGTGACACGCGGACTGTGACAAGCTTATATTGGTTTAGGAAAAATACAAAGGCCAAAAGACCAAGTGAGAACATGTTGTTGGTAAGACCAAAGCGAAGCGTTCTCAAGACCACAGGGAGTAATACCAACAACATGTTTCTGTTTTTTTTACAACAATTTATAAGTACCACTAGCGCCCCGATGACCGACGTTTAGAAGACCTGCCTCGCTCATCCCGATAGCTATCGGGACTCTTGCTGCATTAAAATAGTAAATACCCTATTTTCGCTGAGAACCCCAAACTCGGGAGTTCAATGTTTTTCTTGAAGCTTACGCCATTTACAAAAGTGTTTTGGGTAACCCGTTCAGGGGTTTTGGTTTCCATAAAAATCATTCCTACACCTAAACTCCATTCAAAGAAAAATGGACCATACAAGGGGTATTGTTTTAATACTTCAATATTCGCGCCATAGCGCTGTTTGTTGTAGCGCATTTTTTCATATGCGCTGAACGTGCCAAGGCCAGGGTAAAACTTGTCGGTTTTGAGGTAATCGTATAGGGAGGTGTATTGGTAGAATGCGCCTATTGAAACGGCTTTAAGTCCTGAGCCATAGCTTGGTAAATAATGGTTGAAACGCAAGCCAGTGTATATGCCTTTGACTCCAACCTGTTCATCTTGTGAATAATAATTATAACCCAAATCGGCAGATATATAATTGTAATTGCTGCTGGCTTGGCCACCCACTAAAATCTCATTGTGCACTTTGATGCAGGGCAAACTAAAAACGGATTGGTCAAATAAGTTGACTTTAATTTTATAATTAGGAGGGCCTGCCTTTGGAATTATAGGCAGTGTTTTGGCAGAATCTTGTCCATAAGCAGATAGACTAAACAATAAAACAAAAAGGAAACCTGGCCTCATTTTTGAGTTGCGATTTTCGATAAGAATTTAAGGTTTAAAGGGTCGCTGCAATCGTATTGGTAAACGCCCGATGTAGAAGTAATGGTAAGGATGTTGCCACTTGCAATGACATCATAGGCCAATAATGTTTCAATGTTATTAACTTCTACAATATTCATGTTGTTTGTAATGTCTAAAACTTTAAAGCCTGCCAATTGGTCGCACAAATACAAATATTTTCCAGCTACTGCCATGCCTTTAGGATTACCCATTTGGTAGGCTTTTAAAAGGGTAGGGTTGCTGATGTCGCTGATGTCTATGACCTCCAATTGGTCTAATCCCCTGTTGCAAGAGTTGCCTGAACTTAGTGTCACGTAGGCAATATTGCCTTTAACCACCACCGGATCGCAACTCACCACGTGGGTGTAGGTGCTGATGTAATTGGGTACACTAGGTTTGCTTAATCCATAAATTAACATACCGTTTTGAGTGCCGAAAAACAAATATTGTCCATTGCTGAAAATGGTTTCAACACCTGTGTTTTGAAGATCTATGGTGCTCAATAAAACAGTATTGCTGGTATTGGCTACATCGTACACTTTTAACATGCTGCCTTCTACCTTGTACATGTAATTCCCTTGTATGGCGAATTTGGCCATTGACCCACCTTGCCCGTTATTGCTGCTTTCGCCACTGGATATTGTGCTGCTGTCTTTGTCGCAAGCATAAAAAAATGTGCTGATTACGAGCGTTGTAAATATGATTTTAAATGTTTTTTTCATAACGTTTATTGATAACATTTGGGTTTTTTAAGGGTGTCTTGAATCCATGCAACCACGATGCCTCGGCTTGGTTCTATGCATTCGAAATAGGTTTTGAAGCTGCGGCTTCGCCCAAAAAATCCAGCGAAGTTTGCTGCACCAGGTAAAGGTGGTGTTATAACTGAGCCACGGATGTGTTGTAACACTTTCACATTCGGTAAATTGGCAATGTTAATGGCAACTATGCCAAGGTAGGTGTCGGCATACAATATGCTGTCTTTTACTGCCACATCATAATTGTAAGGGATATTTATAAAACAAAAAGGAATTGGTGCGCTTGGGTTTGTGTTGTCGAAAACATGCACCCCTTCGCCAGGTTCACCCACAAATAAATATTTTTTGAACAAATAAATTTTACCCGAGGTTTTAACCGGTTTAGGCGCGGTTGAATTAATCAGTGTGTTGATGTTGACACTTGAATCGAAATAAACAGGTCTGTAACCCCAAACCTTGTCAGGTACGCGTTTGAAATCGTCGCGGTTTATGCACGATATTCCAAAAACTAGGAGTACAAAACCGATATAAAGGGCCGTTTTATTCAAAATTTCATCAAAAATAATCGTTTTTCTTGAAGAAAGTGAAAAAAAAGATGTTATCTTTTTGTGTACTCGCTTAATTTTGCAGACTAGAAAAACATGTTAACCTTACAAGCAATCCGCAACAACACCCAGGAAATTATCGACCGTTTGGCCAAAAGAGGCCGCGACCGCAGTGCTGATATCAATGAAGTGCTTAGCCTCGACGAGCAAAAGCGTGCCTTGCAAACCTCGCTAGAACAAAAACTTGCGGCAAGCAACAATACCGCCAAAGAGATTGGCGATTTGTTTAAGGCCGGTAAGAAAGATGAAGCCGATGCGCGTAAAGAAGAGTCGGGTGTTCTTAAGGAGCAAATAAAAACCTTGGAAACCGAGCTTGCTGATTTGGAAGAGCAACTCAAACAGAAAATGTATGAGATTCCGAATGCACCAAGCCAGCAAGTGAAGTACGGAAAAACACCTGAAGAAAACGAAACCGTTTTTGAATGGGGTACTGAACCAATGATTCCGGCCGACGCTAAACCGCATTGGGATTTAACCACCCAATACAAATTGGTTGACTTTGAATTGGGTAATAAAATTACTGGAGCTGGTTTTCCAGTCTACACCGGTAAAGGTGCACGTTTGCAAAGGGCTTTAATTAATTTCTTTTTGGATGAAGCTTTAAAAGCGGGTTACTATGAAGTGCAACCGCCAATTTTTGTAAACGAAGCCAGTGGATATGGTACTGGTCAATTGCCAGACAAAGAAGGTCAAATGTACCATTCAGCCATTGATAATTTATATGCTATTCCAACGGCGGAAGTTCCAATTACCAATATGTACCGCGATGTTATTTTGCGTGAAGATGAATTGCCAATTAAAAATGTGGGTTATACGCCTTGCTTTAGAAGAGAAGCGGGAAGTTATGGTTCACACGTTCGTGGATTAAACCGTTTACACCAGTTTGACAAAGTAGAGATTGTGCAAATATCAAAA
>Ga0209107_10000866_pt1 | contig 17186 bp, 14 predicted proteins | sample LakErihyJuly2011_2_FD_187460 | JGI IMG/M metagenome (GOLD analysis project Ga0209107, IMG submission 187460) | Freshwater microbial communities from dead zone in Lake Erie, Canada - CCB hypolimnion July 2011 (SPAdes) (version 2) | ecosystem: Environmental > Aquatic > Freshwater > Lentic >... | reverse complement strand
GATTAGGTTATGGTAAAGAATTCAGAAAGGGCGCTGGACGTCTTCAGGGTTACTATGGCGCAGACGCAATGTTGTATCTTGAAGGTGGTGCTACAACCAACACTTACGGAAACGATATCACGCGCACACAAGACCCAACTCGTACATTAAAAATAAAGAACGGACTTATGTTTGGAATAGGTGCACGTGGATTCCTTGGTGTAGAGTATTTCTTCGCTCCAAAAATGTCTGTAGGTGCAGAATTTGGGTACGGTGCTAGCGTATACTCAAAGGGAGCAGGTTCGGTTACAAACGAAACTTGGAACGTAGCAGACGGTGCGAGTGAGACAACTACCGATGGCACTGCGAGTAGCACAGGAGCTTCTTTGGGATTCGATCAAGAAATTGATGGAAGCTCACCGTTTTCTCACGTTGCTGGCGCCGGAATGGCAAGCCTTAAATTGAATTTATTCTTCTAAAAGAATATTTACAAATATGGAAAAGGGTCTCGCGAGAGACCCTTTTTGTGTTGTGAATATTTTGTATGTTCAGTATTAAAATGAAGAAAATAATAAGATAAACTTAGAACAATTGGTAAAGGTTACTCCTTGATTATCGATAAAGCTGTATGTTCATTCTCTAATATTAGATAATACATCCCACGATTGAGAGAGGAAATATCTATACGTTCTTCATCATAAGTAATTTTCCCCGAGATAATTTCACTACCTAATAAGTTAGTTATTTTAAATCTAGAGCCTTTTTTATTAGTGGTGTTCAATTGAAAAAAGCCGGAGGTAGGATTTGGAAAGATCGTGATTGTGTTGCTTTCAAAATCTAGGACATTTTGCCCTGAAGAAAAATATGGGGAGTATTTCCTGACAATATTATTGTTTTGTTGATCATCATATTTTCCAATAGCAATGTAACCGCCGTCAGAAGTTGCTTGAATATCATTTATCCAACTTGGTATATCATAAGTAAAAGTATAAGTGGTTCCAGTTGGGTTAATACACGAATCTACCCAAAGAACGCTTCCCGAAGCTCCGCCTATCAAACAAGAGATCCAATCGGATGCATCTGTATACGACGAGCAGGTAGTAATGTTTTGAGCCACCCCCCCACCTAGAATATTATTATTTTGATCTAATGAAATAGACCTTATTACAAAGTGATCGTTTTCGACGATATCGTCAAAATCGCTTATCCACAAATCATTTAAGTTATAATCAACTTTTCGAATTCTCGAGGAATAGTAGTCGTTATTCCAATTAAACGGACCAGAGGGTACACAGGCATAACTTTCAAGCAGAAAAATATTATCTAATGAATCTATTTCCAACGCGTCACTTCTTGAAACTGAAAATGCTGCTGCGAATTCAGTAGATTGATTAACACATGAAACAGATTTGCTTATTGTTTTATTAGCGATAATATTACCCTGATTTGATAATTTAAATACAATATAGCTCTGTTGATTTGATTCAACACCACCGCTAAGATAATCTCCGTCATCTGAATCCTTCCCACTAAAAACGAATGATTCGTATACTGAATTTACCCCTATTGAACAGTCGTTATTTCCATTTCCCAAACCTCTAATGCGACGGTCCCAAACTACATCACCATTTTCATTTATCTTGACTATCCAATAATCTGATCCACTATCTCCAGCAAGACCCAGATCAGATATCGATCCATCGGAGGATGCGGTTGATCCAGCAAGGTATATAAAACCACTATTATCAATGTCCATGCTATACAGTACTTCTTGTTTTGACCCCCCGAAGCATTTGGACCACAGAATATTGTAATTATTGTCTAATTTTGTCAACCAATAATCGCCATTATTCATACCAATGTTGTCAAGGTGAATATTATCAGGCCCGCTAATCGAATTAAATGTACCAGCTACATATGTAAATCCATTTTTTTGTTCAACAGAACTCAAATAGTCATTGCCTGAATTCGCACCATACCACATTCCAAACCCGTCACAAATATTCCAGTAATAGTCACTAACCCAATGATTCTCAGATGGCAAACCATCGAAAATGGCCCTAGATCCCGCGATGTTAGAAGATGAACAATTTGTTATATTTTCAAAAATACTTGTGGGCGATGTAGGTATACCATTAACAAATTTAAAATGAATAAGCGCACCAATTTGAGACTGGTTATAGGTAAAGGTGTATGTCCAAATATTATTTCCTGTGCTTGTCATTGAACCGAGTGAGTTAGTCCAGTTAGGATAACTGCTACTTAACAAGTTAAACTCTCCTACGACATACAAACCGTTTGGATTAACAACACCGCCATTATTAACGAATCCAGCCATATCAACTCGCAGGGTAAGTGATATGAGAGTGTCATTATTGAATATGTCTATTTGATTTATTTGATTGCCATTATTAGATATGTTGAATAAAGAATTTTTTGATAGCGTTAAATAAGAGTCCGAATCGTTTTCAACAATATTGCTTAATGGAAAGTTAGGCACATTAATATTTGTCCAAACTAAATTGGATTGCCCAAAATTCAAAAACGATTGAAATGAAAAATATAAAAGAAAAAATCTTTTCATAAGGTCAAATTTTTATTTGATAAAGAGTTGAAAATAAATAAGAGCACACAATTGTTCAAGACCAACCAAATACCCGTTGGGACTATTCAACTGTCACACTCTTCGCTAAATTCCTTGGCTGATCTACGTTACAGCCGCGCATTATGGCAACGTGATAAGAGAACAACTGCAATGGAATAACAGAAACAATCGGAACTAAACTGTCATCGGTGCGAGGAATTTCAATGACGTGATCGGCCATGCCTTTCACGGTTTTGTCTCCTTCAGTAACAATGGCAATGATTTGTCCTTTGCGCGCTTTTACTTCTTGAATATTACTTACTACCTTCTCGTAAGATGCGCCCTCTGTTGCAATAACAATAACCGGCATGTTCTCGTCGATAAGCGCAATTGGCCCGTGTTTCATTTCAGCCGCCGGATACCCCTCAGCATGAATATATGAAATCTCCTTAAGCTTCAAAGCGCCCTCTAGAGCCACCGGAAAGCTATAACCTCTTCCAAGGTACAAAGCGTTTGAACAATGCTGGTAAATGGCCGCTATGGACTCTGTAATAGCGTTTGTCTTTAACACTTGCTCAACCTTTAATGGAAGAGAGCCCAATTCAGCCATTAAACGTGTAGTTCTTTCGTTTGAAATAACTCCGCGTTTTTGAGCAACACTCAAGGCAATTTGATAAAGCACGACAACCTGAGCGGTGAATGCTTTGGTTGATGCAACGCCAATTTCTGGACCGGCATGTGTATAAGCTCCACAATGTGTAGCTCTTGAAATTGAACTTCCAACAACATTACAAACTCCGAAAATTAACGCACCACGCTCTTTCGCTAATTCAATAGCAGCAAGGGTATCTGCCGTTTCTCCAGATTGAGAAATAGCAATGACAATATCGGTAGGGTAGATGATTGGATTTCTATATCTGAATTCACTTGCGTATTCAACCTCCACTGGAATTCGCGCGAAGTCTTCGAATAAATATTCAGCAACAAGTCCCGCGTGCCAGGAGGTTCCGCAAGCAACGATTAAAATACGTTGAGCAGTTTTCCAACGCTCTTCATGCTCATCAATTCCGCTCATTTTAATGAGTCCGGTTTTTAAGTTCACACGACCGCGAATAGAATCTTCAATACTGCGAGGCTGCTCGTGAATTTCCTTCAACATGAAAGAGTCATATCCGCCCTTTTCAATGGCCTCAAGCTTTAATTCTAAAGCTTGAATGTATGGGGTTTGACTTTGGTTTTCAATGTTTACAATGGTTAAGCCGGTGGTGCGATCTACACGCGCAACCTCTTCATCGTTCAGGTAAACAACATTCTTTGTATACTCGATAATTGGCGTAGCATCACTAGCTATATAAAAATCGTCGTTGGATCCAATGCCAATTACCAAAGGGCTGGATTTCTTCGCAACAATAAGCTGATCGGCATTTGACTTGTCAAGAACCACAATAGCATAAGCACCATGCACTTCAGAAAGTGCAAGTCTCACCGCCTCGAAAAGACTAACGCCTTCAGCATTTCTAACATCTTCAATAAGATGAACCAAAACTTCCGTGTCGGTGTCACTTAAAAACACATGGCCGCGGTTCATTAACTCTTGTTTAATGGTCGCGTAATTTTCAATAATACCATTGTGAATGAGTGCAATTGTTCCATCTCCGCTGCAATGCGGGTGAGCGTTCACATCGTTAGGAACGCCATGCGTGGCCCAACGAGTATGACCTATTCCTACATGAGAAAGTGGCTTAACCGAACCCACTACATTTTCTAAATCAACAACTTTACCCTTGCACTTCTTTACAACGAGCTCGCCGTTTTCAATATATGCCATTCCCGCGCTATCATACCCACGGTATTCTAAACGACTGAGACCTTTAATAATTTTTTCGTAAACCGGTTCATTACCAAGATAACCAACAATGCCGCACATAAGAGTTTTTTTAATTTGAATATGTAATTATCAATCGGGTGTTTTCACTAGCAACGGCTGAATAATTAGGTCCGTGAAGGATAGTGCGATTCACAGTAACCCCCGCCGCCCCTGTTACAATGTAAAGCGGTTTGTTTTCTAATTCTCCAGAAATAACTTTTTGAACGTACTGTGTAATATTCAAGCGATATCTATGGTTTGATTCTTCAACCCCACCGCCAATGTTTCCAATGAACTGGTCTGGTAAAGCCACCAGCGTGCCCTCGCTATTTTGATAGAAAATAAAAATTTGAGAGGCGGGACTATAGCGGGTATCAGGTTCGTACGGCACAATTAGCTCTGCCTTATTAACGATTCGTCCTTCATTGAGTTGAAGATTAAGAAGATGAGGAAGGACTAATTTTGTTTTTATACCTGACCCGGCTTGTAAATACAATTGAGACTGGTTTGCAAGGGTGTCAACAAGGCCCTGCAATTCCGGTTGGGTCGCATAACTGTAAAAATGCTGAAGTCTGGAGTATCTTCCACAATCAGAAGTAACGGGAAATTCGTAAAACGTCGTATCAGCTAAACCACCGTTATCGTAGCGGTAGTAAACTGTTATTTTGCTATTGATATTTGTTAGGTCTAGCGCCACAACCCCCATTGCGCTTGAACCCGATTCAATTTTTAACCCCTTGAAGTAAGCCTGAAAATTCTCATCAGATTGCAGTACCGAAGGGTCTGCGGGCTGCATCAATCTTGTTCCCAGGCTATTTTTTAGTGGAATACGCAATTGTGGAGAGAGAGAATCTCCCGCACCTGACAAGTATGTTTTTGGTTTGAACTGAAATGTTTGATTCGGGTTGGCCAATAGATTTTCGTTCAGGACTGGAGCATTGTACGAGCTGTTGAAATTGGAACTTTTAGGCAAATCGACACTTAACTCATTCACCGATAAATAACCCTCCCCTAACGACCCATAAGAATACCCGGAATAAGCAGCTGAGAAAACAACGGAATCCACCTCGAATGTTGCAGGAAAACTAGGATTAGCGCCCGAAAGCACGAATTGTGTAGCGAAACTTGCTAAAGTTCTTCCGAATGTTAAATCTGTGTAAGAGCCCAATAAACAGACAGAAAGTTCATCTGTAGAAAGAGTGTCTTCTCTAACGATATAGCTGACAATACTCGTCGTGTCGGTTTGGTTTGCAAGCAACACATCTTCTTGCGGAAGAAGGTCACCCGCTTCCAAATCGGATGGTTTTTTACAGGCACTGAGGCAAACGATTACCAAGGCGCAAAGCAAAAAGAGGGAGTTCCTCATGAGTTAATCAATCAAAATTGGTTTTGCTGCATGAACAGTATCAAAAAACTCATCGAGAGAACTGTGAAAATCCTCACTTTCATAAGCTTTTAGAACAGGAACGCTCAAATTGTTCACCTCATCCATGAGCTTGGGGTTAATATCTTCATCGTGAATCACCACACCATCTGCGTGAGAGAGTGCAACCTTCATAAGGTTCACATAATTGGAAGTAGATAAATCTCCGAGGTATTGCGCACCAACTTGATCGAATTGAATTTTTTTAGAAAGTCCTTTATCAATTGATCCAGCGAAATCGTCTTTGTATAATGAGATAACTATTTTGCTATCAGCAAAATGTGGGTCTCCAGCAAAAACATGCTTAACGTAAAGAGGCATTAGCGCAGAAAACCAACCGTGGCAATGAACAATGTCAGGAGCCCAACCTAGTTTTTTAACTGTCTCTAAAACACCTTTTGAAAAGAAAATCATGCGTTCGCCGTTGTCAGAGAATGGTTTTCCCGCATCGTCGTGTAAATAAGCTTTACGATGAAAAAACTCTTCGTTATCTATGAAATATACTTGTAATCTGATTTGCGGAATACTTGCAACTTTAATAATTAACGGATGGTCTGTGTCGTCTACAATTAAATTCATACCGGAGAGACGAATAACCTCGTGCAGTTGATGTCGGCGCTCGTTGATTTTTCCAAAGCGGGGCATAAAGATGCGGGTTTCTTTTCCTCGTTCGTGCATGGCTTGCGGAATTTGACGAACTTGATTCGCAATTGTTGATTCCGGAGTGAATGGAAAAATTTCTTGACTTACAAAAAGAACTTTTGTTTTTTGCATAGAGATGTTTAGGTTTGCCTGAATTCAGTTTGCAAAGATATTATAAATCTTTTTTGAATTTTGCAACTTTTTGGCCTTAAAATACTGAAATGAAGGGAACTTCGTGCGAAATAGCTGTTTTACAGCATGTTGATGAGATAACGGCGTTTAGCACGAAGTGCAGAAACGAAAACCGAACAATAGGTTTTGTGCCTACAATGGGCGCTTTGCACCAAGGTCATCTGTCATTAATTGCAAAAGCGAAAGCGGCTTGCGATGTCGTGGTCTGTTCCATTTTCGTTAACCCTACGCAATTCAATGACCCGAAAGACCTGTTGTTATACCCGAGAACGGAAGAGGCTGATATTGCTCTTTTAGAAAGTGCGGGTTGCGATGTGGTTTTCGTGCCAACTGTTTCTGCCATTTATCCAAAAGGACAAGAGGTTCAGGATTACGATTTTGGAACGCTAACGTCTGAATGGGAGGGACGCTTCCGACCCGGACATTTCAACGGTGTTATTACAGTGGTAAAACGACTGTTTGAAATAGTAATTCCACACAAATCCTTTTTCGGTAAGAAAGACTTCCAACAATTCTCAGTTATTCGCGAATGGGTAAGAAGAGAAGAAATTAAAGTGGAAATAATAGGGTGTGACACTGTTAGAGCGCTGGGGGGTTTAGCACTTAGCTCAAGAAACAAAAGACTTTCAAGCGAACAGGCGACGCTTGCTACCGCCTTTTCGAAAGCGTTAATATTTATTCAGGAGAATAAATTAAAGAACAATGTGAATGCGCTCATTGCTGAAGCAACGGAATTGTTTATTGATAAAGAACAAATTGAACTTCAATATTTCACCATCGCAAATGCAGAAACACTGGAGCCGTTAGAAAATCGAAATGACGTGAAACACCAAGTAGCCCTGATAGCGGGTTTTATTGGAGGGGTTAGATTAATTGACGAGTTGGAATTGAATTAATATTTTTCTTCTTCCGGACTGTAGTTTTTTTCTTCCCAACGATTGACCGCCACTGCAGCTACTGCATTTCCAACAACGTTGGTAGCAGACCGCCCCATATCTAGAATGTGATCTACCCCAAGGAGTAAAAGTAAACCAGCTTCGGGAATACCAAAAGTGGCAAGGGTTCCTGCAATAACCACAAGAGACGCTCTCGGAACACCAGCAATTCCCTTACTTGTTATCATAAGTGTAAGAAGCATTGCAGCTTGATCTGCCCAACTTAAATCAATGCCGTAACTCTGAGCAATGAACAAACTTGCAAAGGTCATATACATCATACTTCCATCTAAGTTAAAGCTATACCCCAGAGGGAGAACGAAACTTACAATTCGATTTCTGCACCCGAAACGTTCAAGCTCTTCTAATAATTTTGGGTAAGCAGCCTCACTAGATGCCGTAGAGAAAGCGAGAAGTAAAGGAGATTTTATGCGAGCGGTTAGCTGAACAACGCGTTTTCCAACAATAAGAAACGCGACAAATAATAAAATAATCCAAAGTAAGAAAAGCCCACTGTAAAATTCTCCAATGAAAAGCGCATAAGATGAAAGTACACTCACCCCCTTTTTTGCCACTACCGATGTCATAGCTGCGAATACCGCAAAAGGTGCAACGTACATGACCATGGACGTTATTCGAAGCATCACGTGCCCCAGGGCATCCATTGCTTTTACGATAATCTCACCTTTTTTCCCAAGTGCGGCAGTTGCGGTTCCGAAGAATAATGCAAAAATGACAATTTGAAGAATTTCATTTGTAGCCATGGATTCGATAACACTTGAGGGAACAATATGAACAACGAAGCCTTTCAATGTTAAGGCGGCCTTGTCTATTCCAGACTCCATAGCCTCAGGAGGAAGCGGGACTTGCAATGATTTTCCCGGTTGGTAAAGATTAACCAATAGCGCACCCAATAAGAGAGAAACGAAAGAGGCAGAGATAAACCACAACATTGTTTTTCCACCAATACGCCCTACTGTTTTCATATCACCTAATTTGGCAACACCAGCAACCAACGTGGCAAGCACAAGGGGTGCAATAATCATTTTGATCAACCGAAGAAAGACATCCGTGAAGATTGAAAGAATCTCTAAGATTTTTTTAAGCGTAGCGTTTTGAGCTTCAGAAACATCAATACTTTTTTGGTATTTTGATATTTCGGTTGAAGCGTTTTTATTTTTGTTAATACAAGCTAGCGCCGCATCGTATTTTTCGTCTTCTGAAATAGAGGCGTTTGATACAATAGCAGCAAGTTCATCTGCTGTTGGAGTTGGTTGTGCAGAGAGTTCTTTGGCCAGCTGTTCAAGCGCTTCTTTTTTTGTCTTTTGAGTCGGCGCGGGATAAGATACATTTAGCGCGTAGCCAACACCAATACCAATGAACAGGGCAATAAATATCCAGGTAGTAAGTCCGCCGAATTTTTTCATAAAAGAAAATTTTTCCCGAAGATAGCACCGAAGATTACAATTCGTCTTTGAGGCGTTGAAGAATTTTTCTTTCGATAGAGCCTATAATACCCGGGATTCCTATTCCCATTTTGTTAGAGCAACGCACCTCTACCACCACATTTTCTTGCTCTTCAACAATTCGAATAACGCAAGTTCTGCCGAACGCAAGCATGCTTAAACCTTGTTGGGCGTATATGTAACCCTTTTTGTCATTAATGTCACGTATATAAAATCGTTCTCTATGCAGAAGATCTGTCAACGCGTTAATCACAGCGTGCTTTGTGCAATGAAAATTATCTTTGTGCAAAATTGAAGGGAGATTAGGCTAAGGTTTACCAACGCAAAATACGACCTAACTCCCTTTAAACCAAAAGATTTAAAAAAAACAAATAGTTAATAAACGAGGTGTTTACTTATTTTCACGAGCAGCGTCTCGAAAGGATTTTGTGTCAATGATAACATAACCTCCGGTGCTGTCGCCGTATTTGGCAGGCACCCCCCCGGTATATACAGTTATATTGTTTATTCCGCTTGAAGGAATGTTTAAGGGACTGCCATAAATTTTAACACCATCGATGAAATACACAACGCTCCCTGATCGACTTCCGCGGAAATACAATTCTTCGCCACGGTCGCTTGTTTTAATGTCGCTAGACATTGAAGATAAAATTGCTTTCAACGATCCCCCATTAGCCGCCGCGTTGTTTTTAAGTTCGCTAGCCCCAAGGGAAATAGCAGTTCCTCCGTTGATGTCAATTAGCGGTTTCTCAGCGCGAATAATAACAGGTCCGCCTGTACCATAACTAGCTGTTGTTAAGGTGAAATCAGATAATTTTCGTATTTGATCAGATTTGACCTGCACATCACTAACCTGTAGTTGGCTGTAGCCAATGAGGTCATAGAAAAGCGTGTATGTACCGGGTTCAACACCGTTTATTCGGTAAATACCCCTTTCGTCGGTTGCAGCACCCACAACAATACCGTTGTTTTCCGCGCGAACAATTACACCCGCGACAGGATTGTTGTTTTCGTCGAGTATTTTCCCAAAGATTTCACCGGGAGATTGAGCAGCCATTCCGAAAGAAAGTAGCAAGCTTGCGAGGAGTGTAATTGTTTTCATAATCTTATTTTTTATCTAAGCTAACTTTTCAATAGGGCACATTTTCCCAAAGAAAAATGAAAAATTACCGTTCCAAAATGAGAAATGGATTTAATTATTTCGGACAAAGGCTGAGCATAGACTATCTTCGCGGCAAACAATTTATCACTCCATGAGTGACGCTATAAAACACGAATGCGGTATCGCATTTTTAAGACTGAAGAAGCCTCTTCAGCACTACACCGATAAATACGGAACTGCTTTTTACGGACTAAACAAAATGTATCTCCTCATGGAGAAAGAGCACAACCGAGGCCAAGATGGTGCTGGTTTAGCGAACATTAAGTTAGATCCAGAACCAGGAAAAAAATACATTTCTAGAATACGAAGTAACGATGCCCAACCGGTTCGTGAAGTTTTTGCAAAAGTGATGAATCGCTTTGCAGATATGGCGAAGAAAAATCCAGACAAACTTAAAAACGCACAATACCTTAAAACGAATTTTGCATTTACCGGCGAAGTTTTTTTAGGACATTTGAGATATGGAACATATGGCGGAAACAGTATTGAAAACTGCCACCCGTTTCTTCGTCAAAACAACTGGATGACCCGTAATCTCGTGCTTGCAGGGAATTTCAATTTAACCAATGTAGATGAGTTGTTTGGTTTGTTGGTTGAATTGGGACAACACCCAAAAGAGCGTACCGACACCGTAACGGTGATGGAAAAGATTGGACATTTTCTCGACGAAGAAAACCAAATTCTTTTCAACCAATACAATCAACAAGGTTATTCAAATCAACAGATTTCAGAGTTAATAGCGAAGAATATTGATATTCAACGCGTGCTTCAGCGCGCCAGTAAAGACTGGGACGGCGGGTTCGCAATGGTAGGAATGCTAGGTCATGGAGACGCGTTTGTTTATCGCGATCCGAATGGAATTCGCCCAGCGTTTTATTATGAAGATGATGAGGTTTGTGTTGTTGCAAGTGAGCGTCCGCCTATTCAAAGTGCGTTCAATGTTCCGCTGGATCAGATAAAGGAAATTCCAGCCGGTTGTGCCTATGTGGTGAAGAAAGACGGAAGTTCTTCCATGAAGGAAATTAAACCATCTTTGGCTTTAACACCCTGCTCATTTGAACGTATTTATTTTTCAAGAGGAAACGACGCCTCCATCTATCAAGAGCGCCAAAACCTTGGTAAGAATATTGTTCCGCGCGTTCTTCAGGAAGTGAATTACGACCTGGAAAACACGGTCTTTTCTTTCATTCCTAACACAGCTGAGACTGCGTTTTACGGAATGATAAAGGCATTAGAAGATCATTTGAATGATGTTAAGATTGAAAAATTAACATCAGGCACTTGGACAAACGAAGAGATAGAGGCTATTGTTCGGAAGCGCGCTCGCATTGAAAAAATTGCGATTAAAGATGTGAAAATGCGCACCTTCATTACGCAAGATTCTGCACGTGATGAAATGGTTTCTCATGTGTACGATGTTACACACGGAACAGTTAAACCGGGTGTTGATACGCTTGTAGTTATTGATGACTCAATTGTTCGTGGAACGACCTTGAAGAAATCGATTATTAAAATGCTCGATCGTTTGGAGCCGAAAAGAATCATCATTGTTTCTTCAGCGCCGCAAATTCGTTACCCGGATTGTTACGGCATAGACATGGCGAAAATGGGTGATTTTATTGCTTTTCAGGCAATAGTTGCTTTGTTGAAACGCGATGGTAAAGAGGGGGTTCTTGATGTTGTTTACATGAAATGTAAGGAACAAGAAAATGTACCGAAAGAACAAGTAAGAAATTATGTGAAGGAAGTTTACGAAGCGTATACCCAAGAAGAAATTTCTGAAATGGTTGCGAAATTAGTTACACCTGAAGGCACAAAAGCCAATGTTAGCGTCCTATTCCAAACTATAGAAGGACTTCACAACGCTTGTCCGAATAACCAAGGTGATTGGTATTTCTCAGGAAACTATCCTACTCCTGGCGGAAATAAAGTGGTGAACAAAGCCTTCATCAATTACATGGAAGGCCGCACTGAACGCGCTTATTAGAAGGCTATCCCCATTCGAATATAGGTGAACAAATCTACCGGCATTTGTTTTATTCGTTCTTTCGATTGTTGGTGACCCATGCGAACAACAACTGTATTTTTCTCTGGAATAATGACTATGTATTGTCCGCGCATTCCACGAGCCGAATGGAATTTCACCCCGTCAACTTCGCCCATCCACCAGTGCAAGCCGTACCAATCGCAGATTGAATTATTTCCATCTTGAATGGTCCATGGTTCGAACGACTGAGCTAAAAAAGTAGAGTCGATTACCACTTCTCCATTTACTTTTCCGTGATGTAAAATACATTGCCCAAGCAGACCAAAATCTTTTGCGGTAGCATAGATTCCCGTGAAAGGTTTTTCAAATCCGTTTTCTCTATCTAAGTTCCAAAAAGCTGGAGCAGACGCCCCCGTTTTAGACCAAATTTTTTCTTCAAAATAATTTGAAATTTTCTTTTGAGTAGCTGCCTCAAGAACCATCCCTAACAACACCGTGTTTCCGCCTTCGTAAGACCAATAAGAGCCCGGCGTTTGTTCAACCTTGTATGGCGCGGTTATTCCTTTTAAATCTTTTCCATAGTAAGCTTTCGCCATGTAACCGAAAGGGCTGTTATAGCTTTCACCAAATGGTATTCCGCTACTCATGTGAAGCAGTTGTTCCAATGTTACATCAGTTCCACCCCAAGGAATGTATTTTGAAATTGGATCTTGAATTGAAGAAATTTTTTCGTCTTCAATGGCGCAACCAATGAGCAGTGAAATAACGCTTTTCGCCATAGAGAATGAATTCCAATGTGCAGAGTCCCCACCATAACTGCCATACCATTCAGACACAAGCGTATCGTTCTTAAAAACCAAAAACGCTTCAGTTTCTGTGGAGGTTAAAAATGCAATGTTTTCATTCGACAAGACATTTAATTTGGTGGGAAGATTTATCGCGAGTCCGGGGTTTATTTTTCTTGTGTCGAAAAGAGAAAGGTCATCTATATCAGGCTTATTCTTTCCATGCAAATACGTGCAATACACCCCACGTGGCAGATAGCCGTTACCGGTGATGTGTAATATTCCAACAAGAATCCCTATTGACCCAAAAACAATGAGAACAATTTTCAGGGCTTTTTTCATAACGCCTATTTAAGAACTACCTCAGATTTTCCAATTAGATTTCCACTTTCATAAATTTCCAATCGGTAAGAACCTTTGTCAAGAGCCGCATTAGGAGTGAAATAAATACTTACATCGGTATCTTGTCCTTGGTAGTCGATTTCACGTGAAGCACCGAAAACATCTGCTTGGCCTGTAGCTGTAAAGCTTCCACCTCCTTTTCCATTTAAAACACCTCCGTTTGGTCCGATGACTTTCAGGTAAAGTGTTTTTCTACCAGGCTGTACAATTCTGTTTTCGCGCAACGTGAAGGATGTTTTGATCATGGTAGATTTTCTCGCTTGCTCAGTAACTGCTTCTGCACCACTATTTCGAGCGAAAACACCTGTTGAAGAAAAGCCGCCTGTAGATAGAACAGATCCGGCCTTCACTATTTCTTTAGTTGAGTTAAGATCTGTCTCGAGTGTCTTGCTTCTGTTTTCAGCGGCTACAGCTTGTTGCTTCGCTTGCTGCCCTTCAGCAAAGAGCCTGTCGTTGTCTTGTTGAAGTGAATCGATTTGATGAATGTATCCCTTCATGATGTTGCGCAAGGTTTGCGTTTCAGCGAGAAGTTTTTTAATGTCGTAGTCTTTGTTTTTAGCACGTTTCAATAAACCGTCAATTTGCGTGCGCTGCGCTTCAATTTGCGCCATCATCTCTGTGTTGTCGGTAGTGAGTGTGTCGTACATCATTTTCATGCTGGTTAACGAATCTTCCGCCAACTTATACAATTCAATAATTTGCTCAGGCGTAGCATTGGCCGCGTCCATTGCAAGAACATTTAAAGCACCCATGCTGTTTTCTAAAGTAACAATGCGATCACGACTTACTTTCACCCAGAAGGCCAGGCCAAGACACACGGCGCCTAAAACACTTATAACTACAATTGCAACTTTCTTATTCATAAAACAGGTTTTCAGCGAAAATACAATTATTTGTAACGAAGAGAGTTGAAAAGATACGGATTATTAAAGAATGAATGTATATTTGCCAGAAGCAAGGGTCCTGTGGCCGAGCGGCTAGGCAGAGCTCTGCAAAAGCTCGTACAGCGGTTCGAATCCGCTCGGGACCTCAAAAACAAAACATCTCTTCGGAGGTGTTTTTTTATGCTTTTTCTTTTCGATTCAACAACCTGAAAATTCGCATCGAGAGTTCGAAGAAAAGAATTTTATTGTTGGCGTTTTGTCCAACGCTGCGGTGGGCAGCCTCTAATTCTAGCATTATGTCTTCAATGTTCAAATGATTAATAAAGGGCGAGAATTTTTGAGCAAAAGCCTTTTCGCTAGAAGTGAAACGAGAGATGTTTTCAGAGGTATAATTCAGAACCATGTTTTGACGCATTTGATCCAAGGCGTATAATAAAAAATGCTTTAAATCTTCGCGTGAGAGGTCTGATATTTTTTCAGACCAATCGTACAATGCTGGAACTTTCTTAGAATAGCAGTGTCGCATCCAGGTTTGGAATTGCATGGCAAGGAATTCATTCGGATCGCTATTGTCTCTGAGGCGCAAAGCAACGTCCCAACTGCCGTCGGCGTAGTGCGCAATGTCCTGTACTTTATGTTCTTCTACCCCTAAATTCTTCAGCCCTTCAGAAATAGCATTTTCTTCTATTTTAGGCACTTGAATGACCTGTACACGCGATAGAATTGTGTTTAGTATATTTTCAGAAGAATTGGCAACGAAGAAAAAAAGCGTGTTTGCAGGGGGCTCTTCAACAATTTTCAAAAGTTTGTTAGCAACCCCGTCGCCAATCATTTCAGCCATCCATATGACCATAACTTTGTAACCACCTTCGTATGATTTCAAAGAGAGTTTTTTTACAATATTTGCGGCTTCAGAAACAGAAAAAATAAGTTGTTTGTTGTCTTTTGAAAGTTCTTTCGTCCAGTCTTCTACTCCGAAATAGGGAGAAAGTAAAAGCCTATTTCTCCATTCAGTTCCGAAATCATCTGAAACGGTTTCTTTTGATCCTGTTTTGTTGAAATAAGGAAAGCTGAAGTGAAGATCTGCGAATTGAAAGGTGCTGTTCTTTTTGCAAGTGGGGCATGCACCGCAAGAATCTTCCGACGTGGCATTAGGACAATTTAAAAATTGCGCATAAGCCAAGGCCAAGGCAAGATTACCAGAACCCTCAGGACCTAGAAACAACTGCGCGTGCGCAACCCGATCTTCCGCTTTTGCTTTGCGCAAGCGGTCAATTAGGTCCTGTTGTCCAATGATATCTGCGAACTTCATTTCATTGCGAAGATAACTGAAGTTTAATCGAATATTTCGTGGAATATTTCCAACGAATTCAAACGAATAGAAGTGTCGAGATGAGCTGAAGAAAAGGCAATAAGTTCTTCGAGTAGAGATTTGCGCTGATCGCGATTGAGGTTGCTAAAGACCTCGGAATCGATTGGGGTAGAGATAAAAAGTTTAAGCGATTCGTGCAGCAGAGCCTCATCCGTTCGAGTATTATCAAACGTTATTTCGTACTCATCGCTCAGGAAACCCATTTCTAAAGCGAATTGTGCAAGGAAGTGAATGGGTAATGTGCCAGACTTTTCGTTTGAATCGAGACGTTGCGTAGTTTTTTTTATTAGTTCGAAAACCTCTTCGTTCACATAATGTTCTGGGAGACAACGGTAAAGAAATTCAGCAATGAAAAGGACTATCGTAGATTTTTCAACTTGAAACGGAATGCTTGAATAGACAGTGCTAAGGCTCATGTCTTTCACGATTTCGAGTTTTCCCTCAGATTTTTTCCCTGAAAACTGAATACCATTAAGGGGCTGAAAGAATGAGATGTTTTCCCCCCTTTTTCCCGTTCGAAATAAAAACGTTTGAACGCCATGTTCTAATGTAAACACATGGGCCAACCGAAGAGAATCTTTGAATTTCCTGCTTGAAAGGACATATGCATTTATTCTGTCTACCATGTTTTTCCCAATGAAATGGGGTATTTCAAAAATAAATAATAAAAAACGTAACCTTTAGTTAACAGAAGAGGTACAAGACTATGAATGCTGTAGAGAACATTCAAAAGTTTTACTCTCCCCAATAAATAAAGAGTAGATTTTTTCAAATAAGCAAGGTTTAGTTATTCATTCTTCTTTCGTCTTGTATGAAAAAGAGTGATTCTAAAAAGGGGTCGTTTTGGGAGAGGCGGCCTCTTTTTTTTAATTGTTTAAAGAGACATCTACTAAGAATTTTTTTCCGATTGTTTTTCTTCCGAGCAATACGGGATATCTCATTCCTGATCTGTTAGTAAAAGAAATTTCCGATTGAATTTTTTTCTTGTGAATAAGTATAAGCGTTCGCACACAATACCTTTCTTCTGTTTGACCGAATGAGTTTTTGATTGTACGCTTTTGAAATTTACTGTACTGAAGGACTACGGGATTTCCGGATTCCCACTGAATGGTCACTTCCAAAACCTCCTTGCCGTTTATTTCTATTAAATTCCAAGACTCACAATGCACGGCGGTTCGAAAGGCGCCCGTATCTATTTTAGCGCGAACATTTTCCCCTTTTAATTCGGGAAGTTGAATGGTCGTTTTTCGGCCAATTACGTTCATGATTAACTCAAAAGTCTTTTTACCATTTCAGAAATTGCTTTACCATCTGCCTTTCCTGTCAAAGCTTTTGAAGCAACACCCATAACTTTTCCAAGATCACTTGGTGAAGTTGCTCCTACTTGCGCAATGAATAGTTTTATTTCTGCCTCAAGTTCTTCTGGGGTTAATTGAGCAGGTAAATAAGCTGCAATGACATTTGCTTGTAACTGCTCTTCTTCAAGGAGGTCAGGACGGTTTTGAG
>Ga0209107_10000865_pt1 | contig 17191 bp, 21 predicted proteins | sample LakErihyJuly2011_2_FD_187460 | JGI IMG/M metagenome (GOLD analysis project Ga0209107, IMG submission 187460) | Freshwater microbial communities from dead zone in Lake Erie, Canada - CCB hypolimnion July 2011 (SPAdes) (version 2) | ecosystem: Environmental > Aquatic > Freshwater > Lentic >... | reverse complement strand
ATTGCTTATGCTAACTATATAAAAAAGAAAAGGGCGTTAGTCTCGTTACCCATTGAAGTCACTCTTTTAGCGGTCATATTTTAGCGGTCATATTTTAGCGGTCATATTTTAGCGGTCATATTTTAGTAATTTAAATAATTATACATTATATTCACTACTAGTGCCCCTAGTGCCGCACTTAAAAATGACTTAGTATTTTCATATTGCCCATGTGTCTTTTTTCTCTCAATTACTTTTGGTGTATCCTCATTTTCTAGTACTGCTTTTACTAAATCACATAATAATAAATCTATTGTGTCTCTTTGTTGATTTACTTTTAATTGTGCCTTTGACCATGTCCAATAAGGCGAGTGTCCCATTAGTTCACTCTTTTCATCAATCATAGAACATAACTTGCTGTTTCCGCCCAATGTAGCACAAACTAATGGTTGTGCTAGACTTTGTTGTTGCCATTGATTTGCCAATATATTACATATTTCATTATGTAAGCATTCATCATTTATTAGTTTATTTCGTTCATGAATTATATTGGCATCTAGTGATTTATGTTTTAATAATACTTCTTTTATTGCTAAATTAATATTTGACATATTATAATTATATTATTATTTTATTACTATATCAATTTTTTTTAGACTATAATTACACTTTTTTCTAATTTTTATTTTTATTATTCTTATTTTAAACTTTATAATTTTTATATTATATACATATTTGTACTATTTTACAGCAAACAGGAATTCGGTTACATAACCTTATACTAGTTATATTATTAGTTATACTAGCATATTTCTCTTTTTTGTTATACTAAAAAAAAATTGAATACTATTTTTATTAGTTTGTTATATATTCTAAACAAAAACTACTTATAACTAACACGATGTCGACTACTACTACTACTACTATTGCTATGCTTGTTGAACGTGTTGAGACTCTTGAGAAGCAGATGGCATTGCTTCTTAAGCTTCCTAACGATGATGTCAAGACCAAGAAGGAACCTAAGTCTAAGGACTCAAAGAAGAAGGCCAAAGATGAGACTTCTTCTGACGATGAAGACAAGCCCAAGAAAAAGCGTGGACCCAATGGATACATTCTATTTTCGAATACTAAGAGGGATGAAGTTAAGGAGAAACTAACTACTGGTGATGAAAAGCCTAAGAACACTGAAGTCATGAAGCAACTTGCTGTTATGTGGTCTGAATTGAATACTGATGAAAAGGCGGAGTGGACTGCTAAGGCTAAGGGATCTAATGAAGTTGCCTAAGTTATTGTTATTGTTATTGTTATGTAAATTTTAAAATAAGAAAATCCCAAAAAAAAGATTTTTTTTTGAGAGATACTATAGCAATCTCTCCTTTTTTTATTTTATTTTTTATTATTTGTCTTATGTTTTATTTGACTTATATATTTTATAGTGCTGTATCATATTTTACAGCAAACAGGAATTCGGTAACATAACCTTATATTAGTTATTATAGCATATCTCTCTTTTTTGTTATACTTAATTAAAATTGAATACTATTTTTATTAGTTTGTTATATATTCTAAACAAAAACTACTTATAACTAATACAATGTCAACTACTACTACTACTATTACTATGCTTGCTGAACGTGTCGAGACTCTTGAGAAGCAGTTGGCTTTGCTTCTTAAGGTTTCTAACGATGATGTCAAGACAAAGAAGGAACCCAAGTCCAAGAAGTCTAAAGATGATGTTTGTGATGATGAAGTTGAAGTCAAGAAATCCAAGAAGTCTAAGAAGGCTAAGGATGAACCATCTTCTGACGATGAAGACAAGCCCAAGAAAAAGCGTGGAACTAATGGGTACATTCTCTTTTCGAATGCTAATCGTGATGAAGTTAAGGAGCAACTAACTACTGGTGATGAAAAGCCTAAGAACACCGAAGTCATGAAGCAACTTGCCGTTATGTGGTCTGAATTGGGTGTTGAAGAAAAGGCGGAGTGGACTGCTAAGGCTAAGGCATCTAATGAAGTTGCCTAAGTTATTGTTATGTGACTTTTAAAATAAGAAAATCCCAAAAAAAAGATTTTTTTTTGAGAGATTTTTTGCTATACTTTTTTAAAATTGAATTCCTTTTTCTTTATTCATTCATCTTTATTCATTATGGCTCATAATATTGATAGTCTTTATGCCCGTATTATTGTTCTTGAAAATCACATTCAATCATTACTTTCATCTAAAACTCACATTATAAGTTCTTCTTCTAAACGTTCTTCCGGTTTCCATGCGTTTGCTCGATCTTTTAGACCTCATATTCGCTCAGCACTTCTTTATAAATACTTCCTTATTTACGCTAACTACAATTTTATACCCTCCGCTAAAGACATTAACCAAGAAATCGCTCTCGCTTGGGCTTCACTCACACCACTTGAAAAATATCATTGGGGAGTTTGACCGCTCTTTTAATTATATAAAAAAATTATATAATAATATTTTTTTTATATATTTAATATAGTTATACTATGGAAACTAATGAATGTGTAATATGTTTAAATAACATTTTAAAAAATGAAGAATTCACATTAACTTGTTGTAAAAATGATGTTCATATTTACTGCCTTAATAGTTGGGTAAAAAAAAATATTACAAATAAAAATATAGGAAAATGTTTTATATGTAGTCAAGAAAATAATATGCTAGATACACTAGTAGTATATAATATGTATGAATACAACAATAATACTATAATTGTTGATAATAGTAATGAAATATTAATTGATAATGATTATAGTAATAGTATTATTAATCGTAATAATAATATTAATTATAATAATATTAATTATAATAATATTAATTATAATAATAACGAAAATGACATAATTCTAGTCAATGATACAAATATGCTCGACATATCATATACTATAGACAAAAGACTTTATTATTTAATTATTTCAATAAAATTAATTCTTTTAATTTTTTTTTCATCATTACTCATATTGGTGTTGTATATTATTACTTAATAATACTTGGCATATTTACTGCCTGCTATTTTTATGATGTGATTTTCCATTACTAGGAGTATTATAAGACTTTATAACTAGCGTCTCCGAATTTTTAGATAAATCACGGTTTTTATGGCGTGTTTCACACATTAAATCATTTTGTAGAACTCCTTTAATGTTCATTGCTTGATATTCGTGATTACCCGAGTCCATTTTTTGAACACCAAACTCAACATACTCTCCTTGAACTAAGTATTTATAAATTTCATCCTTCACATTTAGCGATGAATGGTGAGCAAAAATATCTTTACCTTTGAAGTCGCTCGAATCAATAAACGTAATAAAACCATAACCCGATTTGTTATTGAACCATTTTACTTTTCCTACGTATTGGTTGGTGGCAGTATCAGCCATAGACATTTTATATATTAATATTATATAAAACCTTTATATTATTTTATTATATAATTATGTTTTGTATAATTTGTAAAAAATACAAATATCCTATTTTTTTATTATGTAAAAATTTTTATTGCGGCAACCATGCTAAAATACACTATAGTCCACGAATTGTAATAATTCAAAAAATATATAGAGGTTATAAGGTAAGACGAATTTTAAACAATATTTATTTTAAATTGCCGAGAGATTTACAAGCACATATATTAAGTTTTAATACTATAAAAACTAGTATGTCTAATAAAAATGATTATTTAATAATAGCAAATATTATTGCTTTGGCAACACATAAAATTAATGATTTTAATAATCTCTCCAATAATAAAATAACATTACAAGAAATAAATGAGATGTTAGTAATTCTTATCAAATACAAGACCTATATTAGTAATAAATGGTTTAATTATTATAAATATTATTTTAATAATATATATTCTATTATATTAGTATTATGTGAAGTACAAGATTTACCATATACTTTTGCTCATTTATTATCAATTATAAATAATGATATTTACGAATCATTAGATTTATTAGTTAATTTGTCAAATAATGATTTTAAAGCCACGGCCAAAATATTATTAGCAAATATAACGTTATTTTTAGCTAATTCAAAACGTTCCATAAAATAAAAATTGATATATTTAAATTTAATTGCTACTATTATAATCACTCAATGATAAGAGTTTTTCAAAATACAGATAAAACAGCATTTTTAGATAAGGGTTTGTTTATAAACAAAGAATTATTGGAAAAATGTATTATAGACGTTGAGTCACAATTAGAAGAAAAACCCGAAATAATAATTTTTGGAAAAAAATGTAAACAACAAAGAAATATTGGATTCTTTTCAGATAAATCTATTGGATATAAATATTCTAAAAAATTTATGGAATCTAAACCTCTCACAAACAATATGAGTGAATTACTAGAAATAGTAAATAATATAATTGGCGCACAATTTAACGGAATTTTAGTAAATAAATATATGGATGGTAATGATTATATTGGGGCGCATTCTGATGATGAAACAGGATTAGATTGTGTGGGTGTAATTTCAATTTCATATGGCGCAGAAAGAATATTCCGCATTCGTGAAAAAAAAACAAAGCAACACATATGCGACGAACTAACCAGTCATTGTAGCATATTACATATGGGAGGTAATTTTCAAAAGTTATATACACATGAAATACCAATTCAAAAAAAAATTAAAGAACCCAGAATTTCATTCACATTTCGTAAACATAATATATAAAGTAATGTTAAAAAATCAGTGTTAAAAATGAGTAAATTTCTTAAAGTATGATATTATTTTACTATTTTAGAAAGTAGTTCTACAATATAATCATATTTGGGTTCTTGATTATATTTTAATCTTCTAATATAATTAAACAATCTATTTAATAAAACATAATCTATATTTTGTATATTTGATGTATTTTGCATTAAATATGTAATAACTGTTATGTCCTTTTTTTTTAAGGTATTAAGACCATCATAGCATTTATAGTTTTCGTTATTTAATAATAAATATATTAAATTATAAAATAGTGATTCAATATCATCTCGCCTTGAAGGTTCTATTAAATTTATTACATTTAAACTTGAAAAATTGACTGAACCAATTAGTCCTCTTATTTTTGCTTCGCTATTATGAATATTAGCATGTTTATATATTTTAGCTATGCCAAAATCAATTATATATAATTTGTTATTGGCATCTAAACATATATTTGTTGGTTTTAAATCTCTATGAAGTATATTATTTTCATGAATTGTTTTCATAATTATTATTAAAGACTTTATAATAATAATACATCTCTCAAAATAATTTTTGTGATCATAATTACGTAATTTATAATCTATTAAAGTCATAGTATATAAATCTAATACCATATACATATTATTATCATATTCAAATACATCATATATATTTGATATATTACTACATGATTTTAGTTGTTTGTATATTAATAATTCATATTTGATTAACTCTTTTGCTCCATATTTTAAAGCATAAAATTTGCCACTAAATTCTGCTTTTAATACTTCTCCAAATTCTCCATTAGATATTTTAGATATTACTTCATAATTATTTATTAACATATATGCTGTACTAATACTAATACTAATATTAATATAATATTAGTATTATATATTTATATATAATTAATTTTTAATTTGTATTTGCTATTTCACTTATATTTGTAATACTACTTTTGGTTTGACCATTTTCATTATTTTCATCACTTTCACCATTTTCATTATTTTCATCATTTTCACCATTTTCATCACTTTCACCATTTTCATGATTTTTATTTTTAGTATATAGTTCTTTTATTATATTTAGTTTCAAATTATTTTCCTGTAATAGTTGTATAAATAAATCTGGCGCTATTGCTATACTACTTGTATAAGTTCTATAACTATTAAAAAAAACTATTGAATTTTCTTCAAGAAATTTTATACTATAGAACCAATAAGGCGGTATTATTAGAACCTGACTAGTATTTAATAATACTCTTAAAAATTTTACTTTATGATAATCATTTTTATAACTACTTTGAACATTGTTAATATCAATTGCCGAATAAAAATCCAATAACTCATAATTTTTTTGAACATGTAAATTTTTATAATATTTAGGCGGACACATTGTTACTTCTATTTTTCCACTTGATAAATATAATATATTTCGCGAATTAATACTATATTTTAATTGAGTAATGTTATTTTTTTTCCCCATTATAATATCATAATTTTTACTACATATATTATATGGTCTAAAAAAAGTATCATTTGAAGATAATAATTTTTCTAGTGTTGTTTCTTCCAAAAAATCTTTATTATTATAAGTTATATAATTATTTGAAGTATCATTATTTATTATAGTATCAAAATCTTCCATTTTTGTTTTTAAAAATAATCCATTTTGTTTATTATATAAATTCAAATCAAAAGTTGGATAATTATTAATTAAATAATTAACATCAATATTATTTATTAGCGAACTATTATTTAATAATAATGGTTGTTTAAAATTAATTATGTCCTCAAATTTGTCTTTAGAGAGATTTTCTATTTCATATACTTCTAAGTAATTACTTGTTTTAATGTGATTATATACGTGTATATATATGAATAATACGATACAAAAAATCATAAAATTAATTACTAACTCCATTAATAATTAATAGTTAAACACATATTATTTATTTTATTTAAACATAAATAAAATAAATATTACTCTTATACATATTAGTATATATTAATATATACTAATATATTCTTAATTATGCCTTAACGTGCTTCAACATTAGTTTCTAAAATAGTTTCTAAAATAGTTTCGCTATTTACTAATGAAATATTTTTGAGTTCATCTAATAGTTCTTGTTTTAATGATGTACTATTTAAATTAATTTCATCCATAGTATTTAATTGTAATATTTCTTGTAATTGATTTTCATCCATAACTAACTCATGTGTGTCAACAATGATTTTATCATCGTGTGAAATTATTTCCTCATCGTCTAAAGCAAGTTCTTCATTTGTTACATTAATATGTAATTTTTTACTATTATCATTTGTTTCTTCAAAATCATCATCATCTTCATCTTCATCTTCATTATTATCATAATTTGAATCAATATTTATTTTATTTGCTCCGCCAAATAATTTAGTTTTCATAAAAGATTGTAAAAACATTTGTGCTGGATCACATTGAACTTCATTACAGCACATATTATTCATAGAACTAACTTTTTCAATTGTTTGCGTAATTTTTTCAGCATTTAATTTAATATCATCTTTCATATTAATTAACGAAGTACATGTTTCCAAAGCCAATGTTTGATTTTTAATTACCAATAATTTTAATTCATTTACTTCTTTAGTTAGTAATTCTAATTTTTCAACATTCATAATTGATTCGCTAATAGCGGGCATATGTGTTTCTTTAACATTTAATAGTTCTATCATTTTAGTAGTGTTTTCTTTAAAAGAATTAAAATTTTCTTGAATTTTATTTTTAAATTCATCAAATTTAACATTTTGAATAGTTAAATTGGTTTGAATACTAGTTTCAAGCATTTGTAATTTTGTTTCAAAAGAATTAGAATTAGAATTAGAATTAGAATTTTGATCGGGTGCTTTTACTTTATCTAAAGTATTAGAAAAAGTCTCTAGTTTTGATTGAATTAAAGTATTTATTTTTTCTTCAACAACATTTGTTATATATTCTTCACTATTTAATTCAACTAATAATGCTTCTAAATCTTTCAATTTATTATCATGAAGTTGTAATATTTGTAAGGGCGTTAAAGATTGTTGAGGTGGCAACGCCTGTTTAGCAGAATTTGGTGATTCTTGCTGTGGTGTTCTGTTTGAAACATTTTGTGATGATGATGGTGGTTCATTTGTTGTTCGTCTTCTTCGTGCTGATGCTAGAGCGGCGGTTGACATATTTACAATAATATATTATCTTTTTTTTAAACCATAATATTATTAATATAAATAATATAAATAAATTTTTATAATTGTTTAATATTTATTTATTAGTGTTTAGGGAACCATAATATATTTTATAGGTTCATGATGTTTATAATTGTGAATAATAAAATCTTCTTCACAATAGTCTTCAATATTTTCTCTTTTATTAATAATTTCTAAAGTGGGAAATTCATATGGTTCTCGTGTTAATTGTAATTTTATATTATCAACATGTTCCTTATAAATATGGCAATTGCCTTTATAATAAAGAAACTCATATGGTTCTAAGTCACAGTGTTTTGCTAATAAATGTGTTAGAAAGCAATATGATGCTATATTAAAACAAGTACCACATGCTTCATCATTTGAACGTTGATACATTGAACAACTTAATTTTGTATTATTTGTCACATTAAACTGCATCATAATATGACATGGCGGAAGTGCCATAATATCTAATTGACAAGGGTTCCATGCTGTAATAATCATTCGTCTAGAATTTCTTTGTTTAGGATCTTTTAAACACTCAATAACCTGCTTTAATTGATCAATACCTTTATTAGTGTAATTAGTATTACAATTAGTATATTTAGCATTATAATGACGCCATTGAAAACCATATATTGGACCTAAATCATCTTCACTATTATTATATAATCCACGCTCATCTAAGAAATTACGTGAACCATTTTCATCCCATATATGAACATTTTTTTCTTTTAAGTGTTTATTGTTTGTATCTCCCTTAATAAACCATAATAATTCACGTAAGCAAGTTTTCCAAGCAACTTTTTTGGTAGTAATTAGAGGAATTTTATTATTTTCAAGTGAAAAATGCATTGCCGAACCATAAATAGACAATGTATTTCCATTTCTTCCAACAAACTCAGAATTAGTAGTTAATATATCTTCTAGTAAATTTAAATATTGATTTTCTTCATGATACTTATTATTTCTATATTTTATTGATTCACAAGATTTCTTTAACATTTTAATAATATTAACAATAAATTTTTAATATTTATTAAAATATTATTTATTGAATATATTTGAATATATTTGAATTTATTTGAATATATTTGAATTTAAATAATAATTGTCTAGATTAAAAAATAATTCTTTTATTTAGGTAAAATAATTTATTATAATAATTTTTTTTAATTTATATATATAATAGTATTTATGACCATAGAAGAATCTTTTGAGAATAGTCTTGGAGGAAGTACTAAATTAAGTCCTTCTGGATTTTTCAATTATGTTTTTAATTTTGATAGCGATAATAAGGCAATATTATTGAATATGTTTCAATATATTATAATTGCTTTAATACCTGTTATAGTATTATTAAAAATGATAAAAGAATATATACCCGAAGATGATGATAGAAAAGAAAGTATAGAATTAACAATAGAAATAATAATTCAATTAGGTGTTTTATTTATTGCTATGTATTTAATTGATAAAATTATTAGATATTTTCCAACATATAGCAAAGTTCCTTATTCTAAATTTAATGAAATTAGTTTTATTATTCCTACTTTAGTTTTAATAATGACGATGCAAACCAAATTAGGTTCAAAAATAAATATTTTATATGATAGAATATTGGAAATGTGGCATGGAAAAACTCAAACAAAAGGAGGAAATAATCAAGGAAATATTAGAGTAAGTCAGCCAGGAATTCATCAAGTTAGTAGAGCAGATAGTCTTGATAATACTATTATAGCACCACGTGTCAATCAATTACCGGCGCAAAATAATATTTCATTAATTGATTCTTTACCTAATATGATGAATAGTGGTGGTGGTGGTGGTGGAGGTGGAAGTGGGGGTGGAAACAATTTCCAAAATCAAGCGATGCAAAATGCTTTTATGGATTCAATGGAACCAATGGCTGCTAATGGAGCATTAGGAGGTGCTTTTGGTTCTTCTTTTTAAATATAATATTTCTTATTAGTTTTAAAAATATTATATTTTTCATAAGTTTTAAATATTACATTGAAGTTTAATGTTGTGGTGTGTTGCTGTTGCTGACCTCGATGCTCATGCTGGTAATGGTGGTGGTGCTGAATTTCCACTTCATACTAATCGATATCGATATATCGTAACTGCTCATATGGATTAACAATTTGGTCTTCACCTTGGAGTCCCCAAGCTATTTGATTTCGCTATGCTTGTAGTCCTGATACTAGAGCAGGAGCAGGAGCAGGAGCAGGATCAGGATCAAGAGCAGAAGCAGAAGCAGGAGCAGGATCAAGAGCAGAAGCAGAAGCAGGAGCAGGATCAAGAGCAGGAGCAGGAGCAGGATCAAGAGCAGAAGCAGGAGCAGAAGCAGGAGCAGAAGCAGAAACAGGAGCAGGAGCAGAAGCAGAAGCAGGAGCAGGATCAAGAGCAGGAAGACGAGCAGAAACACGAGGAGGAACAAGAGGAGGAACAAGAGCAGAAACAAGAGCAGGAACACGAGGAGGAACAGGAAGAGGAACAAGAGCAGGAAGAGAAACAGGAAGATGGCCTATAGTTATATCATTAATACTAGCTAAAATTTGTTTTAAATCTAATTTTTCACCACTATTTTCTAGTGTTGCTAATACTTTATGTGATATTTCTTGTATCTTTTGTTCATTTACTTTTCCATTTGTTGCATCCGAAACTATTTTTGTTATAGACTTTAAATCTACGTCACCAGATATTGCTGCAGCAGTCGGAATATAAAATTTCTGACCAAAACTAAGTAATTGGATAATTACAGGACTATAAAAAATATTAATAATCAACAATACTATAGTAATTATAACTAATATTACAAATATTATTATATTAATAATTAATGTAATCATTCTTCCCATATCTGTTTTTGAATTTTTATTTGGTTCATCACTACATTCAGTTTCTCTTTTTTGCCAATTAAAAAATGAAACAATAATATAAGAAATAAAATCTTCAAACAATCTTAAAAGTAATTGTATTATATAATAGGATAACGATATAATAAATATTCCTCTTATTATTGGCCAGTCATTCATAATATTAAAATATTTTGCAAATCTTTTACGAACTCCCGAAGGCATTTTATCATTTATATTTTTAGTATCAAGAGATTTTGAACTAGAAGCCGGTAATGAAGTAAAAATATCTGTAAACAATTTAATAATAAAGTATATTATTGCATAAATAGATGATATAATTAAAAGTATATGCATAAAAAAATCTACTAAATTTCCCCACCATGGAATATTAAAAATTTCGTTGCTAGCACTACAATGCAATTCGTAACCAGCCTTAGCTATACCACCATATATAGAAGACATTAAAGTACAAACTATTACTATTATAGTTACACATAATACTTGCACAATAATAAATGGTACAGTATTATTTTTAATCAAGTTATTTATAAAACTAAATATATCACCAATACCATTTGTAATAGATTTTGGTAAATTGGGAATGGGCATTTTAAATTCAGGCATCTTAAGTCCTCCTCCGTCATCTTGAATTGCAGTTGGTTCTTTCGGCGGAACTTCATTTTTACTTTCATGATTATTTGGAATAACTAGTGAACAATATGTAAGATGAAATATTATTAACATACAAATAAAAGTTGTTATTAAATGAACAGAACTATAAACATTACGAGCAATATTTTTAAATTTAAAACCCATACCAAATGCTATTGCGCCAGCAATTCCCAATAGTATAAATATTATTGTTATGATGCTATTTATAAGAGGTAAATACGGATAAATAAAGTTCATGCCTTTATTTATGATACAAATAAAATTAACTAGTGGTCGTAATAAATTTAAAAACATTATAAACTAATATAAATATATATAATTATTTTTGTCAATTAATCCCAATTAATCCCAATTAATCCCAAGTAATATTTTCTAATTGTTTTAAATTGTCTTTCAAATTATTACAAGCACATATTTTTTTTATAATTTTATCATCTATTGTCTTTAAACTAACAGAGCAAGTTTTCAATAAATAAGCAAAATAGTCTTGTTTTGCATCATTTTCTTTAAAGTCCGGATTTTCAGCAATCCAATCTTGAATTAATTTAAAATGTGCTTTATTTAAATTATGTAAAGCCCCTTTTATTTTTGTTTTATCACTATCTTTTTCCCACAAATCATTATCTTTTATATATAATGTTTCACGCTTGGGATCAGTACAATGTAATGGTCTTTCAAATAGCGACATTTTATTAATAGTTTGAATAATAGCATTACTTAATCCTATTTCCAATCCTTTGTTTTTTGTTAAATCTAAATCTTCCAATGTTAGTTTTATTTGCTTTATAAAATCATTCATATTTATCGCATTTTTACATTGCTCATTTAGAAAAACATTAATATTGAAATTTTGCTTTATATGTGCCGTATTATTTGTTATATTACCTATTTTAGGTACTATTTCAACTAATTGTCTATGTTGTTCTCCCAATTGTTTTTGCTGTTCCAATAATTGTTGCTGTTGTATTAATAATAAATTTTTTATATCATTGTTTTCGGATATTAACTTCATTATCATATTTTGGTCAACATTATTTTGTAAAATAACTTGATTATTTGGCTCATCCTTTTTATTGCTTATTGCTTCATTAGTACATTTTTTTTTATGATTATATAAACTCTGATTATGTTTGTATTTTTTTCCACATTCACAAGCAAAAATCTTATTTATTATTTGCTCGCCATTTATAAGTATTTCGTTATTTTTGTGTTTTTGCGTTTGTAAATGTCTACAATAATCGCCCTTTTTACACGTATTATAATCACATAAATTACATTCATAAAAAATGGAGTTTTTTGCGTTTTTTTTATAAGTCATTTATAAGTATAATATACTTATAAAAAAAACTCTTAAATCATTTTTTAAAAATTTCACGCCAAATATAAGTATTTTTGAATTCGAGTAAAAAATATATATATAAAACGTGATAGTTTAATACATATATCATAACAAATAAATAATATTTAAAAAATGTCGCGAAATTTCGCAAAATTTATAAGTATTTTATAAGTATTTTATACTTATAAAAAAAGCGTAAAAATTTGAAAATTCTTGAAAAAAATTTATGGTTTGGTAAAATTTTGAGCATTTCTAAATGTTTTGTTACCTTAATGCTGACAAATATATTTTTACACATAAAATATTTTAAAAATTATATAAAGATTCTTAAAAATCAAAAATGGACATTTATAAATGTCCAAAACCCAAAAAATTTTCAAATTATATTTTTCAAAAAAAGTGGAATCAAACTTTTTAATGCATTAAGTTTTGGGGGGTCTTGGGCAACTTTGGAAGGTTACCAAGTAAGTTTAAAAAAATGCTATAAATATTTTACATAATACTAATAATGTTAAATATGTATAAATATTTTAATATTTGTACATATCAATAAATATAAAATGTATAAGATTAAAAAGGTTAATGAAATATTCTTTTTATATTCACTTAGAGCAAGTTTTTTATTATATATTATTGTTTTGCTAGGTGTTGGTGGTTTTGCACCACAATATTTAGAATACTTGAAGTCATTTTTGCGTATATATATTGGTTCTTTATTAGTTATATATTATAATCCTATTACATATAACGAACGCAAATTTGGAGAATTTGACAGACAATTAGTATTTTCTTCAGGTGTATTTTTATTGTTATCAAGTACAATAATAGGTTCTATTGAAAGTTATTTACAAAGCAATGCTAAATATATTATAGGGAATACTATAAATGAATTCATTGCTAATGTAACTAAGTAGTTTTACAACAAATATATTTAATAAAAAACTTAATTGTTTAAATTATGCTTTTCTATTTTTCTTGGTAAATTTTCGCGGTTTAGAGTTAAAAAATGCTTCTATTTTTTTAATTAAAACATTACCGAAAACTTGTTCAATATTATATTCTACTTTTGATTTATTTAAATACTCTAGTTTATAATTTTGTGTATTGTTAGCAATATAATTAATAAAATCTTCTTTTGACTTAGCGCTGGGAAAATAAGAATAATATTTATCATAAGTTTTAAACGCCATAGTTACAAAATTTATATTATGATTATATGGTTTCAAGTTTATATATAATACATTTTCATTATACATTTCATTATGTATTTGATCATCTAAAAAGCATATTTGACTATTTGATGGTAATTTTGTACAATTTATTAAATCTTTCATTGACTTTCCATGCGAAGTCCTACAAACTTCAATAATTTGTCCATTTACTTTAAATGCTCCAATTATTCTATCAAATAAGTGATATTTTAATTTATGATGAAAATAATTTTGAATCATAGTTGCCCACGATTTTGGACCATTATTATTAGTATATATCATCACATAATTACACAATCCTTTTTCCTTTTTTTGCTTAATATTTTTCAGTATATTTAATATGTTAGGACGCAAAAATTTAGGAAAAGTATCTAATAGTTCAAAAAATAACATTTCATTATTATTATTAATATATTTTGTAAATAATGACCAAAATACATATAATTGAGAAAAATGACCAAGAGTTTCATCTAAATCAAACACCATTACATAATTAATGCTATTTGGAATTATACTTTCTATTAACATACTATTTATATGATTCTAATATAACATTATAAAATAATTTTGCCACATAAAATATATTAACACTTATATTATAAATACTAGTTGACAATAGTATATGTTTAATAGTTTCCAGTATAAATTATATATGCTAAAAATAGACCAAAGAAATTCTTGGCAAAAAGGTCTAATATATTATATAGTATATTTTTGGCATAATAAGGTAAAGCAGCAACAAATCCATACAAAGACCAAAAAATAAGAAAATAGAAGAAAAATATGTAACCATTATTATTTTTTTGAACAAAATTGGTATAAATCATATAATAATATATGACAAATGGTATAAATCCAAGAATTATAGAATATAGGACAGGAAGAACTTTAATTTCTCCCAAATAACCGAACAGTAACATTGCCCAATTTAAAAGTAATATTGGTATAATAATATTAGAATTGGTAGTTAAAATTGAATATAAAGTTAAACCTTGCGTTTGATTTGATTCTTTAGCATTAATAAATATTAAATAGGAAATTAATGTAATAAGCATAGTAGGAGTTGTAATCATCCAATCAAAATATCTTTTAGGCGTTATGTTAGTAAGTTTTAAAACATTAAATGCTAGCCATATGTAAAATGCTCCTTCAATTAATTGAACAAATAGTTCTAATAAAAACAAATCTTTTATTAAATAATATATGGCAGGTATTTCTGTAAAAATACCATGAATACTTATTAGAAATGTAAATATTTGTATAGCTATAGAAATTATTAATGTATAATTAAGTATTTTTTTAGCATTCATGTAATTATATATATAATTATACAAAAATATATATAATTTTATAAAAAATATATGTTATTTTATAAAAATATGTATTATTTTATAAAAATATATGTTAATTATAATATATAATAATTTATGAATTTAACAAAAGAGGATTATATTAATATTTTAAATTATTATAATATTAAAATAAATTCAAAGACATCTTTAAGTTCTATAAAAAAAATGGCAGAAAAAATAATAGCAAAGAAATTATGCAGTTGTATTAAAAAAGTTCCAAATCCAAGTAACAAAGAAAGTCGCGCTATTGGAATATGTAATCATAGTGTATTACAACGTAAACATTTAAAGATAAATGGATTTTCGTGTAAAAAAAGAATGATGTTAAAAACAAGCAAAACAAATAAAAATAAATTGACTAAAACGTTAAATGGCAAATTACTGTTAAATAAAAAACAAACACTAAAGCAAAAAAATAACATTAAAACACTACATTAAGCATTACATTAAACACTAGACAAAACAAATAAGCATTTAATGCCCTCATAGAGAGCACTCTCTATAAGACGGCTCATAATAACTATTTAAAAGACGCACCTGTCTCTCCGTTAATGGAGCATACCAATCTCTAGCACAATCATACCAACTAGAGAGTTGTGTTGTGTTAAAGGTTACAACTACTTGTTGTATTCCATAACAATAACTTCCGTAATGTTGCGCAACCTTTTTGTTGTTTCCTACTAAAACGTGTCTTTTAAAGCATTCACAACAATAAGGCGAGCGAAACCAGAATTTTTTCTTATTAATTACCATTAAATTTGTGTTTTGTGCATCTTGTTTTCCGTGTACATAACCAAGTCCATGGTGAGCCTCCCATATGTATTCACACGCATTATGGGTTTCCTCTTTACAACGCTCATTTACACATCTTGCCATATACTTACGATGTGGATTATATTTCTGTAACTCATAAGGATTAAATCTACTAAACAACACAGAAAACGCTACCTTTGTTAAGGCAAATTTAGAAATCAACTTAGACAACGACTTACAAGTAATGTTTAGACCAATTAAATATTCATAATTGCCGAGTTGTTTAATAATGAATAATATAATATCGCTTGGCAAGTCGCAAATGTTGCTTGGCAAGTCGCAGATGCTTGGCAAGTCGCGGATGCTTGGCAAGTCGCAAATGTTGCTTACATTCATCATTTTTAAAGATTTAACTGTTTTGCTTTTTTTAATACTATAAATAAGTACCAAAAAAAGTAATCAATTTTTTTCAACTATAATTTTAAGAGCAAAAAAAAATACAACACACCACACTTAATCACATTAAACAAAGACTAATCAAACTTACCATTGAGAGCATTTACTTGCCAATGTAACAATGGTTCTTTGTTCCGCGTTTGAAAATGTGTCCATGTTGAAGGTGTCGGTTCCGCATTAAAGGTCACGTTCACTTGCTTGTCGCCATCGCTACAATAATCTCCGTAGTGTCGTGATACATTTGGATTTGACCCACCTAAAACATACTTCACAAAGCACTCAGCACAATAATGATGCTTGACTGGATACTCTTTTCCATTGACAAACATGGTCGTTGACTGCATAGGCTTTTGAATGCGATGATGGTAGCGCCCGAAACCATAATTCCATACATACTCACACAATGCTTCAGTATCGTAGTAGCAGTTTGCGTTCGCACAGTCACCCATCACATATTGGAATTCAAAGCGCTTGTCAACATAGCGTTCAGTAAACGCTCCATACTTTGTAGACACCATCTGCCCCGCAATGTAAAATTGGCTCACCGAGTTGCTAAACAACACACACGTCTCTTTGAAACTCACAAGGTAGTCTTTGTTTCCAAGGCGGTCAACAATGAGCGCAATGAGCTCGCTTGGCAAGTCGCAA
>Ga0209107_10000864_pt1 | contig 17217 bp, 15 predicted proteins | sample LakErihyJuly2011_2_FD_187460 | JGI IMG/M metagenome (GOLD analysis project Ga0209107, IMG submission 187460) | Freshwater microbial communities from dead zone in Lake Erie, Canada - CCB hypolimnion July 2011 (SPAdes) (version 2) | ecosystem: Environmental > Aquatic > Freshwater > Lentic >... | reverse complement strand
CTCCCATATTCGCCTAGAACAGCATTTAAGACGTTTCACAGGCGAACACAGCGTTGGGCCTGTCTTGTCGCTCATCGAAGGGCGGGGAAAACAGTCGCAGCTATAAACGACATTGTTCGTGCTGCGCTGATGAGTAAAGATTCTTATCCGCTATATGCGTACATAGCACCATACAGAAGCCAGGCTAAGTCCGTTGCTTGGGACTACCTCAAGCACTTTGCTGCGCCTGTACTCAAATCATCAAACGAAGCAGAATTAACCGTTGAGCTAGTGACGGGTGCAAAGATACGCCTATTTGGTGCAGACAACGCTGACGCAATGCGAGGGTTAGGCTTCTCAGGCGTATTTATGGACGAGTACGGGGACTTTAGACCTAGCGTCTGGGGTAACGTCATTCGCCCGACGCTATCCGACAAACAGGGTTGGGCAGTGTTCGCTGGCACACCAAAGGGCAAAAACCAGTTTTGGCAGATATATGACCAAGCAAACAGAAGCGATGGGGAATGGTTCTGTCTCAAGCTCACAGCGTCAGAATCAGGTTTATTGCCCCAGACCGAACTGAATGCTGCAAGAGCACAAATATCTGAAGATCAATTTCTGCAAGAGTACGAATGCTCATTTGAAGCGTCTATCTTGGGTGCTTACTACGGCACAGACCTGCGACAAGCTGAGGACGAGGGACGCATCACTGACGTACCGTATGATCCTGCGATACCAGTTCACACAGCGTGGGACTTAGGATACCGTGATGACACCGCAATCTGGTGGTATCAAGTCGTGCAAAATGAAATACATTTAATCGACTTTTTTGCCATTTCCGGTGCTAATATTGATGAAATTGCGAAAATAATCAAAGAAAAGCCCTATAAATACGGAAAACACCAACTTCCGCACGATGCGAAAGCTAAAACTTTGGCAGCGCAGGGCAAATCAGTTATTGAGCAATTAGCGGAACACCTTGGTATAAACAACATGGCGATTGTGCCTGACTTGGGCGTACAAGATGGGATTCAAGCAGTACGGCAATGCCTTCCGATGTGTTGGTTCGACAAGACTAAATGCTCGGATGGACTTGAAGCTCTGAGACAGTATCAGCGGGAATACGACGAAGATAAGAAAGCATTTAGGGCTAGTCCAAGACATGACTGGACATCACACCCCTCAGATGCTTTCAGGATGATGGCGGTAGTTTGGCGTTTAGAACCCAAAGTGAAGCCGCCAGACGTTGTGAAACCGTTGATGGTTGGCTCAGAAAACACAGTTACATTGAATGATATGTGGGCAACCCACAAAACACTTAGGAGCAGTCGATTATGAGCGGTGTACAGCGTGGTTATGGATACCAATACGAAACAGTAGCAGCCAGTCAAACAACGCAAATGCTTGGCGCTTCTGGCGCAGCAGGTGACTATCTGCATCGTCTAATCGTTACTGTTAACACAGCAGCGACTTCAACAGTCACGCTAACTGACGGTGTAACAGCGATACCAATTGTGCCAGCTTTGATTGGTTCTGGCGTTGGAGTTGTTGACATCGAGCTAAACATGGCTTCTTTGACTTCTGGTTGGAAAGTCACCACAGGCGCAGGTGTAACAGTCGTTGCGGTTGGACTATTCAGCTAAGAGGTTCTAAATGGAAGCTCTAAAAGGCATTCAAAAGTATTTGAATATCATTGCCCAATACGACAATGAGTTTAAGAAGTGGGAAGCTCGGTCTAACAAGATAGTAAAACGCTATCGTGATGACAACCGTAACCAAAACACGAACGAGACAGCAAAGTTCAACATTCTGTGGTCTAACGTACAGACGTTGATTCCTGCTGTATACGCTCGCTTACCAAAAGCTGCTGTAAATCGGCGCTTTGGGGACAATGATCCCGTTGGTCGTGTTGCTTCGCAGCTTATTGAACGCTCTTTAGACTTCGAGATTGAGCATTATTCAGACTTCCGCAGTGCGATGCGTCATGCTGTTGAGGATAGATTCCTCGGTGGTCGTGGCGTAGCTTGGGTGCGTTATGAACCGCACGTTGTCGCTCAAGATATGCCAGAGGACGGGTATCAGGTAACTGAGGACGTTGACAAAGAGACGGGGATTGGTAACGAGGGCAATGCTAGTGCGCTTGATGGCAGCGCTGGCATGAAAGCTGAACCGCAAGAGGAAATTGAGTACGAATGCGCTCCGACGGATTACGTCCATTGGAAAGACTTTGGACACTCGGTTGCTCGAACATGGGAAGAAGTCACTCAAGTCTGGCGCTGGGTCTACATGACTCGTGAAGCACTAATTGAGCGATTTGGCGAAAAAGTGGGTGGCAAGATACCGCTAGACGCTGGCCCTGAGAGCAACAAGCAATACGCTCAAAACAACCGTGATTTCACACGAGCAAAAATCTGCGAATTGTGGGACTTAGAGACAGAGAAGGTCTACTGGTTTAGCAAGAACGCAGGACAGATTATTGACGAGCGTGACGATCCGCTAGACTTAGAAGGGTTCTTCCCTTGTGCGAAACCGCTGTACGCAACAATGACGAGCGATACGCTTGTGCCCGTTGCTGATTTCGTGCTGTATCAAGACCAGGCACAAGAACTAGACATTCTCAGTGACCGAATTGACGGACTGGTTAAAGCTCTGCGAGTTCGTGGCGTATACGACGCTTCGCAACCCGCTTTGCAACGACTGCTTACTGAAGGTGACAACAACACGTTGATACCTGTGGATAAGTGGATGGGCTTTAGCGAGAAAGGCGGTTTGAAGGGTTCTATTGACATACTTCCTATTGACCAGATTGCTAATGCGCTGATTCAGTGCTATCGAGCAAGAGACGAGATAAAGAAGCAAATCTATGAAATCACGGGTATTTCAGACATTGTTCGTGGTCAAACTGCGGCAAGCGAAACAGCGACAGCCCAGCAAATCAAGGGACAGTACGCAGGTCTTCGACTTCGCTCCATGCAAGAGGACGTTGCACTTTTCGCCTCAGAGCTAATCCGTCTCAAAGCGCAGATCATTTGCTCTAAGTTTCAGCCGCAAACAATCATTGAGTACGCTGCTGCGGAACAGATGAGCGATGCGGATAAGCAGCTTGTGCCGCAAGCGCTGATGCTACTGAAAGACAAAGTGTTGCGTAACTTTAGGATTGAAGTCGCAGCAGACAGTCTAGTGCAGATTGACGAGAACCAACATAAGCGGGACAGGGTTGAATTCCTGCAAGCGATGGGTGGATTCTTGTCGCAAGCGCTACCAATGGGACAGCAGACACCAGAGCTTGTACCAATGCTAGTAGATATGGTTAAGTTCGGTATCTCTGCATACAAGCAAGCAGAACCGATTGAAGGCACAATAGATCAAGCAATGGATCAACTCAAGCAAAAGCAAGCGCAAGCAGCGCAACAGCCTCCGCAACCTGATCCAGAAACGGTCAAGATGCAGATGCAGCAACAAGCTGACCAGATGCGAGCGCAGACTGATATGCAGATTGAGCAGTTTAAAGCTCAGAATATCGCTCAATTGGAACAGCAAAAGCAACAAAATGCAGCTCAGTTAGAGCAGCAAAAGCAACAGTATGAGATGGCGATTAAGCAACAAGAAATCGAGATGAAAGAGCGTTACGAGCGATGGAAAGCAGAGCTTGAAGCGTCTACTAAGATCATGGTTGCTCGGATCGGTGCGAACCCTGGGCTTGATTTGCCGTTACTGGAAGCTCAAGAAGCTGCAAGCAGACACATTGTTGCTGAGTTAGGCGATAACGTAGCGCAAGCTATGAACCGTATGGCTGAAATGCAAGGTCAAATGGCTAATATGCAAGGCGAAACGTCAAACCGTCTAAATGGCGTGATGCAGATGCTTGCTGCACCCAAGAGGATTATCAGGGGGGCAGACGGTAAAGCAGCAGGCGTAGAGGTCGTTCAATAATGCTTGAATACTCAAACGCTACCCGTCACGCTCAAAACGAGGGGTTAATCACCTATGCTGGCACAGGCTCGCAATTCAATCTCTACAGCGGTACGCAACCTGCAAATGCGAATACAGCGATTACTACGCAGGTACTTCTCGTAAGTATGCCAATTGCGGGGGTGTTTGGAACAGACGTTGACGGTACGCTGACGCTTGGCTCTGTAGCACCAGCAAACGCAACAGCGTCAGGTACAGCGAGCTTTTTCCGTATCTTTAAGTCTGATAACTCTGTCATTATGGACGGTTCTGTTGGGTTAGTGAGTGCGGATTTGATACTAAACACAGTAAGCATTGCTGCTAGTCAAAGCGTTGACATCACAGCGGGAACGATTATTAGAGGCAACCAATGAGCGTAACAGTCAAACACCCATTTGTAAGTGCTGTTCCCGATTCGGTGGATGCAACCCTTGTTCGCCCTAGTAATTGGAATGCTGACCACACAATCTTAGGTCTAGGCACAGCAGCAGAGCTAAACGCAGGTGTCGCAAACGGTGTTGCTACGCTTGATGCTGGCGGTAAAGTCCCAGTTTCTGAGCTTCCTGCGGCTGTTTTGGGGGCGTTAAGCTATCAAGGCACATGGAATGCATCAACCAACACCCCTACGCTTGCGTCTGGTGTCGGTGTAAAGGGCTATTACTATGTTGTATCTGTAGCAGGTTCGACTAACCTCGACGGTGTAACGGATTGGGTAGTTGGCGATTGGGCGGTGTTTAACGGCACAGTCTGGCAGAAAGTGGACAACACCGATGCGGTAACAAGCGTCAACGGTCAAACGGGTACAGTTGTATTAACTGCTGCTGACGTTGGAGCGCAACCTGCTGGCACTTATGTAACGTCTGTAGGCGCAACAAGCCCAGTTACAAGCACAGGTGGCACAACCCCAACAATTGCAATGCCAGCCGCTAACAGCACAACGAACGGCTATTTAACAAGCACTGATTGGAATACATTTAATTCCATTTCAACTAGCGGAGTGGTTGGCCCAGCCTCCGCTACGGACAATGCGATTGCTCGCTTTGACACAACTACTGGTAAGTTAATACAAAACTCTGTTGTAACGGTAAGCGACACAGGTGCAATTGATGGCGCAACTACCATTACTAACATTGATTACATAGATTTTGATACAACTTATGCAACAACGCTCGGAGTTGGTCAATTAGGATGGAATGGTAACAATACGTTAGGTTTAGGCATGATTGGCGGTAACGTCATTCAGCACATTGGTGAAGACCAGTTCTTTTACACAAAAGCAACAGCGACTATCACAAAAGGTCAAGTTGTCATGTTTACGGGTGCAGTTGGTGCAAGTGGAGTACCCACAGGCGCACCCGCCACAGGCATTACCGATGGCAATTACATCATGGGTATTGCTGCTGAAAACATTGCTAACAACGGATTTGGGCTAATTCAATCTTTTGGAACGCTAAAAAATGTAAATACTTCAGGATACGTTGATGGCGATATTCTTTGGTATAACCCCGCAGTCACAGGCGGTCTAACTAAAACCAAGCCTGTAGCACCAAATGTAAAAGCGCAAATGGCGGCTGTCATCAATGGCGGCTCAGTTGGCGGCGGTACGATTTTAATTCGTATTAGCGCAGGTTCTACGCTTGGTGGAACTGACAGCAATGCACAAATTGACACCCCTGCAAACGGTCAAATCATTACTTATGATGGGTTAGACGGTTACTGGAAAAACACAGCATTAACAGCGGGGACAGCTATTTCTGTCAACGCATCGTCTACTGGTGTTTTGACTGTTGCTAACACCGCACCAGACCAGACGGTATCATTGACTGCTGGCACAGGCATATCTACGACTGGCACTTACCCTAACTTTACGATTACCAATACCGCCCCCTCAAGCGGTGGTACGGTAACAAGCGTAGGCGGCACAGGCACAGTCAACGGAATCACGCTGACAGGCACAGTCACAACGTCTGGCAACCTTACGCTAGGCGGTACGCTAAGTGGCGTATCTCTCACCACACAAGTATCAGGTACGTTGCCTGTTGCTAATGGTGGCACAGGCACAGCCACAGCGTTCACAGCGGGTTCTGTAGTGTTTGCAGGTGCGTCTGGTGTTTACTCTCAAGACAATGCGTCTTTGTTTTTTGACAATACAAATGACAGGCTAGGCGTTGGTACAACCACACCACAGGCAAAACTAGCCGTATCTAACGGTGGTGCGGCTGGGCTTGAGTTGTTTACAACTAACCCCAGTGGCGGCGTAGGAACATATATTCAATCCTTCAATCGTTCTGGGGGAGCTTATGTAGAGACGCACTATTACGCAACTTCACACACTTTTAGAACTAGCGCATCTGCCACATCTATGGTGCTTGACACCTCTGGCAACGTGGGGATTGGCACTGCTTCACCAAACCAAAGACTTCAAGTAACTGGCTCTAACAGCACAGGGTTTGCTGGTGCAACCTTGCAGAATAGCAACGGTAACGTCGGACTTGCAGGAGTTCAGTTTTCCTCTGACACAACATATTCAAAGTCTGCAATAGCCCAAGTTCGTGAAAATGCAAACGGGAACGGGCCTTTAGTTTTTTATGTTGATTCAGCTACAGACGCAGCAGATTGGTCTGCGGGCGATGAAAAGATGCGGATCAGTGCCGCTGGTAACGTGGGGATTGGTACGGCTTCGCCTGCGCAAAAATTACACGTTGTTGGTGCAATTATTGGTCAATCGAATGATAATTATTTTGGTAATTACTCAAGCGGTGCATACGTTGATATTGGAAACCTTGGAACAAGCGATGTTTGGTTAGACACAAGGTCTGATACATTAACTAATGTACCGTTGCAATTTAGAACAAAAGGCACAGGCGCGTTTGTATGGACTCAAGGAGCTTCAGAACGTATGCGCCTCGACTCCTCTGGCAATTTGTTGGTGGGGACTACGAATAACTTTGGTAAGTTGAGCGTTTTTGGTACAGCAGGATTTAACGCAGATGCAAATTCGGCGATTTCTGGATCGGGTTCATTTAAGTTTCGTGGAGCCGCTAGTGCAACAACGATTACGACCTGGGATTATCTAAACTATACCGCAATGCAGTTCATCCGTGACAACGGAAATCCGACAAATACTGTCGGTAGCATCACTTGCACAGATACGGCAACTTCCTACAACACATCCTCTGACTACCGCTTAAAAGAAATTACTGGAACGGTTGCAAGTCAAGAAGCTAAAAACTTTATTATGGCTTTGCAACCAAAGCAAGGCACATGGAAAACAAACGGATCAAAGTTTGTTGGCTTTTTAGCGCACGAGTTTCAGGAAGTTAGCCCACTATCAGTTTCTGGTAAAAAAGATGCCGTTGATAAAGATGGCAATCCTGTTTATCAAGGGATGCAAGCAGCAAGCTCAGAAGTTATGGCAAACCTAATTGCATTGGTTCAGGAACAACAAGTCCTAATTACTCAACTGCAAACTGATGTGGCAACTTTAAAAGGAAATTAAAATGAGCACAATTACTTGGCAAATCGAGCAAATGTCCTGTATTCCACAGGAAGAAGGTCAGACTGATGTAGTAATTTCTGTGGCATGGCGTGTAAACGGCGTGGACGATACCTCTGGCACACCTCTGTACGCTACTGTCTACGGATCGCAGACACTTAATCCATACACACCTAAGTCACCATTTACGCCCTACGCAGACCTCACGCAAGCGCAAGTAGTTGGTTGGGTGCAAGATATGATGGGAACGGAACAAGTTGCGGCTATTAACGCCAATATTGAGCAACAGATTGAGAATCAGGTTAATCCACCAGTAGTTACACCACCCTTACCTTGGAGCAATTAAATTGAAAGAAATCACTATTTCTGTTGAGCTTGCAAACGCAATCCTTGGCTATCTGGGCAGCCGCCCATATGGTGAAGTATTCCAAATTGTTGAGGCTATTCAACAAGCGGCAAAGCCTAAAGAAGAACCCGAGCAAGTTTAAATTACTGGCTAAACAATGACAGCAGCTTTCCAGACTAATGCGTTTCAGCCTAATGCTTTCCAGACACTAGTTGTCACTGGTGTTTTGAGCGCTACTGACGAAAACGACTCTGGTTCGTTTATAGGCGTTGTACAGGTAGCGCCGATAGTCATTATCGACACGCATGATGGCGGCCCGAAGAAACGCAAGAAAGAAGCCGCAAAGCAAAAGCAACGCAGGGATGAGATTATTGCCCTGTTTGAGCACATTGTTGAGGGTAAACCATTAGTCGCTGAAGAAATAGCCGCACCCTACATTAAGGAAGCTACAATAAGCGAACTAAAGTCGATAGATTTTGTTAATCAGATTGACTTTGATGCGTTGATGGCTGATTTGGTCAAGGTTCAGCAAATATATGACGCTTATATTGAGATGGACGATGAGGAGGTTCTAGCTCTGTTATGAGAAAGACTTACGTTTATGTAGATGGCAAATTGGTCGAAAAGGGTTCGGATGAGCATTTGGACAAACTGTACGGGCCATTTGTGATGCCAGACATTCAACCGTACCAAAGCATGATTGACGGTTCACACATTACGAGCAGGTCAAGGCATCGTGAGCACTTGCAAGCTCATGGATGTATTGAGGTTGGTAACGAGAAAATGGAAACAAAATATACGCCAATTTCTCAGGACAACCGCAAAGAGGTGCTGCGTCAACAACTTGGCAACATGACGCACAAAGAAGCCCAGCAGGTTTTGACCCAATTACGCCGAAAATTTACTTGAGGGAGTATTTATGAGCGACGAACAGCTAGACCGTAAAGAATTATTGATGCAGCAATTTGATGCTGCTGAAGAAGCGCAACCCGTTGTGGATGTTGCACCTGCTGCGCTCACTGAGCCTGCGCCAGAGCCGCCAGTTTGGGAACGCCCACCTGCATCGTGGAAGAAGGATTACCACGAGGTTTGGCAAACGGCTGATCCGAAGCTGAAAGAATACGCCTGGCAACGTGAAGAAGAAATGAAAAAGGGTGTAGAACCCTTGCTTTCTAAAGCTCAATTTGCAGACCAAATTCAGCAAGCAATTGAACCGTACCAGAACAATCTAAAAACGCTAGGAATTGCGCCCCCACAAGCGATTCAAGCGTTAATGAATGCAGACAATGTTCTGCGTCACGGAACACCGCAACAGAAAGCGCAAATGTTTTCTACCCTTTCTCAGCAATATGGTGTAAATTTAAGTGAAATCAACAATCTGCAACAACAGCCTGTTGATCCTACCGTTTCAATGCTTCAAAACGAGCTTTATAGCGTCCGTAATGAAGTAATGGGATGGAAACAGCAGCAAGAAGCAGCACAAAACCAAGCTCTTTTAGGCGAAATCAATACTTTTGCAGAAAAAGCTCAGTTTTTTGAAGATGCTCGTCCGACAATGATCCAACTCCTGAACTCAGGAATGGCGCAAAACTTGGAAGATGCATATAACAAAGCATTACGCCTAGACGAATCTCTGTCTGGCAAGGTTCAGCAAAGCACACAAGCTCAAGCTGAAGCAGCCAAGCGAGAATCGGCTAACAAAGCGGCGAAAGCTGCTCGGGCGGCAGCGGTCAGCGTTAGAAGCTCTACACCCGGAGTCAACACGGCTACCAAAGCGCAAGATAGACGTTCTTTACTGTCCGAACAATTTGACGGACTTAATGAACGCTTTTGATAACCTAATCGGAGATTATTATGGCATTTGCCAATAGCTCGATCAGCGACATCATTGCGACTAACATTCAAAGCCGCACTGGTGAGCTTGCTGACAACGTAACAAACAACAACGCTTTACTGCGCCGCCTTAAAGAACGTGGCAACGTAAAGACTTTTTCTGGTGGTAACGTAATTTTGCAAGAAATTATGTATACCGACACAGCAACCGACAACACGAACTCGTACTCTGGCTACGAAGTCCTGAACGTGTCGCAGAACTCGCCAATTTCGGCGGCTCAGTTCTCGATTACTCAGTACGCAGCAGCCGTGTCGATTTCTGGTCTGGAAATGATCCAAAACAGCGGCAAAGAAGCAATTATCGACTTGCTCGATGGTCGTATGTCTGTTGCTGAAGCACAGTTGGCTAACCGTATTTCGGGTGATATTTATCTCGACGGTACTGGTAACAGCGGCAAAAACATCACTGGACTCGGCGCTGCCGTTCCTGATGCGCCTGCTACTGGCACTTACGGTGGCATCAATCGTGCAACTTGGGCATTCTGGCGCTCAGTGTCTTACTCTGGCGTAACTGATGGAACTGCTGCTGTTTCGTCATCCAACATCCAGAAGTACATGGATTCGGTTGCTGTACAGTTGATTCGTGGAACAGACAAGCCTGACTTGATCGTTTGCGACAACAACTATTACAGCCTGTATCTACAGTCGCTGCAAGCAATTCAGCGTATCACTGACGGTGGCAATTCCAGTGCAGGTTCTGGTTTCGCAAGCCTGAAGTATTACGGCGCTGGTATGGCTTCTGACGTTGTGCTAGACGGTGGTATCGGTAACGATGCAACTGCTAACCATATGTGGTTCTTGAACACCAAGTACATGATGTTCCGTCCACACGTTGATCGCAACTTCGTGCCTATCGGCGGCGAACGCCAAGCTGTTAACCAAGACGCAATCGTGAAGCTAATCGGCTGGGCCGGGAACCTCACATCGTCTGGCCCACAGTTTAACGGCGTGTTGATTGCTTAATTAACATAAAAGGAAACTATCATGGCTTATTCAGTCTCGCCAGTCATCGGTGCTACGCTAACTAGCACTGTCACCACCAACACCAACAGCGCAGGTACGGCTGTCCCCACGAGCGGCCCTCTCGGTCTGCAAGTGTTTGGTTCGGATGGTAAGTTGTATGTGTTGGCAAAAGCAAACGCAAGTATTGCTGCTTCTGACGCAGATTGCTCAGTTGATCCAGCTACGTTCTTGGCTACAGCTTCTGGTGGTGCTTACACAAGCCCAGCAGTTGCTCTAGTTTCGGGCGATTACGCTTGGTTCAGCAAAGCATCGGTGTAATGTAGTCGGGGGGTTGGGAAACCTTCCCCCCATTTTTATCTAACGGGAGAGGATTTTGGGATTAGATAGCGATATTCGTAATGCAGACTCGCAATTATTTGTCGAGTTTTATACGTTTGAACACCCTAGTACGGACACAAAAAAGCAGTACCAAGGTGTTCCATTTGTTAGAATCGTAGTGCCAGGCGATAAGACGAACGTGGTTGAGCAACCAGTGCGTGAAAGTCATAAACAGAGGTTTCCTCGTCAATGGCTACACTATCAGATGCAAAACAACGACGCACAAATGATTGGCACTCCGTTGAAAGATTGGCATTTGTCTCGCCCAGGCGAGTTTAATCAGATGCAATTGGAAGAATTGAGTATTTTGAAGTTTCAGACTGTTGAGCAAGTAGCTACAGCGTCAGATATGCAGCTTCAGAAGATAGGTATGGGCGCAGCAGGTTTGCGTGACAAAGCTCGAAGTTTCTTATTGAACAAAAACCAGTCTGAAAGCCAAATTGAAATTGAGAATACGAAGCAAGAGTTAGCTGAACTTAAAGGGCAACTTGCTGCGCTCATGGCTGATAAAAAGGCTGGTAGACCGAAAAAAGAGGAATAAATGTCATCCACAATGCTGCAATTAGTCACGCAAGTGACAAACGAGCTAGGCGTATCAACTCCAACTTCTGTAGCGGGTAACACTAGTCAAGACGTTATCCAAATCTTAGCTCTGATGAACGCATCGGGCTATGAATTGCTAAAGAAAGGCGATTGGCGCAGGCTGACTAAGCAGCATTTGTTTACGACAGACTTTACCAACACAACTGGTGATGTCCTCCTCAATACCTACACAATTACAAACATCCCAAGCACCGCTGGATTTGATACGACATATCAGGTTACAGGTAACGGTCTTGGTAACGCTGTTTACATCGTAAGCGTTGATTCTGCAACTCAGGTAACAGTTAATCAGCCAGCAACGGGAACGTATGTTGGTGCTGATTTGTGCTTTATGAAAGTACAGTATCCGCTACCTGCTGACTATGATGCGACAGTTCCTCGTACTCATTGGGATCGCAGCAAGCATTGGGAGATGATAGGCCCGACTGACGCACAGCAATGGGCTTGGCTGTTGTCTGGGTTTATCTCGACTGGCCCTCGTATCCGGTGGCGTTTGCTTGGCAACACATTCCAGATTTGGCCTGGCGTTTCCACTAATGAGCTACTTGGTTATGAGTACCGTTCACAAGCATGGGCAGAAGCTGCTGACGGAACTGCAAAGAATTCGTTTACTAACGATTTAGACACCTGCATTTACCCTGATCGGCTAATGGTGTTGTCTACAAAACTGAAGTATTTTGAAGCTAAGGGCTTTGATACAACAGCAATGTATCGCAACTACATGACTGAACTAGAGACTATACTAGCGCAAGATACAAGCTCTGCTAACCTGTCGTTTGCTCCAAGACCCGGAACTGTCCTCATCGGATACGACAACATTCCTGACACTGGTTATGGCCCGAACTAAACATGGCAACACGCAGAGGCATCAATCAATTAGTCCAGCAAACCGCAGCTAGGGTTGCGTCGCTTCCCTCGCCTATCGGTGGGTGGAACGTGCGTGATTCGATTGCAAACATGGATACGCTAGACGCTGTTCAGCTAACCAACTTATTCCCGTCGGTTAACAACGTCATACTTCGACCAGGCTTTACAAAGTACGCCACAGGGTTGCCGGGGGAAGTGGAAACATTGCTTGGCTACTCGTCTGGCGAAACAAACGAGCTGTTTGCTTGTGTTGACACTGAAATCTATGACGTAACGCTTGGCGGCGTGGTTGGCGCACCAGTTGAAACAGGTCTGTCAAACGCTCAATGGGAATACACAAACGTCACAACGCCTGCGGGTGGCTATATATATGCTGTCAACGGTGTAGATCATCCTTTGCTTTACGATGGCGCTACATGGTTCAATCCAACGATTACAGGCGTTGACGATACAACCTTTAACAACATTACGATTTTTAAAAACCAAGTATGGTTTACCCAGAAAGAGACACTAAAGGCGTGGTATTTGCCAACTCTCTCAATTCAGGGCGCAGCTGCCTATATCGACATGAGTTCGGTAGCGCAGCTTGGTGGCTATTTGGTTGCTGTTGGCACATGGACAATCGACGCAGGATACGGCGTAGACGATAACCTTGTGTTTATAACGTCTAATGGCGAAGTTATTGTTTATGCTGGCACAGACCCCTCTAATGCTGCTAAATGGGCGTTAATAGGCGTTTGGCGCACAGGTAAGCCAGTTGGCAAGCGTTGTTTGATTAAGTACGGCGGCGATATTGTCGTTTTGACATACAACGGCGTTTACCCTCTTGCTGCGAGTTTACAGTCATCACGCTTAGACCCAAGAATTGCGCTGTCTGACAAAATTCAAGGTGCGTTTGCTGCTGCGACTCAAGTGTATGGTAATGACTTCGGGTGGCAAATGATTTTTGACCCAAAGCACAACGCTTTGACTGTCAATATCCCGTTCGGTTTAGGATTGCAGCAGCAATATGTAATGAATAACATTACAAAAGCGTGGTGTAACTTTACCAACTGGGCGGCAAATTGTTGGGAAATCTATAACAACGAACCTTATTTTGGTGGGAACGGCTTTGTTGGACACGCATGGGATGAATCTTATGCAGACGATGGCGCAAACATCAACACCATTGCACAACAGGCTTTTAATTACTTTGAAAGCAGGGGCGTAAAAAAGTATTTCACTAGGGCTAGGACAAGCATTTTTACTAGTGGCGCACCAGCCGTTGCTATTGGCATGAACGTAGACTTTGATTTGGAAGATAATACGTCGGCAGTGCAATTTACACCAACAAGTGCGGCGGTTTGGGATACAAGTCTGTGGGATCAATCGACATGGGGTTCTGCAAACGTCATCAACAACAATTGGCAAGGTATTACAGGGATTGGATATTGCGGATCAACACAATTTAAATCCGCATCACAAGGGGTGACAATACTTTGGGCATCGACGGACATTGTTTACCAACAAGGCTGGGCTGGCGTATAGTGCAGGGCGCAGAAATTGGTAATTGGGTTGCTGAAAAGACAAAAAGCGCCTACTTTGCAGAACAGTCTAGTGCTATTGGTTTACAGAAAGACGCTAAAACAATTGCGGGTGTTATCTACGAAAACTGGAACAAACGAACGGTTTTTTGTCATATAGCGATAGAAGGTAGGCTTACAAAGTCGTATTTAAAAGCAATTTTTGACTATCCTTTTAATGTTTTAAATGTTGAAAAAATCGTTGTTCCTGTGTCCGAAAATAACCAAAAAAGCATAAAATTAGTACATAACATGGGTTTTGCAGAAGAAGCACGAATTAAAGACGGTTCACCAGACGGTGACATTATATTTATGACATTGGCACGAAAAGATTGCCGATTCTTAGGGGTAAATTATGGGTAAGTCAGTTTCTCCACCACCAACACCAGATTATGTCGGTGCGGCTAAAGAGCAAGGTCGGCAAAACTTAACGGCTGCTCAACAAGGCGCAGTGTTAAGCAACCCTAATATGTATACGCCATTTGGCACACAAACGGTGTCTTACAGTGATCCTACTTTTGATGAAGCTGGTTACAACACGGCGTTTTCTGATTACAACGCTAAGGTAGATAGAAACAAATTCTATGACGTAAGTGGTGGCGGCGGCGGTGATGCAGGCGGTTCTGGCACAACTGAAACTTATTTCAACAATGCGGCTTATCGAGAAGCATTAAGAGACGCTGGTGCTGCACCAAACAGAGCTGATTTTATGAAAGGCGGCGGTGTTCCTACGGTTACTCAGACATTAACCCCAGAAGCACAAAAAACCTTAGAAGCTCAACAACGAGTTCAATACGCTTTAGCAGGACTTGGTGAGCAAGGCATAGGCAACGCTTCAAATATACTTTCAACGCCGTTTCAGCCAACATCAACGCAAATTAACAAAGAGTTTGCTGATTATGGTCGAGCGCAAAACACCTTAGACACAAGTAACTTGGCTGCGATGCCAATTAACGCTGGCACAACTGCACAAAACTTAATCTTGCAAAGATTGCAGCCAACGATGGATCAAGGTGACACATCGTTCAAGCAAGCATTGGCAAACCAAGGTCTAGCACCAGGCACTGAGGCGTATAACGCAGCTTTCCGTAACCGTGAAATGAGCAAAAACGACTTGATTAACCAAGCCGCTTTGCAAGGCATTGGTTTAGATATGTCTGCTCGTCAGCAAGGCTACAACGAGCTAATGGGTCAAGCAGGCTTGTATAACACAGCGTTAGGTCAAGACTATAGCCAAGGGCTGTCAAGAGCGCAATTTGGAAACACAGCGCAACAACAGCAACTGGCGCAAGATTTGGCTTTGCGTGGTCAACCTTTAAATGAAATTATTGGCTTGATGAGCGGCTCACAGATTCAATTGCCTCAGTTTGCAGGATATAGTGCGTCTCAAGTAGCGCCTCCACCGACATTTGCTGGCGTACAAGCAGGCTATAACGCTCAGTTAGGTGCTGCAAACGCACAAAATGCAGCTAATTCTCAATTGACGCAAGGATTGTTCCAATTAGGCGGTGCTGCATTGTTAGCGCCAACAGGCACATTCTCAGACCGTAGATTGAAAACAAACATTAAGAAAGTTGGCATGGCTGATAACGGTCTAAATGTTTATTCTTACAACTATGTTTGGGGCGGCCCAACTCAACTTGGCTACATGGCTGACGAAGTTGAAAAAGTCGTGCCAAATGCTGTTGGCGAATCTCAAGGATTTAAAACAGTTAATTACGAGATGATTTAACATGGCTAATCCAATTGCACAAACAATGAACCCTATGTCAGCAATGATGGGGCCAGATGTAACTCGTCAACAATACGAACTTGCACAAAATCAGCGATATGCTGATATTTTGATGCAACAAGCGTTGCAAGAACAACCACAGGGTCAAATGGTGTCTGGGCATTATGTGCCGCCAAGTCCTGTGCAGGGTATTGCTCAATTGCTAAAAGCCTTTGTTGGTCGCAGAGCGGCTGACTTAGTTCCTGAGCAACAATCAAAATTGGCTGCGGCTCAACAGCAACAAATTCAAAATATGTTTGGTGTTGGTGGCGGCACAACTGCACCACAAGCACGAGACATGGCGTTAACTGGTGGGGCAATGCAAGGCGATGTTGGCCCAACCAACACCAATGCACAGCGTATGACGGGTGTACAAGCAGGAACAGCACCAGCAATGCCTATCCCTGCTGGCATGGATGCGAAAACAGCGATGATGCAATACATGATTAACCCACAAGCGTATGCAACAGCTTTGTCTACGCATAGCTCACCTGCTGAAATTCAAAAAGTCGCAATGGCGGCTGGTTTAGCCCCTGGCTCGCCACAGTATCAAGCGTTTATGCAAGGCAATTTGGCTAAATCAAATTACATAGCGCCGACTGTTGTTGGTGAGGGTGGTTCACTTGTTCAACCGGGTGCTAACAGAGCATCGTTTATTGCTCCAAAGGGCGGGATACAAATTAATCCTCAAACGCTTCAATCAAGTGTGTTGCCGGGGTACACGCAATCAACTGGTGCAATCAATCAAGCGCAAGCATACGGCACAGGATTAGGTAAAGCGCAAACAGAACCTGCGACACGATATGACATTCCAACAGGTAGAACACTGGCAACTACTCAAGCAGCAAATTTGGGGCTTCCAACACAAGGAATGGGTGGGCCACAAGCAAGTGGTCAACCTCCTGTTGTAGCTGAAAACCCTGTTGTTGTAAGTGCTGGAACAAAATTAAACGATCAATGGATTACAGGCGAATTTGAACCTGCACGACTTGCGGGTGAGTCTGCAAAAAATTCTATGGATAACATTCGAGTGTTGAAAAGTATTGACTTAACAACCGGATTTGGCACTGACGCACAAAAAACCGCTGCAAACGTCCTTGCCACACTTGGTGTAAAAGACGCAGCTAAGTTTGCAACAAATGCTCAAATATTTGAATCTAAAGTGTATGAAGGACTTGTTGACACTTTGAGCAAACAGAAAGGGCCACAAACAGATAAAGATTTTAATAATCTCCAAAAGACTTACGCATCACTTAAAAACACGCCTCAAGCCAACCAGTTCTTGCTTGATGTTGCTGAAGCTAAAGCTATGCAAGATCAGCGTAAATCTGGTTATTATCAGAAAGCAGCTTCAATACCTGAATTGCGTAGCAATTTGTCTGCAATTACAAACGAATGGGGCAAAGTT
>Ga0209107_10000863_pt1 | contig 17223 bp, 29 predicted proteins | sample LakErihyJuly2011_2_FD_187460 | JGI IMG/M metagenome (GOLD analysis project Ga0209107, IMG submission 187460) | Freshwater microbial communities from dead zone in Lake Erie, Canada - CCB hypolimnion July 2011 (SPAdes) (version 2) | ecosystem: Environmental > Aquatic > Freshwater > Lentic >... | reverse complement strand
GCGAGAACGGACCCTGTCGGGAAGCGGGTGGAAGGTGTGTGTTACAAGGCATTGAACCAAACGGGGAGCCAAAGTAACAACGGTGCGAGCTGACACACTAAATTACCGCCGGGGGTTGCAGAGCATCATGGTTGACAAACAAATTTGTTGGATATATAATACAAGTGTTCATTAACCAATCTGGCATTGTGTCCAGTAACGAAGGAGAGAAAAATGGCTGCAAAACGCCTCACACGTAAACTCACGGATGTAATTGCCGAAGTTGAAAAACAACTTATTGCACATTACAATGTCACCGAAGCGCAAATAGAATCTTGGCGTCTACGAGCCCAAGCTCTCTCGCACCGATTCCCTGTCAGTTCAATGATTGAAATTGAAGATCTTTGGATTGATTATGAGGTGCAACGTGATGTGATTCACAAACACATTATCAACATTATGAAAAAGTGGGATCCACGAGTATGCTCACCGGGTTCTGCTTGTCGTATCAATGGCGGCGACAAAATATATTTGTATGATGCTCAACATCGTACTATTGCCGCAGGCCTATTAGGCTACACAGAAATTCCTTGTGCTGTGGTAGAAACCACTGACCCTAATTTTGCCAGTTATGCATTTGAACTGCTCAACGACACAGGTGTCAAGAGATTAAATCCTGGTGACCTTCACCGTAATGCGTTAGTTCGTTATAAAAATGGCAGTCGAGAGCTTAAGGTTGTACGTGCTCGTACAATGCAAGACAAGTTTGATAAAGCCGGCGTTGACTTACAAGACAAAGCTTCTCGTAAAAGTGCAACACTCTGCGGAGACAATGCATACTTTATGAGTCACTTTAAGTATGCTCAAAAGGGTATTGAAGTTGATAACAGCGGCAATACACTATACAATATCTTAGATGCCATTACTAGTGTATATGACAAACAAGAAGAAATTGATCAAGGTGTGTTTATTGGGTTGTATGAATTGCACCGTCTTTCCAGCAATGACTATAATGCTAAACTGCCCAACGGTTGGATGAAAACGTTGCTAGAAAGTATTAAGCCTACTTTTAAATCGTCGCACATCTTGCACGACAAAGGCAAAGATCAATGGGCACATGTGCGCCCGGGTGCTACCTGGTCGGCACCGGATGCTATGGCCAACTTTATGCGTGAACTGCATATTCGTAACGGTGGCAAATTAAACTTGTCATTCCACGGAGCTGGTGCTAAAATGGGCATTGAAGAAGGCAATGTTGCTCCTGGCCTGTTTCCCAAAGGAGTATAAAATGTATAATAATTCTGCTAGACCCGGTGATAACCGCTTAACTGAAAATAAACTGACGGAAATTTTAGAAAAAGAAATTCTCATGATGAGCGTTGTTCCTAAAGGAACACACGAAACACATTACAGAGACATGTTTGATCTAGACTATGTTTGGTACCGCACTGTGATGGGACTCAGTGAGAATATATCAAACTCAAGAAAACGTGCCGCAAAATTTGGTTGGAAAAACAACTTGACTATTCCTTATCTTGCCAAATTGTGGTTTGAACAAAAAGGTCGATGTGCTTTAACTGGCATAATGTTGGAGTACGAAAGCGGCGATGTGCAGAGTAAAAATCCTTATCGCACCAGCGTTGATCGGATTGATAACAATCTTGGGTACATACAAGGCAATGTTAGATTACTAACACATTGGGCCAACAATGCCAAGAGCACCTGGCCTGACGAAACGTTTATCAAGTTTGTTAAATCTGCCAACAAGGTAGCCGAGTATGCTTAAAGAATCTTTAGATAATTTTATTGCACCCGTTTATGGTAAAACAAAGCGGAGTGCCGAAACCTACCAGTCTGTAGCAGATTACTGTATGCGTAATTTGACAAGACTGCTTGCTGAATATCATGCTGTGAAAAATAATCAACAACTGCTTCGTGAAATGCGTAACGATATTGACAAGTATCTCCGTCGGTATCATGAGTATTGTATCAAGCAACGAGATGGTATGGAGGCACACTATCATGAACAAGGTGCAGATGAAGAGTGTGACTTTGAACACTTGATCCCGGCGGCAAAGGTTCGCGACTTGTTGTTAGCCAAATTAATCACAGTGACCCAGGCTCTAAATGTGCCAACAGTAAAATTAAGCAGGGCCAAACATGTTCTACTTAATGAAGCAGGATGGTCCAGTGCCACTCCTGACATGTGGTTGCCATTCCGTAGGTATAGTCAGGTGTTTGCCGCCCAGTTTGAAACACATGATGGCACTGCAATTGACCCCGACAATTGGACTTTGCAAAATCATTTCGACTACTTTGATCATTTGGTAATTAAAGGATAAACAATGAGTGTCTTACATTTCAAATCTAGACCCTGGACAGTGTTTGATGCCAGCAACAAGGATCACCGACGATGGTACAGTCAATTTGTCACTCATGGTGGGTGGGGACGATGTCCTTACCGATTTATTGTGCCAGATTCACATGGTGATTTGATTAGCATGTGCCAACGTGCCATGGTAAAATGGTATGTGGCACATGAGTTCCAAAAGAAGCCTGCACAGAAATCTAAAAAGTAATACTCAAGTATTACCTTTATTACCCTACAGAATGTAGGGTTTCTCTTGACTGAATATTGCCTAAATGCTATAATATGGACATATTGTAACAACAAGGAGCCACTAATGAAAGCACTCAACGCACTGATCAAACAAGAGAACGCATGGGCCAGCATGTTCAACGGCAAGTTTGTGGCCTACGAAGTTACCACAACCCAAGGCCGCAAGCGTGTGGCAGAAATGATTGACTGCAAACTCAGTCCTGAGAATTTGAGTTGCGACGGCGAACTGCCCCGCAGTCAAGTACAGGCCCGCTATCGCGCACTGACCGGTGCCGCACAAGACCTGGTTCGACTGGACCCCAGCATGGCGCAGTTCATGTACGAGTTTGGAGAATAACATGTGGACCATTGCCATTATCTTTGCCAGCTCTGTGCAGAACATGGGACAGTTCCCCAATCAAGCTGACTGTGCCCGTGCTCTGGCACAGTTCCAAAAGCCCGGCGTGGTAGCGGGTTGCATACAACAACCCACACCTGAGCAGAACATGGAACAGGCACAACGCATGATCAATTCCTTTATCAACAGCATGGAAAAGTAATACTTAGGTAGTACTTGACCAGAAATAGCCAAAATGCTATAATATGAACATATTGTAACAAAAGGAGAGCACAAATGGGAACACGCAGTCGAATTGGTGTGATGCATGGTAACAAAGTCAAAAGCATTTACTGCCATTGGGATGGTTACCTGAGCCATAACGGACGCATCCTGCAGGAGAGCTACGACAGTGCCAAGGCCAACAACTTGGTAGCCTTGGGCGACTTGTCAAGCCTGCGAGCCGAAATTGGTGAGAAGCATGCGTTCAGCAAATTTGATGTGCCTGCTGAAGAAGTGGAAGCATTCCAAACACTGACTGAAAACTGGTGTACATTTTACGACCGGGATCGTGGCGAGAAGGATGTTGCTCATGAAGTGGATCATACCTTTGCGGAGTTCCTGGAACGTGTGGACGGCTGTGGCGGCGAGTACTACTACATCATGGAAAACGGTCAATGGTACTGTGGCAGCACGAACGAGAGTGATCCTTTTTACCAACGACTGGTGTTGTTGAGTGACGCACTGGAATCACAAACGGTTGACCAATAATTGCCGAAATGCTATAATACGGACATACAAAACAAAAAGGAGTTGGAAATGAAAATACATAACGAATATTTGTGGCTGGTACTGATGGTGATTGTGATCATTGTTGGCCCGCTGTTGAGCATTTGGGCATTGAACACCTTGTTCCCTGCGTTGGCCATTCCCTATACCATACAAACATGGGCGGCCGTGATGTTGGTTGGCGGCATGTTCCGTGGTAGCTTCAGCCGGAAAGACTGATATGTTTGTAGACGCTACCAACATGACCGCCCGGGAAATACAACGCCTGGGTCATGAGGACGATGCAGGTCCTGCACAACGCCAGTGGACGTCACGCCGCAGTGCCGGTAATGACCACTCAGGCTACAGTATTGGAGATGTGTGGGGTGCGGCATGCCATGCACAACGCATCAATGGTGCCTACCTCAAACAAGATGAGTGGGAACTGCCCTCAGAGTCAGCCACTGCTGTGCAACTCAAACGCAAAAGCAATCGCAACATCATGATGGAAGCATTGGAAAATCCTTTCATGATCACAGATGAAGATCGTGCCACAGGTGCAGAGTGCCTGAAATTCATTTCCAATGACATGACATTCCGAGCACTGCAAAACAAGCTCACAGACTTTGACCGCAGTGTGATGAAGATCACTGCTGTGACAGATAGGTTCTTTCCGCAGGCACACAGACTAGAATTGGCCACTGTGGCTTGTTTGCCCAACAGTCACGAACGTGCGTTGAAACGCATTGCGGAACAGGACCGACTGAGCCAAACTGTTGGCTACATAGGCACAGTAGGTGACAAAGTCACCATCACCGTGGAAATTGTTCGTTGTGTTTTCAGTCAAAAGTGGAACACCTACTATGCCACTGCTATCACAGCCAACAATGAAACAGTGTTCTTTGCCATCCGGCAACCACTGAACACAGGCACAACACTGTCATTCCGTGGTACTGTAAAAGCACACAGGGACGGACAAACTCAACTCAACCGCGTAAGCGTTCAATAAGGAAATATCATGAGTAAAATTTTAATTGGTTTTGTACTGGGTTTGATTGTTGCGTCAGTAGGCTTTTCGGGTATTGCTCGAATTGCTGACCGAGGCGTCCAAACCATCCAAACACAAAGCAAAGAATTGGCCCAGTAATTCGGGCAAATCAAATCCCAATTATGCAAAAAGTGGTTGACACAAATACCGTTTTATTGTATAATTTGGATATGCTGAAGCACAGCATGTTTCGTAACTTAACTTTAGGCAACTCAGAAAGGCAACACCATGTCAAATGACAAAACTTTTACCGTAGCAGGCACCGCAACCAACGCAGATGGCACCGTCAAGGTGCGCTTTGCAAATGACTTGGTGGCTCGCATCAAGATCCTGAACAAGGCAGGTTGTAACAACATCAACTTGGTTGAATTGCCCCAGGCAATGACCAAGCTGGAGGCCTTGCAATATCTGCAGGCACAAGGCATCACTGCCGGTGATGAAGGCTTTGCTGTAGCCAACAAATTGGCTGAGAAGAGCAAAGTGGCCAAGAAAGGCGAAGTCAAGGTCTCTGCAAAGAGTGCCAAGGCCAAGTCTGCTCCTGCAACTGTCAAGTCAGACGCAGTTGAAAGCACCAACGCCTAATCTATCGGGCTCCCAACAACGCCGTCATTGACGGCGTTTTTTATTGACTGCGCAATTGAGATAATTACTGTATGCACGAATTTGAAGATGATCCTGTGTATAACTATGCCAAGCATGTGATGTTCCAAATCATGACAGTGCTGTACATGAACGGTCGTACAGAAGCGCACGTGGGTGCCATCATGCGGTTGCTAGGCGTGGATGAAGATCATGCCCGACTGCACGATGACGAGCGCATTGAACTAGACGAAAATTTTGCTCGGTTGGCAGCTGAATTAAATATGAATGAGCTTGTGTCTGCTCAAATCCCCCAAGGAACCACAATTCATTAATGTCTATCCCCACGTACCGTGCAGTTGAACCACTGTACATTGTGATGTTGCGCAACAACCAAGCAGAACCCATGTTCAAGACTTGGATACGCCGACATCAAATCGAACATGCCACTGTAGCAGGTAACCGCATGATGCTTCACCATCAACAGGCATTTGATCGTTTTCTTGTGACCTGGACGCACGAGTGGACTGCCATCACTGTGTGGGATACTTGGAACCGCAGACACATCTACGTGGACTAGACAGGAGTGCCAAATTCCTGCTTTTTTCTTGACATGCTGATGAAAGGCATGTATAATTACTACTCACAACAAAGGAGTCTATATGACCAATCATGAACAAATCGTCGCCGCTTACGAAACATACATTGCGGAAAATGAAAAATTCACAGCCAAGGGTGTGAAAGCCGCGGCTGCTCGTGCTCGCAAAGCCTTGCAAGAAATGAGCAAAGGTATCAAAGAGCGTCGTAAAGAAATCACAGCAGAGAAAGAAGCACTTGCCGCAGCACCCAAGTAACCCCCAGCCTGAGATGCAGGAATTACATTCGTGGCCCTTGTATCTCACTGCCGATCTACGGCAGCGGCTGTTGGATGACAAACTGCGTCGAGCTAGACATTACTGGCAGGCGCAACAAAAATCCGCAGTGCCAAAATTACTCAAAGACCATGGCAATCACAACTGATCATATTCCCACCTTAACCATTGCTGATCTCGAGTATATAAACAGCAGTATGACAACAGATACCATAACCTGGACCACAGCAGCCGATTGTATCACAACAGGAACAACACAGCCAAATTATAGTGCCAGCATCGTTGGATCAAACGGTTATACCTACAATACCACTAGTCCTTGGATTAGTACCAGTCTTACTGATAATACAATGACAGTTGGACAAAGCGGTACCATTCAGGTTCGAGGCGAAGACGCTGACATCAAGATCAATGACAAAAGCATGGTTGCCTGGATGGAGAAGGTAGAAGAACGACTCAACATTCTTACACCCAATCCTGAACTGGAAAAAGAATGGGACGACCTGCGCAGACTGGGGCAACGCTACCGAGCCCTGGAACGGAAGTGCAAGGAAAAATCTCAGATGTGGGCGGCCTTGAAAAAAATACAACCCAAGCAACTGTGATACTCATCAATAAATTGGCAAATACGCCACTAACCCAGAAGAATATATGACTCATGTGGTAGGCGAAGCCTGCGTGAAATGCCGTTACACAGATTGTGTTGATGTTTGTCCAGTGGACTGTTTTCATATTGGTCCAAATTTTCTTGTGATTGATCCTGATGAATGTATTGACTGTGCTGTGTGTATTCCTGAATGCCCAGTAAATGCAATCTTTACCGAAGATGATGTGCCAGAAAATCAACGTGAATTTATTGAAATCAACAAACAGTTGGCCAAACTTTGGCCAGTGATCTCAAAACGGCAACCAGCCTTGACAGATGCAGATCACTGGTCTACCATTGTTGACAAGCGACATTTGATTGATCAATAGAATTAACTGCTATGTTAATGACAAAAACATACCTTTTTGACAGTTTTTTGACTGCACCAGAGTTGAAAAAACTAAGTAAAAGTGGTGGTAGAAAAACAAATTGCAACACCATAGGATCTTCTACTGCTGATTGGTACCTTGTCCAATTGAAAAAAACAAGTACCCGTGACACCAAACGATGTTTGTCCAAGCAGGCGCTGGTGTTCGAAAGAGACTCTCGGAAAGTCTCTTCGTTGACAACTAGAATTGGACAGGCTCATTTCTCAGGACGCGAGCTTGTCTTAAACGAGTATGCCAAGGAGGCCCGAGGTCTATCTATGCTCATCTCAACCCCTAATCTGTCAACGTGATTTACTCGGGCATCCGCGTATAGCCACGTATTGGCTTTCTAAAGGAAATCGAATGAAATTGAATATAAAGCGACCCAATGCTTTGGCTGAGTGGTCATCTCGAGTTATCAAGGTGCTGGGACTGTGTTTGGTGGTCTTGGTTGTGTGGAACGTGTGTCAAGCACGTTTGAATGTACTAAAACAAGATCGAGCAGCCGGCATGGTGGGCTATGTGTCAGCAGAAGACCGGTTGAAACAACTGGACTGCTTGACTCGCAACATCTACTGGGAAGCAGCCTCAGAGCCGTTTGAGGGCAAAGTGGCAGTGGCACAAGTTACGTTAAATAGAGTAGAGTCTGGTAAATTTGCCAACACAGTTTGTGGTGTGGTCTATCAAAAGAACGTGTTCTACGAAAAGGTAGTTTGCCAATTTTCGTGGTTCTGCGAAGGCAATCACAAGATTCGAGCAGTACACAAGCCCATGTGGCAAGAAAGCGAACTAGTGGCCAAAAAAGTCTTATTGGAAAACTTCCGATTGCCCAGCATGAAAAATGCCCTATACTATCATGCTGACTATGTCAACCCCAACTGGCGCTTGCCCAAAATTGACCAAATTGGTCGTCACATCTTTTATGGAGAACGTTCATGAACACCTGGCCTTTTAACCTGCAAATCATACGTGATTTTTTGACCAACCATTTGAGCAAAATCTCAGGGGACACCCTGGGCTGGTTGGCAGCCATTGTGTTGCACTGTGCAACCTTTCCCACACTGTTGGCCTTGATGACTGGGCTGAGTGATCGGGTGCCCAGCTTGGATGTGGTGGCGTTTCTTTGGGCAGGACTGGTACTGCTGTTTTTGCGAGCCATTGTGCTGAAAGACACCTTGAACATCGTCACAATTGGTGTGGGCTTTATAGTGCAGGCTGGGCTGATGGCCTTGATCCTGTTTAGGTAATACCAAAGTAGTATTGACTGGAAATTGCAATCATGCTATAATACAGCATGATTAGCAACTCTGGAGCACTGTAATGACCATGCATCTTGAAGGCCCTTGGCTCAGCATGACAGGTAAAAAGCGCGGCAAGGTCAAGTTTCGCAATGCTGAAGAAGCACGCCGTGCTAGAGAACTCGATGAGTCATGGCGAGAACTGCTGAAGCGTCAAGGCGTTGAAGCAGAACAAAAGCGTCAGACACGTGCCATGAAAGCACCCCCACTGGACTACAAATTGAGTACCCCTGTGGGCCGTACCAACACCAATCACATTCCCAGCCGTGACACTGGCGGTAACGCCACACTAGCACCTGCCAAAGTGTACACAGGTACCAAGGTCAAAGGCATTGCTACTATGCACAAATCCAATGCAGTGCCGGTGTTTAGTGATGAAGAGGCAGTGGAAATTTCAAGGATGCGCCGTGGGTGATACAATCAAAAGATTAGCAATTGTCACAATGATATTGTGTTTGCAGGGCTGTGCCACAGCTTTTGCAGTGGCTGACGTGGCTGGCGCCACTGTGGTGTATGCAGGGAAAACTGTGGTCAATACCATTGATGCTGTCACCCCGGACATTGTGAACAAAAAGAAATGAGAAAGAGACAGTTATTAACCAACAGAGGAGAACTTATGGAACAAACATTGACCTGGGAACAGCAAGAAGTATTTCGCTTGTTGAAAGCACTGCCTGGCACCGCCTATCAAGAATTGGACGAAACAGGGCGCAAGTATTTTAGAGACTGGGTGCGCGGTGTGCTGGAAGTGGCAGAAATCACAGTGACATTTGTCAAAGCAGATGGCTCTGTGCGCGACATGCGATGCACCCTGGATCGTGACCGGATTCCGCCTCAACCGCCCAAGCCAGAAAAGCCTGCCAAGGAAGCACCTGTGGATGGCATTGTGCGTGAAAGCCGGGAAGTCACAAAATCCGAAGAATCGCACACCCAAAAAGTGTTTGACCTGGATGCAGGTGCTTGGCGCAGTTTCCGTTACGATCGGCTGAAAAAGGTCAGTGCCACCATAAGTTTTGAATAAGTAATAGCATTACTTTAAGGAAAACACATGGCAGCAGAATTAACAACCAAATATGTAGTAGACTCAATAGAAGGCAATTCATTGATTACCACTGTAATCGGACCAGAATCTGGGTGGGTAGAATATTGCAATCAACGCGGACAACTTTTTTATGCTGATGCTGTCAACAAGGAATTTTATGAAAAATGCCATCAACAGGCCATTGATATCATTACTAAACATGGACTAAAGGAAGACAAAAAAAATCTAGGGTTTATGAATCATTTGAGTAATGTTTTAATCAATGACGAATTTATATTTCCCATGTTTGGAGTAATTCCTGTTGGTGGCAAAGAACTAAAAATTACCGCAGGACTTAGCAGACTGGTGGCCAGCATGATGAACGGTCGTACTGCAAGTGAATTAAAAACTGTGGTATTTGTACCCAAAGGTCAAAAAGCAACACAATTAGAAGATGCCAAACCACTGGCCAGCACTGCTGACTTTGAAAAAATTTATAATCTAGCAGACATTGATTATGAGATAGCTATGTCGGATGCTGTTGCTGGAGACATGAGTGAATTTCAAATTGATCGAAGTGTGTTAAAATATTCAATTTATGACAAAAAAGATCAGGCTTTGCCTCATACTCAAACAGGCTCTAGTATTTCGAGTTTTTGGGGTAAACATATCAAAAAAGACAAATTGCTTGTGAACATTAGATGCACTCCGGAAGTAGAAAAATTGCTACAACCCAGTAAAATGTTTACCTGGAATGTGGTCCATGAAAAGGCCGAAGAGTGGCAGTGGAGTTATGGAAAAATCTTAGGTGCATATAGAAAAACTGAGGCTCCACTGAACTGGGATGAATCCCGAATTCATCTTTGGTTGTATGATGTAACTGAGCCTGTGTATTTAGAATTATTGCTGCCTTGGATGACCGGACAGTACACATGTTGTCATACCAAAAACAAAAAAGCCTTGTTTTTTGACACTTCCGGCGATGTTACCAGCATGCAAATTGTTGGTGACTGGGCCAGGTAATGGCCAAAGAAGAAACAATTAACATGGAAGGTCGAGTACAAGAAATTCTGCCCAACACCATGTTTAGAGTATTGCTGGATGATGTCAACACAGAAGTCATAGGATATTTATCAGGTCGAATGCGCACACACAACATCAAGGTCTTGTTGGGAGATAGAGTTGCCATGGAGTTCAGCCCTTACGATTTGACACGTGGTCGAATCACTCGACGTAGATAAATATCAACATGCGTGAACACATTGACCTGGTAGAAGCCAGCACCAGACCATCCAAGTTAGAAACTACTCCTTTACCGTACGGTGAAAAAGATTTGGCACCTGTGCTGAGTAAAGAAAGTTTAGACTATCACTATGAGCACCTGGCCAAAGGCTATGCCAAGCGTTACAATGCTGGAGAAGGCAATGCGGATTTCAATCGTGCCGGTAGTTTTTTACACAACAAGTTTTTTCCGCAACTGCGTCCCCCAAAAGGTGCCAACAGACCCCGCGGTGCTGTGCTGGCCTTGATTGAAGAAAAGTTCAAGACTTACGAAGATTTCAAAGAGGCGTTTAAAGAAACTGCCATGAAGATACAGGGCTCAGGTTGGGTTTACTTGAGCACTGGTGGAGATATCAAGACCATTGCCAACCATGCTGTGCGCACAGATATTTGTGTGCTAGTAGATTGGTGGGAGCATGTGTGGGCCACCGACTATCAATGGGACAAAGAAAAATATCTGGATAATATTTGGAAAATCATTGACTGGGATGTTTGCAACGAACGACTGTGATGGCGCCAACCCATTTTTATCAACAATTTGCATCAACAACACAACTTTGGGACGGTACGGATTCTGAAAAAAACTTCAAAGAAAATTGTGCAATAGAAGAGAATTACAAAAAACTCAACGATCTGGGTTGGCTCGAGCCCAATGTGATAACCTACAAATACAATAGTCAAGGATTTAGAGACGACGATTTTGATCAACAGCCTGCTGGAATAGCCTTGGGATGCAGTCACACAATGGGAGTAGGGCTGCCTGTTGAACATGCCTGGCCCAGTCAATTGCAAAGCATGTTGGGACAAAAGGTTTGGAATCTTGGTGTTGGTGGTGCCGCACTGGATACTTGTTACAGACTGCTTGACCACTGGATTGAACACCTCAATGTGAAATTTGTAGTGTGTGCTGTGCCCGGGATCGCTCGATATGAAGTTTTTGACAATAATTGGTCAAATATTTTACCATCTATGCCACTTGCGATCAACAACCTGGACTGGTTGGTAGGGTATCAAAAAAATTATTTAAGTTATGATCAAAACAGCGAATTGAACAGACGCAAAAACTTACAGGCCATGCAACAAATTTGCAATAAATATAATATACCATTTTATTATGACTTAATGGAAGATTTTGGCGATGCTAAAATGGCCAGAGATTTACTGCACTGTGGCACAGATACTCAAAAAAAATTAGCAAAAAAGTTTTTTAACATTATCAAAGGAAACAACAAATGAACCTACAACCAGCAGCTGTCAACAAACTAAAAGAACTTGTGGCCGAAGAAGGCAACCCCAGCCTAATGCTACGTGTATTTGTGCAAGGTGGAGGATGCTCCGGCTTCAGTTATGGCTTCACATTTGACGAAGTCAAGAACGAAGATGACTTTGATTTTGTGTACGACTCAGTGCAAGTTGTCGTGGATTCCATGAGCATGCAGTATCTACAAGATTCTGCAATCGACTACAAGGAAGATGCCATGGGTGCCAGCTTTGTGATCAACAATCCACAAGCAGTTTCAACTTGCGGATGTGGTTCAAGTTTCAGTGTTTAACTATATCTTGCAATAGTAATTTCCAACCAAACTCCCTGCTGATATACCTGAGCATACCCTGTGGTGGTGTTGTAAACCAAATCGCCGTTTAACGGAGATAAAGCAGCTATTTGTGTGTCAGTTAAATTTGGCAATCTAAAAGCATTGCTGCCAGATGTGCTGATGTTATTAGCAATAATATTATTTGCTGTGATGCTGCCAGAACTAACCAAATTACCACCTGTAATATTGCCTGTGGCAGATAGTTGACCAGCGGTATTGATGTTGCCACCTGTAATATTGCCTGTGGCAGATAGTTGACCAGCGGTATTGATGTTGCCAGTGGCAGATATTTGACCAACAGTGTTGATGTTGCCACCAGTGACATTACCAGTTGTACTCACAGCACCCCCTGCAGGGGGAATCACATTGCCAATGAAGTTTGCACCGATCACATTGCCGGTGGCTGATACTACTCCAGCAGTATTGATGTTGCCACTTGTGATGTTACCTGTTGTGGAAATTAGGCCAAGCGCAACAACGTTGCCACCTGTGGCGATGTTACCACCTAACACATTGCCGGTGGCGCTGACTGATCCAGTTGTTGAAAACCCAGCAGCACCAATGGTACCTGCAGAACTAAATCCGCTGACTGAAGCCAATTGATTTTGTACAAACGCTGTGGTGGCTAGTTGTGTGGTATTTGTGTCTGACAGTGCTGTGGGAGCAATGGGAACGCCAGTGAATGCAGGACTGACCTTGTTGTTTTGAACAAATGCTGTGGTGGCAAGCTGTGTGGTATTTGTCAAGACAGAAGCTGTGGGCGCAGTGGGAACGCCAGTGAATGCAGGCGAAATTTTTTGTGCATCTACATAAGTTTGGCTGGCCAATGCAGTCCATGTGTTTGCTGTGCTGTATGCACTGATAGTGTCGGTTGAGCTATTGTACCAAAGTTGCCCCAAAATAGGCTGTAGCGGTGCAGAACCATTGGCAAAATTCTCCAGCAAATATACGTAGTTTTCGTTTTGATATTCGCCGTAGTTGACCACCGAACGGCCAATCAATGCAAGATCTGTTGCAGTGGTATTGACTGTGCCGTCGTCGACCACTGCAACAATGTTGCCGCGACTGTTATTGATGATGTATGACATTGATCACTCCGATTGCTAGTATTTAGCGGTACACAAAGTTTTGGTAAATACTCAACTGGAACACTAAACATGGCACAAGAAATTATCAACGTTGGAACCGCACCCAATGATGGCGCAGGGGATCCTTTACGCACAGCATTTACCAAGACCAACAACAACTTCAGTCAGTTGTTTGCAACAGGCGGGGTCAGCGGTATCGCCAACGGTACCAGCAATGTCAACATAGTTTTCAATGGAGCTATATTGATGAGCCCAACAGGCACAGCCAATGTGGTTGCTGTGACAGCTGGGGGTATGACAGTAACTGGCACACTGATTGGAAATTCAGCAATTTCGGCCACAGGCAACATCACAGCCGGCAACTTTTTTATTGGCAATGGATCGCAACTGACTGGTATTGTTTCTTCTTCACCAGCTGCTTTGCTGACTGGCAACACCCTCAGCAGTAATGTTACCATCAGCAGTTTGACCACCGTGGGGACCTTGGGCAGTTTGGATGTTACCGCCAACGTACAAGCTGGAAATTTACGCACCAGCGGCCAGGTTTCTGCTGCTGGCAATGTCAATGCTTCCAATTTCAATGCAACCACTGCTATCAGTGCCGCTGGCAACATAAATGGTGCCAATGTATTAACTGTTGGATTGGTTTCAGCCACCGGCAATGTGACTGGAAATTATTTCCTGGGCAATGGCAGCCAACTAACTGGCATTGCTCCCAGTGCAAATGCCGCACTGCTGACCGGCAGTGTGTTGAGTTCCAATGTGGTCACATCAAGTCTTACCACCGTGGGCACTCTAGGCAGTTTGGCAGTCACAGCCAACATCGACGGCGGCAATCTACGCACAGCAGGCTTGATCAGTGCCACAGGCAACATCACCGGTGGCAACGTTGATGCCACCAGTTTAACTGGTACCATAGTTAGTGCGTCAGGTAACATCACTGGTGGCAATGTCAATGCCACCAGTTTGACTGGCACCACTGTGAGTGCGTCAGGCAACATCACAGGTGGTAACATCCTGGGTGGTGCCAATGTCAATGCCACAACACATACAGGTACCACAGTATCAGTATTAGGCAACATCACAGGTGGAAATGTCAACGGTGGAGCCAATGTCAATGCCACATTGATTTTGGGAACAACTGTAAGCGCCACGGGCAATATAATTGGTGGTAATTTAATTACGTCTGCGGCTGTTTCTGCCAGCTCAATCAGTGCAAGTGGCAACATCACGGGTGGCAACATCCTGGGCGGAGCCAACGTTAATGCAACTACACACACAGGTACCACGGTGAGTGTGTCAGGCAACATCACAGGTGGAAACATCCTGGGTGGTGCCAATGTCAATGCCACAAGTTTGACTGGCACCACTGTGAGTGCGTCAGGCAACATCACAGGTGGCAATATTTCAGCCACTAACCACACAGGCACTGCGGTGAGTGTAACTGGTAATGTCAATGCAAATAATTTTGTTTCAGTAAATGCATTCAATGGTGTGTTATTATCTGTGTCAGGAAATATTGACGGCTCCAATGTCAATGCTACAAATTTCAATGCTACAAATTTAACAGGTACCACAGTGAGTGTAACTGGCAATGTCAATGCAAATAATTTTATTTCAGTAAATGCATTTAATGGTGTGGCATTGTCTGTATCAGGTAATATTCAAGGCGCCAATGTTGATGCTGCCACGCACACAGGTACTACTGTGAGTGTTACTGGCAACATCACAGGCGGTAACGTCAACACAAGCATTGTCAGTGCAACAGGCAACATCACAGGCGGTAATATTTTTGCAACCACTCACACAGGCACTACTGTGAGTGTGTCAGGCAACATCACAGGTGGAAACATCCTGGGTGGTGCCAATGTCAATGCTGTCACTCACACAGGCACTACTGTGAGTGTGTCAGGCAACATCACAGGTGGAAACATCCTGGGTGGTGCCAACGTAAATGCCACAAGTTTAACAGGTACCACGGTGAGTGTGTCAGGCAACATCACAGGTGGCAACATCTTGGGTGGAGCCAACGTTAATGCAACTACACACACAGGTACCACGGTGAGTGTGTCAGGCAACATCACAGGTGGCAACATCTTGGGTGGAGCCAACGTAAATGCCACAAGTTTAACAGGTACCACTGTGAGTGTGTCAGGCAACATCACAGGCGGTAATATCACCACTGGTGGTGTAGGTACATTCAACGGCACTTATATAGTAATTCCAACTGGTACTGTAGATCCCGCCGTAACAATTTCAGGTGCATTTTATTATAATACTGCAAATTTAGCCATGAGAGTTTATGCCGGCGGTGCCTGGAGAAATGCATAACCTAATATGTCACAACCTGTATGGATCACCCCCGCTGGCCCACTAGGAGTAATTCCTGAGGGCATATTTTACCGACAAACAATGTTGGCAACTGCTGACCCGTTGTTTACAATTACCTGCACAGCAACTTCTGCTGCCACCAATCGCATTACTTGCAACAGCACTGCCGGCATGTATGCTGAACTTGATATAGAGTTTTCTGGCAATGTGTTTGGTGGCATCGTCCCAGGCAGAAGATACTATGTGATTTCTGTGGTCAATGCCACGCAATTTGTGATTGGTGAAACGGCTGAATCGACCACACCCATTGCCCTGACCACAGCTACGGGCTCAATGACTGCTGATCTCAGACAAGAAGTTTATTACAAAATAATTTCTGGAACATTGCCGCAGGGAATTCAGTGCAGTGCCAATGGGTTGATAATAGGGGTTCCCAAAGCCATTGCTAGCCTGCAAGGAGTACCTTTTCCTGTGAACCGAAACGTCACCAGTAAGTTCACACTCAGAGCCTACACAGAAAATTTTGTCAACAATGCATTTGTACTAGATCGAATCAGAGATCGCACGTTTGAACTCACTGTGACCGGCAACAATGTTCCGACATTTGTTGCCCCTCCAGGATCGTTTGCAAACAATAATTCGGCCGCATTCACTGGTGCCATAAATGGCACAAAGTTAACCATTTCAGAAATACAGTCAGGCACTGTGCAAAACGGCATGGTCATACGTGGTACTGACATAGTTCCTGGTACCACCATTGTCAGCACAGGAACAGCCAGTGGCGGCATTGGTACTTACACTGTGAACATCAGTCAACAAAACACTGGCGCTGCCATCACAGGATGGGTTGGAGTTTATTACGATGGCGACCTAGTGGATTTACAATTTTCATACACTGACGTTGACCCCAACGAAACTGTAATAGTGAGATTGGCCGCTGGTACTTTTCCTGCAGGGCTGACCTTGAGCTCTACCGGAAGATTGTATGGCTACATTGAACCTGCTGCCAACGTTGATGCCGTAATAGGATATGATGAAACTCCACTCAGCGGTCCACCTTATGATTTTTTGACATCAGCCATCAGCAAGAACTATCAGTTTACACTAGAAGTAACCGATGGCAAGCTGGGTACACTGCGAGAATTTTCCATCTTTGTTTACGATCGTACCGACCTCACAGCTGACACAACCACCATTACCAGCGACAACACGTTTGTCACAGCAGATGAAAATACTGAACGTGCGCCATTCTTGTTGAATGCATTTCCCACCAGTCTTGGCACAGTACGCAGTGACAATTATTTTGCTTATCAATTCCGCGGCGACGATTATGACACAGTGGATATCACATATGCAATTTCAGTCAATGAAGGGGTGGGCTTGCCGCCAGGACTTGTGCTGGATCCCAGCTCA
>Ga0209107_10000861_pt1 | contig 17251 bp, 9 predicted proteins | sample LakErihyJuly2011_2_FD_187460 | JGI IMG/M metagenome (GOLD analysis project Ga0209107, IMG submission 187460) | Freshwater microbial communities from dead zone in Lake Erie, Canada - CCB hypolimnion July 2011 (SPAdes) (version 2) | ecosystem: Environmental > Aquatic > Freshwater > Lentic >... | reverse complement strand
GCTTGTTCACCAAAAACAGGTTTCCACGACTCATTGAAACTAGAATTTTTGACGCTGTCTATTACAAAATTAGCATCTAAAGCTGGTTTGTCCTTTAGTTTTATTCCTAAAGTACTTTCGGAAATTACCGTTTTTTTGGCGTAATTAACGTAATAAGAAGGTTCTCCAGTTGCCGTTAATTTAAAATTTAGGGAGATTTTATTGGACGGGGATGAAACATTTTGCGAAAAAACAATGTTTACGACAAACAAGAAATAAAAAGGAAGAAAACGCTTCATTGTATATAATTTTTTTAGTTTATCAGAATCTAAATTGTGCTACTTTTTAATAATTTTAACTCTAACTGAATCTGCATTTGTAGTTAATTCGAGAATATACAAACCAGTTGCTAATTCCTTTGGTAAATAAATAGTTTCTGTTGCACTATTTATTTTGGTTACCATAATTTGTTTCCCAGACACATCAAAGATTTTAATTTCGGCATCTTGTGAATCTTTAATTGAAATCGTGATTTTTTCAACGAAAGGATTTGGAAATACCTTTATTTCGTCTGATACTTTTGAAAAATCATCTGTCGCCAATTCTTGTGCGTCAAGTGGCCAGTTATAGGACGAAAACCAATTAATCCCAAGATTTTCTGGCAATGAAGCCAATCCGAATAACATCGTGGAGTAATCTATGGCTTGAATGTATGCTGCTCTTGTGGCTGTATTAGTTCGTTTGTACCGCCATAAAACTTTTTTTGCAGTATTGCTGGGAAGACTATAAATTGAAGCTCCACTTCCATTATTATAAAGGCTTAATATGTCTAATTTAGTATTGGAATAAATGGGGCTAAATCCTGCAATGATATGAGGCGAAACAATTTTATTAGGATTATCGTTAATTTTGTCGGCAGAATATCCTCCGCCGGGAATTTCACCCGCTCCAAGTCCCCATTCATAACTATTTGGCGCGCCGTTATTAGTTGCATACAATTTATCTGCATTCAACCAATTATTGAAATAGGACATATAATTGGCATCCGTTTTAAAACTATTTACAAAATAATAGCAAAACTGAGGAATAAAGCTAGATAAATATCCACCATCAGAAAGGGTAACAAAACCTGCGTAATTTGGTCTTGTAATTGCTGCTGTTGTTGGATTTGCAAAATAAGTATTCCAAAATGTTTGAGATTTTGAATAACCCGGATTTGTAGCGTTTGCATTTTTAGCTAACCAAGCCACCAGCATATATTCGTTAAAAGGAGTGGTAAACGCGCTCCCATTATTTCCTGACTGGTTTAAAACCATTGCAATTTGGGTAGGATAAATCGCTTTTGTGTAATCCATCGCAGAAAGTATCGTATTTACGTTCGTTACGATGGTCGAGTTACTAGAAAAATAGTTCTTGCACATATACAGTCCCATAGCAAAAATTGCATTATCAATAGTGCTATATTCGTATGGCCAAGTTCCTTCTTGGCTGCCATTTTCCCAGCGAAAATAGCGCGGAAACATTCCCGCTCCATTTATTTTTCCACTATTTTTAAAATCAATAAACGTTTGGGTAGTAGCAATAACCTGATTTGCAGTAGCTTCCCAATTAACCGCATCACCAGTCTTTACAAACATCGCATCAGCTATACATAAAGACATAAGGCCAATTCCATTTGCGGCTATGGCCGCAGGTTTTGCGCCAGCTCCGTTAAGGGCCAAAGCGTCAAGATAAACACCATTTGATTTTCTGATATCCTTGTACAGTTTATAACTGTTTTGGAAAAGTTCATCTACAAAAGTTACTGCATTTATATTATCATTAATAACTGTTGTATTAGCAAGTTTGGGTTCAACAACATTCACTATTCCTATATTCTTTGAATTTTTGTCTTGACTTTCAATTATTTGTGAATAAGTTAGTTGAATATTAACCATCAAAAAGAACAGCAAAATAATTGTGAAAGTGTTTATTATAATTTTCATTTTATATAGTTTGACGCGATTATTTAAAAGGAAAAAATTTATTAATTTTCTTTACAAAAAAACAGATAATTACTTATAGTCGCCTGCAAAAGATTAGTAAAGTTAAAATTTAGATTAAAATAATTAGAAAAACCTCCAGTATGTATATTACCAGAGGTCAATTATCAATTAAAACAAACAAAATTTATTTCACCAATTCAAAAATGGCTTTCCTATCTGTATCCGAATTGCCACCCACAAAAACTTCAAAATTTCCTGCTTCGGCAACGTTTTTCATAGCAATGTTGTAAAATTTCAAATCGTCAGAGGAAATTTCGAATGAAACTGATTTTGTTTCTCCTATCTTTAAATTGATTTTATCGAATCCTTTTAATTCTTTTACTGGTCTAGTGACTGATCCTACCAAATCCCGAATGTAAAGTTGAACGACTTCCTGACCCTCATAATTTCCAGTATTTTTGACATCTACAGTCACTTTGAGTTTTTCACCAAATCTAATTTTGTCAGTTGAAATTTTCAAATTAGAATATTCAAAAGTCGTGTAACTCAACCCATAACCAAACGGAAATAAAGGACTGTTTCCGACATCAGTGTATTGAGACTTGTATTTTTGTTCTGGATCAGAAGGCCCTAAATACGGTCTTCCGGTGTTCTTATGATTGTAGTATAATGGCAACTGGCCCACATTTCTAGGGAAGGTAATAGGCAATTTCCCATTTGGATTATTGGCACCAAAAAGTGTTTGAGCAATAGCATCGCCACCCCTAGTTCCCGGCCACCACGCTTCGAGAATCGCATCCATATTGTCATTTTCCCAAGTAAGCGTTAAAGGTCTTCCGTTTAGAAGCACTAAAACAATTGGTTTGCCTAATTTTTTTAATTCGGCTAAGAATTCTTTTTGTAATCCGGGCAAATCAATATTTGTTCTGCATGCCGCTTCGCCAGACATGTTTTCACTTTCGCCCATTATGGCAACGATAACATCGGCATTCTTTGCATTATCCAATGCTTTTTGCATTAAATCTCTTTTGGCACTTTGGATATCGACACCTTGATCAAAAGTAACATTTGAAATATTTTTCAAATAATTTGATACTCCTTCTTTCACACTTGTTGCAAAACCGTTTCGGTCTCCAAGCGCAGCCCAAGAACCTATCATATTATTTTCATCGCTAACTAAAGGTCCGACGAAAGCAATTTTTTGGTTGTTTTTTAGTGGTAAAATATTGTTCTTATTTTTGAGTAAAACCAAGGATTTCTTAGCTACTTCTAAACTAGCTTCTAAAAATTCGGGTTTATAAATGGTTTCTTTCTCGCGTTTTTCATCAGAATAGCGATACGGATCTTCGAATAATCCCAAATCGTATTTTGCATCTAAAATTCTTTTACACGCATCATCGATTTCAGCTAAAGTAACTTTGCCTTCATCATAAGATTGCTTGGTATAATTCATATAAGTTGCTCCAACCATATCCATATCAACACCTGCATTTAAAGCTAATTCGCCTGCATTTTTATCGTCTTTTGCAAAGCCGTGCGCTACCATTTCGAAGATACCCGTATAATCCGAAACTACAAATCCGTCAAATTTCCATTCTCCTTTCAAAATATCACGAATTAAGAATTTATTTCCAGTTGATGGCACTCCCGAAATTTCGTTAAACGACATCATAAATGTTTTGACACCAGCATCAACAGTGGCTTTAAAAGCAGGCAAATAGGTCTCGCGCAATACTCTTTCTGACATATCTACCGTATTGTAATCCCTTCCAGATTCGGCAGCACCATAAGCGGCAAAATGTTTGGCACAAGCCAAAATAGTATTTGCTTTTGATAAATCATCACCTTGAAATCCTTTTACATTGGCAACAGCCATTTGAATTCCTAGAAAACTATCTTCGCCAGAACCTTCAGAAACTCTACCCCATCTGGCATCGCGAGCGATATCGACCATAGGAGCAAATGTCCAATGAACGCCACCTGAAGAAGCCTCCGTTGCAGCCACTCTCGCAGCTAATTCAACGGCCTTGGGATCCCATGAAGAAGCCATTCCTAAATTTATTGGGAAAATAGTTTTATACCCATGAATTACGTCATGACCAAATAACAACGGAATTTGCAATCTTGAATGTTCTAAGTTGATGCGTTGAATTTCTCTTGTTGCACTTGCACCAGTAGCATTGAGTATAGAACCCACTTTTCCTTGTTGAATACGGGTAATGAAATTATCGCCTGATTTTGGACCTGTGACAGTTCCGTCCGAAGTAAATTGCACGGTTTGATAAATTTTTTCTTCGATAGTCATTTTCGACATTAAATCGGCAACAAACTCCGCTTTGGGTTTAATAACTACTGGTTTTTTAGTTCCTTTTTTTTGGCTGTAGCCAATGAATGAAAAGCTTATGAGGAGAACAAGGAGTTTAATTTTCATGATTTTTTAAATAATAATTTATACTATATTGGAAATGTTGCGAAAAGGAACGCTAATTGAACGGCTTATTACGTGAGAATTAGCGGAAATCCGTTTCATCTGCGTCATCAGTGTGCCATTTTTGAATTGTAAGTCCGCTGAGCGTATCGTCTTTTTATTTTTTTTAGAAGTTATGTTGCGTTGATGAAAAACCTAATTTCTTTAAACCAACTTTAACTTCTGGGGCTTTCATAAATAAATTCCAAAGCAATCCTGTTCTGTGGTTCTCTACCATTGGAGCGATTGTCCCTTGATCGATTGCTAAATAACGCGGTGTAACCCAATTGAATTGTGTGGAAAAAGCATCATACGGACCCGCAACTCCAACCAAAGTACTTTTCTTTTCATTATATAAATAAAGTAGAAATTTCATGCTTTCAACGGGAGTATATGGAAATGAGGATAAAGCGGCTGTAGGCGAAATCACTCCAGAATCATTCAATGGTTGATGGGCGGTGTAACCCATTGAACCGTCCGCGTTTCTGGTATAACTTGCTGTAAGTCCCCAACATTTATCGGAATATCCTGCCCATTTCTTCGGATTTGCGATACAATATTGATTGACTATTTTAGAATGATTTTGCGTCAAATTCCAATAATTTGCGTAAGTATCCGTTAATCCCCTAGGGTCTAAACCTAAATAAGAATAGTGTGACCAAAATAAAGGACCAACATTACCTGCCGCTCCATTATAATTCAACACCACCGGAAAACCATATTGAGAACTTCCGCTCACAATGCCCCCGTTTCTCGCCCATCCTTGCTGATAAGCACCGACAGATATTGGATGTGTGGGTGAGGCTGAGGCCAAAACATAAGTAATTAAACATTCGTTATAACCTTCTAATTTAAAATTCATTTGCCAAGCATAATTGGGCGACCAATGCCAATATAATGTATTTTCCCCTTTTGTATACCAATCCCATTCAACACCTCGCCAAAGATTGTCAGCTTTAGTAGCCAATGCTTGCTCGTCGGCCGTTCCTGTTTTAAAATATTCTCTAATTGAAATCAAACCTTGGCAAAGAAATGAAGTTTCAACAAGATCACCGCCATTATCTTTGGTTCCAAACGGGATTACTCGACCTGATTCACCATTGATCCAATGCGGCCACGCGCCGTGAAATCGATCTGCTTTTTCAAGAAAATTTAAAGCAGTAGTCAATCTAGAAACTGCCTCAGCTCTTGGAATAAATCCTCTTTCGACGCCAACTATTAGCGACATTAAACCAAAACCTGAACCTCCTGTGGTTACGACATAAGCATCGTTGCCGGGATCGTCAGTGTGGTATCGTTCTCTTGCTAATTTCGAATTTGTTTCTGCATATTCCCAAAAATACCGAATTGCATCTTTTTGCACTTGATCCATCGCTTGCGTTTCTGTAAGCAAAGTTGGTGTAGGCGTTGGTGTAGGCGTTGGTTTTACGACTGGTGTTGGCGCATCACTACTACTGCTGCAACTTAGGATTAAAAACAAAAATACAACAACGTAAAAATTAAATGTTTTCATTTCGGCATTTATAAAAAAACTTGCCAAAGAAATTCTTTTGGCAAGTTTTAAGTTTAATTATTTCTTTTTTGTGTACAATTCATTTACCTCGGCAAGCGTAAGCGCTTTACTGTACATTCTAAATTGATCTAAATCACCAGTCCAAGAATTCATCCAACCTTCGGCAGGATTTCCTGCACCACCGATTCTAAAACCTAAAACTTTATCTTCTTTCATTTTTAGATTTCCGTGATTAAACCATAATCTTGTAGCAAATGCAACTCCGTCTTTATAAGCAGTCATCCCAGATTTAGTACCATCATATACAAAGGCCAAATGATGCCATTGTCCATCGTATACACCAGTAAGTTTTTCAGAATTCAACCATTCGAACCATTTATCGCCGGGTTGTTCGTCTACGAAAAATTTTACAATAGGATTAGTTACTGAACCTTCAAATAAGCAAAACATATTGGCTTTAGCCCAGTTATCAGAAACTACACTAAACACAAATTCAGTTTGTGTTGGAGCACCGTGTTTTGACCAAAAAGCTATGCTAAAACTACCAGAATTAGCCACAAAATCATTTGGCTTTGAGTAGGTAACAAACTGCTTTGGCTTTCCTCCTTTTAGCGCTTTGCCAGAAATACCTTCAGTTGATTCTAGAGGATTATTTGTTGGAAATTTAGCCCGAATACTATCAACGGCGTTCATTAATGAATTAGCAGTTGTACCGTCAAAGGCTACGTAAAACTTTAAAGGACCTCCTGGTGCATTGGCGTCTTTAGGATAATCTCCTAATTCGGGTCTATCCATATTTTGACATCCAACGAAGGCTAATGAAATCAATGCTAGTCCAAAAGCTTTTTTTATAAATGATGTATCTATTTTCATTTTATTAGGTATTAAATTGTTATTAATAATTTGGATTTTGAATCAATACTCCGCCAGACTGGTCGATGGCTGTTTGCGGAATTGGATAGTACTGGTGTTTGGTTTGGTATCCTCGTCCGCCTAGAACTGCTGCTGCATCTCCCCATCGCACTAAATCATAAAAACGTTCTCCTTCAAGCGCAAACTCGATTCTTCTTTCTTGTTTGATAAAGTCTCTCATAGCAGATTGACCGCCTGTGCGTGCTTGCAAAATGCTGTTATTTGCTCCTCTTGCTCTTTTGCGAACTTCTTCTAAATAGGTTGCAGCCAAAGCTGAATTTCCGTCTTCGTTAGCCGCTTCGGCAGCGATCAACAGTACATCAGCATATCGCATCAATTTTATGTTTTCCCAATGATTTTTATTCTCTCCAAACGTAATTCTTTCAGAAGGAAGTGTATAGGCTTTCTTGTTCCAATTCATTTGGTCTAAAGGAGGACTTGCAGGAAGTGTATTTCCAAAACCATCGCTTTGTCCTGAGGTAAGAATTGTTAAGCCTTTTCTAGGGTCATTCACTTCATAAGCATTAATTAGATTGATTGTAGGTACATTAAAACCCCAACCTAAATCCCAAATTCCCGATCCACGAACTCCTTGTGACTCAAAATAATTGTTAGAATAATAAGTTCTTCCAACAACTAAAAACTGCACCTCAAAAACAGTCTCTCTTGAATTGTTTCCTGCTTTAGTGAACAATGTTTCATAAGAGGACATCAAATTATATTGTCCCGAATTGATTACTTCTTGACTTTTTGCCAACGCTTTTTTCCAATCGCCTTGATAAAGGTACAATTTTGCTAAAAGGCTGTTTGCAAATCCTTTTGTTACTCTTCCGGGATATGCTGGCCAACTCGAAGGCAAATTTAATGCGGCAAATTCTAAATCGCTAATGATTTGAGTATCTACCTGAGCCACCGTACTTTTTGCTTTAATACCATCGCTTGGTGTAACAACTTTGTTCAATATAATAGGAACTTGACCATAATCACGACGCAAATCAAAATAAGCAAACGCTCTGATAGCTTTGGCTTCAGCAGCATTAATAATACTCCCTTGATCTGTTGCGCCTGACGCTTCTACAGCGAGAACCAAATCGTTACAAGCAAATATCAAACTATAATGACCATTCCAATTCGAAGCAAACTCAGTTAGCGAATATTGAAAATTGTCCATTACATTTCCTAATGTTGCGGCATCTGTGGGACTACTACCTTTTGCGGCATCATCAGACCGGATACTTTGAAACCAATAGCGATTCCAGTCTGCAACACCTTCTTGTGTTCTCAATCTTCCATACAATCCAAAAGCTTTTTCTTCAAAACCACCAGCCGCCAAATCTCCTTCAGAAGCAATACCTAAGGGCTTCATATCCAAAAAATCAGCATCGCTGCAGGAGTTAATTGTAGGTATTGCCAATATGGCAATAAGCGAAAGTTTGATGATAAATCTATAATTTTTCATATTTCTCATATTTTTATATTATTAAAAAGTAACATTTAAACCTAGAGTAGTAATTGCTGGAAGAGGATATCCTCCGAAATCTCTACCAAAAGAAATCGGAGATCCCCCGGCTTCTGGTGTAAATCCTGAGTTATTACTCCAGGTTACAGGATTTTGAGCATTGATGAACAATTTCAATCCTTGGATGTAAAATTTGTTCAACATTTTGGCATCAAAATCATAGGCGATTTGCACATTTCTCAATCGAATATAACTTCCATCTTCAATCATATAGGTCGAATTTTGCTTATTGTAACTAGACCCATCATTTAAACTTGGTTCCCAATTTGAAGTGCCTTGACCAGTCCATCTATCCAATCTTTCAGTTCTATAATTGAATTGGGCAAAAGTAGAACCATTACCCCAATCTCTCCAAACTTCATTGCCATATACTCCTTGCAAATCGGCAGAAAGTGATAAGTTTTTATACCTAACATTCACTGACGCACCATACATAATATCTGGTGTTGGATTTCCTATAATTGTTCTATCGTCAGGCGTGATTTTTCCGTCACCATTGACATCTTTAAATTTTAAATCACCAGGTCCATAATCACCTAAAGAGCTTGGTGTAGAACCTAAAACATCGTTATACGATTGATAAACTCCTTCGACAACATAGCCATAAAAAGATCCTATCGGAGCTCCTGCTGTTAAAATAGACGGCCCGTCACTTACTTGAAAACCATCTTCATATACTGAGATTACGTTATTCTTTAAAGTTGTAAAGTTTCCGCTTATTGAATAGTCGAAATCATCATTTACCCTATCACTCCACGACGCAGCAAACTCAAGTCCTTTATTTGATATTTCTCCAGCATTGGTGTAGAACCTTTCTGATCCCAAATCTACAAACGTCAATAAATCTGTTGTTGTTTTATCAAAGTAGGTACCTTCTAATTTTAACCGGTTATTCAAAGTCCCTACTTCAATTCCGCCTTCGTATGAAGTTATAGTTTCCCATTTTAAATTCGGGTTGCTGTTAAATGCCAATACATATGCTGGCACTAATTTTTCGCCAAAAACTGCAGAAGAGCCGGTAGTATATCTTGGAGAAGATGCATATTGAATAGAAGTATATTGATTTCCTAATTCGCCATAAGAACCTTTTATTTTAAAGGAGTTGAAAATCTTTTGATCCTGCATAAAATCTTCTTTCGATACATCCCAAGCAGCTCCCATTGACCAAAAATTTTGAAATCTGTTGTCTCCTTGAAATGCAGAAGAACCATCTCTACGGAAAGAAGCATTTAAAATGTATTTTCCCGAATAATTATACAAAGCCCTTGCTAAATAGGAAACCGTACCATTTTCATATTGATCAGAACTAGAACGACTTGTTTCATAATTTCCGTAAGGATATACATTCAAATACCAGAACCTTTTATCGTAAGGAATTGGATCTCCATCTATATATTGTGAAACCGAACCATTAATGGATTCGTATCCAAAATAATTACGTGTATAACCCGCCACAGCAGTCAAATTATGATTCCCAAAAGTCTTGTCATAAGTAAGTAGATAATCTTGTTGTGTCTTTTCGTACGTGTTGCTGTATTCATTCACTGATGTTTGAGATCTTCCACCAAAAGCAAGAGTAAATTGATTAGTTTCTGCAGCATAAATATTATAAACCGGATTATATCCCCGCCCGTTATTGTATCCTAAATCTGCATAATAAGTAGCTCGAAACTTTAAATCTTTAAACAATTTGAATTCAGCAAATACATTACCTACGAATCTGCTTTCACGATTCAATTGTGTTCCTTGTGTTCCTTCAACATATAATAATGGATTATCTATTTGAGGACCTCCTATTTGTACAGGCAATTGATTGTAAACTCCCAACTCTGAATTAAATGGTTCCACTATCGGCGTGGCATTTAAAGCGGAACTAAAAGAATGTAATTGTGCTGGTCGAGCATCAACTCCGCTAAATCCAACACCCACTTTAATGGCGTCTGAGACTTGTAATTCGTTGCTTAGATTAAATGTGAATTTTTTATAATTCTCATAATCAATTAAACCTTCGTCTTGCACATATCCCACTCCTAGATAAAATTTATTTTTATCCGTACCATTAGAAACACTAAAGTTATGGTTTACAAAAATGGCATTATCATTTGAAATAGTATCAATCCAGTCCGTATCTCCAGTAAATTTATCATAATAAGCAAAAGGTGCGGCTCCTTGATTTACGCGCTGCTCGTCATATAGCGTTTTAAATTGAGTAGCATTTGCAAGAGAGGGTTTGTTCACAATTGATTTGATACCCACTGTACTATTATAATTGAGAGTAGTTTTCCCAGTCTTGGCTTTTTTTGATGAAATGATAATAACACCATTGGCACCACGAACTCCAAAAATCGCTAAGGACGATGGATCTTTTAATACTTCCATCGACTCAATGTCGTTAGCATTTATAAAATTAATATTATCCGTTAAAATACCATCAACTACATACAATGGCTTGGTGTTGTATCTACTAACAGTACCTCTAATCCTAACATCCGGCTCTGCACCTGGTTGTCCAGAATTAACTATTGAAAGTCCTGCGACTCTACCTTGTAATGATGCCACTGGGTTCGTGTTTGGTTTATCGGCAACAATTTTTCCTTCAACTCTAACAATAGAGCCCGTTAGATCTCTCTTCTTCGCAGTTCCGTATCCAATAACGACCACTTCTTTTAATTCCGAATCCTGAGACTCTTGCATTTTAACTGCCATCGTTCCCGATGCAGCAGAAACAGTCATAGCTTCGAAACCCAACATACTTATTTTTAATACCTCGCCTACCTTGGCTGTAATACTAAAATTTCCGTCGAAATCAGTATCAGCTGTTGTTTTCGAAACGGATGCAACGACAATTGCTCCAGCAATTCCCACACCATTATTGTCCGACACTTTTCCATTGATTACTTGACCAGACATATAGAATGGAAGTAAAATGAGTGCTAAAAAACTAAAAATAAAATTTCTCATAAAAAAATAATTTGTAAAAGTTAGTAAAGCGAAGTTATACTTTTTAGTATGTACTCCTATGTTAAATAAAACATACTGTACTACATCAAAACCCTAAATTCAATATAACGCAGGTTTTTGAGCAACGTAAGCTATAATAAAACACCTATAAATAGTTATATGTTGTGGTAATGTTGTAGTACTGTTGCGTTAGAATTTCGTAAAAAAACATTAGAATAATTGTATTATTTGTAAAATTAATGCTTAATTAAATGATAACAAAAATTTTGAGAGGTTTTCTTCTTTAGTAAGGTTCAATTTTTTTCGCAGACGATACCGCTGAATTTCTATCGATCGGAAAGAAATATTCATCATGGGAGCAATTTCCTTTGAAGACAGATTCATCTTTAAGTAGATGCAAAGCTTAATATCCTTTGCGGTTAAACTTGGATATTCTTTAGAAAGATTAATGCTAAATTGATTGTGAATTTGGTTCAAATTTTCTTCGAAAGTTTCCCATTCGTGCTTATTAATCGCATTAATTTTTATGATTTTTTTGATTTCACTTTTAAGGGTATTGAAGTCGGTTTGATAATTTAAAATTTCCTCAATACTTTCCAACATTTCACTTTGTTTGGCAAGAGAAAGCGATTTTCCGACTACTTCAGATGATTTTGTTTTCACCTCAAGCTCTAAAATATGCTTTTCATATTCTTTGCTGTTCAATTCATTCTCCGCCATCAATTGAAATTCTAAAATTTTGTTTTGATGTTTTAGCTCTTCTTCTTGCAATGCTAATTTTTGTATGTATCGAATTTTATTCCATTTGTAATAAAGATAAGAAATAACTGCAATCAAAAAGAGGTAAAGCAGCATCATCCAAATTGAAAAATACCATGGTTTAGCCACGTTAAACTGAAAATTAGAAATCTCGGAATACCGCGAGCCATCATAATGAAAAATCGCTATTTCGTGTGCACTGCTAATTAAATTATTTAAGACTATAGTGCCACCTTGAATAGAAATCAAAGCTGGTATATTGTCGATTTTGTAAAATAAATTGGGTTTTGCAGCACCAAATAATCCGGAGATTACATTAATTCGCAATTCAGAGTTGTGACTAATTTTGGAATTGCTCAACACTAGATTCTCACCACTAAAGGCTTCTATCTTTATGTCAACTTTTGGTAAATTTTCATATTTTGAGGGTAGTGTAATAAAACCATCATCCAAATTCAATAAATAATTGTCTTTGCTTTTAAAAATATTCAAGTTGTCGTTTATAATCTTCCCTTTATAATACTTTTCTTGAATAAGATTCCAGATAAACTTATTTTCATTGGCATAAATCTGATATAAAAGCCCTTGCTGCAAAACGATAAAATGGTTCACATCGATAGCAGCAATATCAGAAATGTTTTTAAAATTGGAATTGAATAAATCGTCCTTCTCTAATTGATTGCTGATTGAATTGTAAGTGTACCATAAATTTTGAATCAAAAAAAGAGTTTGATTACGAAACTCAAATATTTTTACGCCAAAATCATTCGTGATTTTACATCGTTGGGTGACATTCTCTACTTTGGTAGTTTCAAATTTGTCGTTATATAAAACTCGGTACAAACCTCTATAATTATCGGCGGCCCATATTTCGTTTTTTCTAATTTGGGAAACCTGTTTTATAGGTTTTACCAACCCTTTTACGACGATGTTATTTGTTAATTCAGTAGCATTATTATAAATGACAACTCCACTGTAAGTGGCTTGTAAATAAGAATTATCGATGTTGCTTTTAATAAAATTCCAACCTCCATTAATTGCATTTAACTTTGAAACTAAGCCGTTTTCGTAGGCAAATGTGCCTTCTTGATGTCCGATTAAATACTTATTATTTATTTTGCTAATATTCCAGGCTTGTCCTTGAGTATTAGGAATTAAGGAAAGCTGCTTATTTTCATATTCAAAAATACCATGATTGGAAGCCATCAAATAGCCCTTTTTAGTGGTTGCCACAGAATACACTGAACCCAAAATGCCTGAATTATCATAAAAAATAGAAATCGGCGAATTGACCTCGATATGGGCTATTCCATTGTCTAAACCAAGCCACAAATCATGTTCTTTGTCGTCACAGATACTCAAAATAGAATTGTTAATCAAGACATTATTTCGATTGATATTCTTGTATGAATTACTGTTTAAGTCAAAAATAAAAACACCTTTGCTTGCTGTTCCTATAATTAGTTTGTTGTTTTTTATAAATCGAGCCACATTGATATTATACCTCTTTAATAAATCGTTTAAAGGGTTTTTCCAAGGATATAAACCACCGTTTTCTCCAACAAAAACTCCATTTTTTTGGGTGAAAACGTAAATCTTGTCTTGAAACTTTTCGATGGAATGAATTACATTATTATCTAAAACCAACCATTCTTTTATTTTTTCAACCTTAGTATCATTCAATCTAAAAACTCCTTTGTTAACAGAGGCAATCAAAAGATGATTGTCAATTACAAAACAGTAAGAAATTAGAAATGGAAATGGTATTTTTTTAATTGACTTGCCATCATAAATAAAAATACTGTTGAAAGACTGAAAATATATTTTATGATTAAGGGTAAAGATTTTCCAAATTTCTTCATTTTCTTTGTCATCAAAAACAGCAGTACTGCTCGAAATGGAGGTGTACATCATTTTACCATCCTTTCGAACCCAATAACCGAACTCTTTGTATGAACCGGAATAAATTTTATTGTCAACTGCTAGTATAGAACGAATTATAGTTTTATTAGGCAGTGTGTATTTCTCCCATTTAACGCCATCGTAACGCAGGAAATAATGATTATTTGCAAAATACATCGCATTATCATTCCCTTGAGCTACATTCCAAATCTGATTGTCGCCTTGATAATGTGATTTACTGTAGTTTTCCACAAAAGGAAGTAGCTCTTGCGCGTAAACTTGAAATGATAAAAACCCAAAAACGAATATTTTTGTAAAAAAAGCTCTCAAAATGAAATGATTTATTTTCAAATATAGCCACATTTATTCATTTTAAAAATAAAAAAAAACTTCAATAATGAGAAGCTTCTATTTAAAATAGGAAAGGGAATGTGTTTTCTATCTATTTGCCATCTACATACTCTTGCAAATAGCTGAATCGATCCGTTAGCTTCCCATTTTCGGTCATTTTTGCTCGTGCTAAAATTCCGTCTTTGTCTCCATTAAAAAAAGCAGGAATGACGTGTTCCATAAACATTTTGCCAAAACCTTGACTGGCATCTTTTGGCAATTCACAAGGCAAATTATCCACTGCCATTACCACAATTACTGCGGGATGAAATACGTCAACCTCTTTGTTTTCAATGGGTAAATATCCATAAAAAGGTTCGGCTATAGTTGATGACCGCAGCGTGCAAGCGATAGAAGAATTGACGTCGCAAGAAATATCGCCTACCACTTTTATTTTACAATCTTTGTTTTTGAGCATTTCTCTAGTTAAAATATCTGGCGCATTATTACCATGGAAATGCCCTGAAATGTATATATCAGCAACTTTAGTGAACCGCTCAAAATCGGAAATATATTCATAAGAATTGTGGATAAAATCAGTAAAGTCTAGGACTTGTCCGTCTTTTCGAATATTGTAATCCAAAACATCAATTTGAACATAAACAGGTTGGGTATAGTTTTTAGTCAAAAAATTCTCGACTGAAACTTCTTTTATTTTAATCGCATCGAGGATTTCTTTTACACCATTACCCACTTTCCCAGTTCCTGTGACCACAAATTTTATAGGAGGCAAAATCAATCGTTTCAAATGGGTAATTAACGCTTCTTTTCCAGAAAGTGTTTCCGCCTTTGGAAGCTTGAACAATTCAAATTTAATTCCAAAAGCCCTAATGCTATTATAAGCACCAACAATTCCAGCGTATCTACCAAAACCTATTAACCTACGATTATGAATATCTACGATAGTTTCGTGATCATACAAATCAATATTTTTTTCAAGAATGGCTTGTAAAAGTTTTTTATTGTGGGGTTGTTTTTTGAGCGTATGCGAAAAAAAGAAATAGGATTTATTGGCAATCAAATTCTCTACAGGAATTTCTTTTACTCCAAAAAAAACATCGCAATCACTGATGTCGTTGACTACTTCGATACCCTTGTTTCGATAATCCTCATCAGAAAAAACTCTAATGTCAGAACTTTCAACTTTTATAGAAACTTCTTGATATTGTTGTTTTAAACGCGCTAACTCATCGGGTGAAAACACCACTCTGCGATCTGGCGGATTTTTTCTTTCTTTGACAATTCCGAATTTCATATTTTAATTTATTTAACTTTAAATTAATTTTTTGTTACAAATATAACAAATTTCATTGGCTTACTGGTTTCTTTGGATTTATTACAAAAAGGAACAAACCACCTAATTCCCATTAGCTTCAGAATAACATTATAAAATGTTAATAAAAAAAATGATAAGTAAACTAAAAGTACCAATCAAAATAGATTGATTCTATATATTTGCCACTCTATCAATATCAAAATGAATTTCATAAAAAGCGCAAATATACTTCAAATACTTCTCTTGATTTTAGTTTTATGTTCTTGTAGTAAAGAAAAAAAAAATGAACTTAACGATGCTCAACTTCCAATAGATGTTTTGCCAAAAATGAAGCCTTTAAATAACGAGCTTCCAAAACTAAGTTACGAATACCTCAACGCAAAAAGAACAACTATTGCGCATTTTTATGATAAAAATTGGCCTAACGGAAGTGCAAACGGTAGTTTTCTTGTAGCCAAAAATGGTCAAATCATTTACGAACGTTACCAAGGATATGCTAATTTCAGGGACAAGACACAAATAACCCCAACTACGCCGTTGCACCTTGCCTCGGTGAGCAAGGTCATAACAGCAACTGCCGTTTTGAAATTAATAAATGCCAAAAAATTAGATTTAGACCAAAAGGTAAATACCATATTAAAGGAGTTCCCTTATCCGGATGTTACTATTAAAATGCTATTGAATCATAGAAGTGGTATGCGAAGTTATTCTTATTTTACGGATAAAAAAGAGATTTGGGACAGACACAACATATTGACGAATCAAGATATTTTAAATATTATGGCAACAAAAGATATTGGTTTAGAATCTAAAACCGATACCCGATTTGCATATTGTAATACTAATTATGTCATGTTGGCATTGATCATCGAAAAAATTACAAAATTATCGTTTAAAGAAGCAATGGATCATATCATTTTCAAACCACTTCACATGAAAAATACTTTTGTTATGGATTATGATAAAGATAGGAAAAATATCGTTCCTTCCTACAAAGGAAATAAGGTCGAAATTGGGATGGATTTTTTAGATAAAATTTATGGCGATAAAAATATTTATTCTACACCACGAGATCTCTTGAAACTAGACCGGGCGCGCAGTGCTCCTACGTTTTTGAACCCACAGTTATTAGAACAAGTCTATACTGGATACAGCAATGAACATAAAGGCAAAAGAAATTATGGCCTAGGTATTCGCATTACAGAACTAAATGAAGGCGCAACAATCTACTACCATAACGGCTGGTGGCATGGCAGTACCACATCGTATGTCACATTAAGAAAAGAAAACGTGACGATTATTGCATTATCGAACAAATATTCAAAAAGTCCTTATAATGTTCGAAAACTATCGGCATTATTTGGCAATTATCCATTTCATTTAGATGATGATTTGGAATAATTTTTAGGAATAAATTATAAAAAATTGTTTACGGAGTATCCCTTTGAATACCGTATCTTTGCGGAGTAAAGTTAGAAGTTAGAAGTTAGAAGTTAGAAGTTAGAAGTTAGAAGTTAGAAGTTAGAAGTTAGAAGTTAGAAGTTAGAAGTTAGAAGTTAGAAGTTAGAAGTTAGAAGTTAGACGTTAG
>Ga0209107_10000860_pt1 | contig 17257 bp, 13 predicted proteins | sample LakErihyJuly2011_2_FD_187460 | JGI IMG/M metagenome (GOLD analysis project Ga0209107, IMG submission 187460) | Freshwater microbial communities from dead zone in Lake Erie, Canada - CCB hypolimnion July 2011 (SPAdes) (version 2) | ecosystem: Environmental > Aquatic > Freshwater > Lentic >... | reverse complement strand
TGGTGTGGGCGTAGAAGAAGCTGGTCGAGTTCTGCTGGCGCGGCGGGCGCGACCAGTCGAGCGCGAAGGCCAGTGCCGTCCAGCCGGTCTGCGGGCGCAGCTTTTCCTGGCCCACGTAGTGCGCCCAGCCACCGCCGCTTTGGCCAATGCAGCCGCACATCATCAGCATGTTGATGATGCCGCGGTAGTTCATGTCGCAGTGGTACCAGTGGTTCATGGCCGCGCCGATGATGACCATGGACTTGCCCTTGGTCTTGTCGGCGTTGTCGGCGAACTGGCGGGCCACGGTCAGCACCTGGGCGCGGGGCACGCCGGTGATCTGCTCCTGCCAGGCCGGGGTGTAGGCGGCGTTGTCGTCGAGGCTGCGGGCACCGTTGTCCACCAGCACGCCATCGCGGTCGGTCAGGCCACGGAAAACGCCGTAGCTGGCCAGCTGCAGGTCATAGACGGTGGCCACCCAGACCTCGCGGGCCTGGCCCGCATCCTGGCCCTGACCTTGGACGGTGATGCGCTGCATGGGCACGTGGCGCAGCAGCACCGAGCCTTGCTTGTTCGAATCGAAGCCGGGGGAATCGATGCCGCCGAAGTAGGGGAAGGCCACGGCTTGCGTGTCGGCCCGGCGCGTCTCGGCGTGCTGTTCGTCTTCCAGCGTCGAGAGCTTGAGCTTGACCTCGCGGCCCTCGGTGGCCTCCTTGGCTTCGAGGTTCCACTTGCCCTGGTCGGGGCGGCCTTCCGCGCCCCAGCGGAAGCCGATCGAGCCCTGTGGCACCACGATGCGGCCTTCGCCGTCACAGGCCAGGGTCTTCCATTCGGCGTTGTGGCTCGCGTCACCGCTGAGGTCGCTGGCGCGCAGGTAGCGGTGCGGCACCAGGGCCTTGCCTGCGGGGGTGTCCTGCTCCTGCAGCATCACCAGCATGGGCAGGTCGGTGTAGCGGCGGGCGTAGTCGTCGAAGTAGCTGCTGCGCTTGTCCACGTAGAACTCGCGCAGGATGGTGTGGCCCATGGCCATGGCCACGGCCGCGTCGGTGCCCTGCTTGGGGTGCATCCAGATGTCGGCCAGCTTGGCGACTTCCGAATAGTCGGGCGTGACGGCGACCGTCTTGGCGCCCTTGTAGCGCACCTCGGTGAAGAAGTGGGCGTCCGGCGTGCGGGTCTGGGGCACGTTGGAGCCCCAGGCGATGATGAAGTTCGAGTTGTACCAGTCGGCCGATTCGGGCACGTCGGTCTGCTCGCCCCAGACTTGCGGGCTGGCCGGTGGCAGGTCGCAGTACCAGTCGTAAAACGACATGCACACGCCACCGATCAGGCTCAGGTAGCGGCTGCCCGCGGCGTAGGACACCATCGACATCGCCGGGATGGGCGAGAAGCCGATGATGCGGTCCGGGCCGTGCTGCTTGATGGTGTGCACATTGGCCGAGGCGATGATCTCGTTGACCTCGTCCCAGGTGGTGCGCACGAAGCCACCGAGGCCGCGCTGCTTTTGCCAGCTGCGGCGGATGTCGTCGCTGGCCATCAGGGCCGACCAGGCATCGACCGGCGACTTGGCCACGGTCCGCGCCGCGCGCCAGTGCTTGAGCAACTCGCCGCGCACCATGGGGTGCTTGACCCGGTTGGCACTGTAGAGGTACCAGCTGTAGGAGGCGCCGCGGGCGCAGCCACGCGGCTCGTGGTTGGGCAGGTCGGGGCGGGTGCGGGGGTAGTCCGTCTGCTGGGTTTCCCAGGTGACGATGCCGCCCTTGACGTAGATCTTCCACGAGCAGGAGCCCGTGCAGTTCGTGCCGTGGGTGGAGCGCACGATCTTGTCGTGCTGCCAGCGGCTGCGGTAGGCGTCTTCCCAGGTGCGGTCTTCGCCCGTGGTGACGCCGTGGCCGTCAGAGAAGCCTTCCTTCGCTTGCGAGAAGAAGGTCAGTCGGTCCAGGAAGTGGCTCATGTTGTGACTCCGAGGGGGAAGGTGGGGATCAGCAGGGTTGCTCGGCGTCGCGGCGGGCGTAGAACCACCAGGTCGTCACGATGCAAACCACGTAGAAGCCGATGAAGGTGAACAGGGCCAGCTCGGGGCCGCCGGTGGCCGCGATGGCCGAGCCGTAGCTCTTGGGGATGAAGAAGCCGCCATAGGCCGCGAACGCCGCGGTGAAGCCCAGCACGGCGGCCGCTTCGGTGTTGGCCTCCTTGACGGCCGCGGCCTGGGCCACCTCGTCGTTGCGGGGCACGCTGTGCGTCTTCAGGTTCAGGAAGATCACCGGGATCATCCGGAAGGTCGAGCCGTTGCCGATGCCGGTGGTCAGGAAGAGCACCAGGAACATCAGGAAGAAGCCGGTGAAGCTGCCGTCGTGCGGACCCACGGGCAAGGCCCAGGCGCTGCCGGTGGTCTTGGGCAGGAAGAACAGCACGCCCACCACGGCCAGGGCCATCACGGTGAAGTTCCAGAAGGTCACGCGGGCACCGCCGAGCTGGTCGGCCAGCCAGCCGCCCACCGGCCGGATCAGCGCGCCCACCAGCGGCCCGATCCAGGCGTAGGCCAGCGGGTTGACGTCCTTGAACTGCGACTTGATCAGCAGCGGGAAGCCCGCGGCATAGCCGATGAAGGAGCCGAAGGTGCCCAGGTAGAGCAGGCACATCAGCCAGTTGTGCTTGTTGCGGAAGATGGCGGCCTGCGCGGCGAACGAGGCCTTGGCATCGGCGATGTCGTTCATGAAGAACCACGCGACCACGCTGGCCAGCACGATCCAGGGCACCCAGACGAAGGCCGCGTTCTGCGCCCACACCTCAACGTGCTGACCGGCCTTGTTGACGATGCTTTGCGACTCACCGCCGAAGACACCGAACACGCCCACCGAGATGATGATGGGGCTGAGGAACTGCACCACCGACACGCCCAGGTTGCCCAGGCCGGCGTTGACGCCCAGGGCCGAACCTTTGCGCTCCTTCGGGAAGAAGAAGCTGATGTTGGCCATGCTGGAGCTGAAGTTGCCGCCGCCCAGGCCGCACAGCAGCGCCAGCACCAGCATGGTCGGGTAAGGCGTGGTCGGGTCCTGCACCGCGAAGCCGATGCCGATGGCCGGGATCAGCAGCGAGGCCGTCGAGATCGCCGTCCAGCGCCGCCCGCCGAACACCGGCACCATGAAGGAGTAAAAGATGCGCAGCGTCGCGCCAGAGAGGGCCGGCGCGGCGGCCAGCCAGAACAACTGGTTGGTCGAGTACTTGAAGCCCATCATGGGCAGGTTCACGGCGACCACGCTCCACAGCTGCCACACGGCAAAGGCCAGGAAGAGCGCGGGCACCGAGATCCAGAGGTTGAGTTTGGCGACGGCCTGGCCTTCGGTTTCCCAGAAGGCCTTGTCTTCCGGGGTCCAGACCGTCAGCGTCCGAGCGGATCGGGCGCTTGCGTGGGGGGAGCTCATGGGGTTCTCCTTCGGAGAAGGTGGGGATGCGGGGGATCAGGCGCGGGCGCCCGAGGGGGAGGTCGATGTGGAAGGCCGAGTGGAGGGCGATTCGCCGCGGAGGACATCGCGGGTGCGCACCTCGGTGAAGTACATCCAGATCAGCGAGACCCAGACCACGCCGTACAGCAACATGAAGGCGCTGGAGCGCACGCCGGTGAGGTCGAGCAGGTAGCCGAACATGATGGGCAGCACGAAGCCCCCCATGCCACCGGCCAGGCCGACGATGCCGGAGATGGTGCCGATGTTGTCCGGGTAGTCGTCGCTGATGTACTTGAAGACGCTGGCCTTGCCGAAGGCGAAAGCCACGCCCAGCACGGCCATCAGGGCGGTGAAGGTGTAGACGTTCAGGCCGATGTGGAAGGTCTGCGGACCATTGACCGTCAGGATGGTGAAGTCGGTTTGCGGGTAGCTCAGCAGGAACAGGCAGATCCAGCTCACCCACAGCACCCACCAGGTCACCTGGTGCGCACCGTGCTTGTCGGACAGCCAGCCGCCGATGGCGCGCAGCACACCGCCGGGCAGGGAGAAGCAGGCGGCCAGGAGCGCGGCCACGCGGATGTCCAGGCCGAACTCACCGGCGTAGTACTGCACCATCCACAGGCTCAGGCCCACATAGCCGCCGAAGACGATGCTGTAGTACTGGCAGTACTTGAGCACGCGCGGGTCTTTCAGGGCCTGGAGCTGCGCCATGAAGCCGCCTTTGGCCGCGGGCACCAGGTGGGCCGGATCGCTCGCACTGCCCAGCCAGAACACGATGGCCGCCCCGAGCATGATGGCCGCATAGACCTGAGGCACCATGGCCCAGCCAAAGGCCACGACGAGGGCTGGCGCCACGAACTTGTTGACCGCCGCGCCCGAGTTGCCGGCGCCGAACACGCCCATGGCGAAGCCTTGCTTTTCACGGGGGAACCAGCGCGCCACATAGGGCGTGCCCACCGAGAACGAGCCGCCGGCCAGGCCCACGAACAGGCCCAGCACGAGGAAGTGCCAGTATTCGGTGGCATAGCTCATCAGCCAGATCGGCACCACGCACAGCAGCATGGTGATGAACAGCACGATGCGGCCGCCGAAGCGGTCGGTCCAGATGCCCAGGGGCACGCGCACCAGCGAGCCGGTCAGCACGGGCGTGGCCGTCAGCAGACCGAACTGCGTGGCCGTCAGGCCGAGTTGTTTCTTGAGCGGGATCCCGATGACCCCGAACATCATCCACACCATGAAGCACACCGTGAAGGCCAGTGTGCTGACGACGAGGACGCTGAGGGCTTTGCTTCTGTTTTGCGTGTTCGACATGGTCCATTCCTTTGCCATGTCGGGCAGTGTCAGAAGTTCAGCGCTGCGTGGGTATCCTCCGTTGGACGAGGTGGGGTCGTCCGAAAGGTGTAGTTCCTGGGGTCAGGTTTGATCTGGGTCAGATGGCGCTGTCGCTGGACGCCAGCACCGCGGCCTGCACGCGCGAGCTCAGGTTCAGCTTGCGCAGGATGTGCTGCACGTGGATCTTCACCGTCGTCTCGGCGATGTCCAGGGTGCGGGCGATTTCCTTGTTGCTGGCGCCGCGGGCGATCTCGCGCAGGATGTCGCGCTCGCGCGGCGACAGGCGCGACAGCGGGTGCGGCGTGGCCGGAGCTGCCGAGGCGGTCGGCGCGGCAGGTGTTGCTGGTGTGGCGGATGTGGCCAGCTCGGGCTCGACCGGCAAAGGCGGTGCGCCGACCGGTGCGCCCCCGACCGCATGGCGGTAGGCCGCCACCAGCTTGCTGGTCATCTCGGGCGACACCGCCGATTCGCCGCGGTGCACCGCCTCGATGGCGTCGATCAGGTCCTGCCCCTCCACCGTCTTGAGCAGGTAGCCGCTGGCACCGCGCGACAGGGCCAGGGCCAGGTCGTCGGCGTCTTCGCTGACGGTCAGCATCAGCACCTTGGGCGCAGGCTGCAGGGCCAGCAACTGGGGCAGGGCGTCGATGCCGTGCACGCCGGGCAGGTGGTTGTCCAGCAGCACGACGTCGGGCTGGTGCTGGGCGGCGTGGCGCAGGGCTTCGCCCGCATCGGCGGCCTCGGCCACCACGGTGACGCGCTCGTCGCGGGCCAGCAGGGCCATCAGGCCACGGCGGAAGAGGGTGTGGTCATCGACCACGAGCAGGCGGATGGGCATGGCGTGTCAGGGGAGGCGGGTGAAGGCGTGAACCTTTGATGCAGGGCAAGCCGGTCGGGGTGCTGGCGCGCTTACGCTGCGCCGACCCCTTGCTGCCCTGATTGTCTGCCATGAACGCCATCCCCCAAGACCTGTCCGACCTGCTGGCCCGCAGCCCCGTGCGCCCCTTGCGCCTGCGCGGTCGCACGCTGCTGCCCATCGTGCAGGGCGGCATGGGCGTGGGGGTGTCCGGCCACCAGCTCGCCGGCACCGTGGCGCGCTGGGGCGGGGTGGGCACGCTGTCCTCGGTGGACCTGCGCCGCCACCACCCGGACCTCATGGCGCGGACCTCGGGCCTGCCACCGACCGACGCCACCAAGGCGCTCATCAACGCCGCCAACCTCGAAGCCATCGACCGCGAGGTCCAGGCCGCGCGCGCGCTCAGCCAGGGCCGCGGCCTGCTGGCCATCAACGTCATGCGCGCCGTGGCCGATTACGCCGCCTCGGTGCGGCAGGCGCTGGCCTCGGGCATCGACGCCATCGTGGTGGGCGCCGGCCTGCCGCTGGACTTGCCCGATCTGGCCCGCGAGCACCCCGACACCCTGCTCATCCCGATCCTGTCGGACGCCCGCGGCGTGCAGCTCATCGTCAAGAAATGGGAGCGCAAGCAGCGCCTGCCCGAGGCCATCGTCATCGAGCACCCGCGCCTGGCCGGTGGCCACCTGGGTGCGGCCAAGGTGGCCGACCTGAACGACCCGCGCTTTGACTTCGAGCGCGTCATCCCCGAATGCCTGGCCTTTTTCCGCGCGGCCGGCATCGAACGCGAGATCCCGCTGATCGCCGCGGGCGGCATCCGCAGCCTGGCCGACATCCAGCGCGTGCAAGACCTGGGCGCGGCCGGCGTGCAGCTGGGCACGCCCTTTGCCGTCACCACCGAGGGCGACGCCCACCCCGAGTTCAAGCGCGTGCTGGCCGAAGCCCGCGACGAGGACATGGCCGAGTTCGTCAGCGTGGCCGGCCTGCCGGCGCGGGCCGTGCGCACGCCCTGGCTGGCCAGTTACCTGAAGGCCGAGCCCAAGCTGCAGGCCGTGGCCCATGCCAAATCGCGCTGCACCAAGGCTTTCGACTGCCTGGCGCAGTGCGGCCTGCGCGACGGCCTGGCCACCTGGGGGCAGTTCTGCATCGACAACCAGCTGGCCGCGGCCTTGCGGGGCGATGTCAAGAAAGGCCTGTTCTTCCGCGGCGCAGGGGCCTTGCCCTTTGGCGACCAGATCCGCAGCGTGCGCGAGCTGCTGGAGCGCTTGCTGGAGGGCGATGCGGTGCCAGGCCAGGCGCTGCCGGCCGGCGCCTGAACTCAGACCTGCGGCGGGCTGCGCCGGGCCACCATGGCGTCGGCCAGGGCGCGCAGCACCGGCGCAGGCAGCTCGGCCGCGTGGGGGTACACCGAGGCTTCTTCCTGCGCGGCGTGGGCCCGGTAACGCGTGGCAAAACCGGCCACGTCCGGGGGGGTGCCGGTGGGGGCTTGGCCCTGCGCAATCTGCGCCAGCCAGGCCTGCACGGGCTGCCACAGGGCGCCCAGCGTGTCGTGCTCCTGCTGGAGCGCGTCGATGCGCGCGTTCAAATCGGCATGGCCCAAGGCCCGCAGCGCGACGAACAGGTTGTCGTCCTCGTCGGCGTGGTGCAGCGGTGCGGCCAGCGTGAAGTAGCGCAGCACGGCGGTGGCGGCTTCGCGGGCCTGGGCGTCCGCGCCCTGCGCTGCCACATGGGCCTGCAGGCGCTGTGCCAGCTGGGTGAAGCGCACCACCTTTTCGTGGCAGGCGCGCAGCAGGGCCATGGGGTCGTCGATGCGCGGCGACACCGGCTGGGGGCGCGCCGTGTGGGTGGGGCGGGGCAGGGGGCTGGGCATGCGCCATTGTCCCGCGTGTGGGGGCAGGCCGACACCTTCTCCGTCAGGCCGGCAGGGAGTAGTGCTTCAGAAGGATGGGCCTGGCCGCGGTGACTGCCTAGACTCACTGCCATGGCGACCTCACCGTTCCCCACGTCCTCCACCCCCGCCCTGGTCGATGCCTTCGGCCGCACGATCGACTACCTGCGCGTGTCCGTCACCGACCGCTGCGACCTGCGCTGCACCTACTGCCTGCCCGAGGCCTTCAAGGGCTTCGAGGAGCCGGCCAACTGGCTCAGCCACCAGGAGATGGGCCGCCTGGTCGGGCTGTTCGTGGGCATGGGCGTGCGCCACGTGCGCCTGACCGGCGGCGAGCCCCTGACGCGCCGCGCCTTGCCGGACGTGGTCAGGCACATCGCCGCCTTGCCCGGCTTGCACGACCTGTCGCTCTCCACCAACGGCACCCGCCTGGACCGCCTGGCCCTCACCCTGCGCGAGGCCGGCGTGCAGCGCCTGAACGTCAGCCTCGACAGCCTGGACGCCGACTGCATGGCCCGCATCACCGGGCGCGACTGCCTGGCCGACGTGCTGCGCGGCATCGAGGCGGCCCGCGCCGCCGGCTTCTCGCCGATCAAGCTCAACATGGTGGTGCAGCCCGGCGTCAACGACCACGAGGTCGAGGTCATGGTCGATTTCGCCCGGCGCCATGCGCTGGTGCTGCGCCTGATCGAGCCCATGCCCATGGGCGACACCGGCCGCGCCACGCCGAGCGGCAACCTCAGCACCTTCACCGAGGCCCTGGCCACCCGCCTGGGCCTGCTGCCCCAGGTGCTGGGGCGCGGTGCGGGGCCGGCGCGTTACTGGCAGGACCCGCACAGCGGCATGAGCCTGGGCGTCATCACCCCCATGAGCCAGCACTTCTGCGACACCTGCAACCGCGTGCGCCTGGGCGTCGATGGCACCCTCTACCTCTGCCTGGGCCAGGACAACCAACTGCCGCTGGGGCGCCTGCTGCGCCAGGGCGCCAGCGACGAGGCCTTGCGCGAGGCCATCCTGGCGGGCATCGCGGCCAAACCCGCGCGTCACGAATTCAACGAGCGCCGTGAGAAGATCGTGCGGTTCATGGCCCAGACCGGCGGCTGACGCCCGCCCGACGCTGGCCCCTCGTGGAGTCTCCCCGCATGGCCCTCACCTCGGCTGGCGCTGCCAAGCCGCCATCCCGGCAAGACGCAACCTCCTGGTCGCGCACCTCCCGCCTGACGCTGGCGCGCAAGCTGGCGGCGGTGGGCTGCGTGTTCCTGGCCGTGGCGCTGGCCACGGTGGGCCTGTCGATGTGGGTGACCTGGCAGCTCGAAGGTGGCGCCGCCGCCATCAACGAAGCGGGGCGCATGCGCATGCGCGCCTACCAGGTGGCCTTGCAGGTCCGTGAACAGCCCGCGCTGGCAAGCGGGAGCGCAGGCCCCTTGCAGGCACGCCTGGCCGAACTCGACGCCAGCCTGGCCTTGCTGACGTCTGGCGACCCGCAGCGGCCCTTGAGCGTGCCGGGCAGCGCGCCGGTGCAGGCGCGGCTGCAGGCGGTCCAGCAGGGCTGGCAGGTCTTGCGCGCCGAGGTGCTGGACCACCAGGCCCACCCTGTCTCGCCCGTCAGGCTCAGCATCGAGCCCTTTGTCCAGCAGGTCGATCAGCTGGTCTCGGAAATCGAGCAGCGCCTGGAGGCCCGCACCGTCGCCCTGCACACCTTCCAGATGGTCATGATGGTGCTGGCCGTGCTCAGCGCCCTGGCCATCCTCTACGCCAGCCACGTCATGGTGCTGGACCCCGTGGCCCGCTTGCGCAACGCGCTGCGCCGCGTCGAAGAGGGCGACTTCCAGGCCCGCGTGCGCCCCGGTGCCGACGACGAACTCGGCGAACTGGCCGAGGGCTTCAACCGCATGACCGAACGCCTGCAGGCGCTGTACGGCGACCTCGAAGCCAAGGTGCGCGAGAAGACCCTGGGCCTGGAGCACGAACAGGCCCGCCTGCGCGCGCTCTACGAGGTCTCGACCTTCGTGGCCTCGGCCGACAACCTGTCCGAACTGGGGCAGGGCTTTGCACGGCAGATGCGCAGCATCGCCCGGGCCGATGCGGTGGCCGTGCGCTGGTCCGACGAGGCCAACGACCGCTACATGCTGCTGGCCAGCGACAGCCTGCCCCACATCCTGGCGCGCGAAGAGCAGTGCGTGCTCACCGGCGACTGCTTCTGCGGCGACCGCTTGCGCGAAGGCGTGCCGGCCCGCATGCGCGTCATCCCCATCGCGGTGGCCCCGTCAGAGGCCGCCGGTGCCCACACCCCGCTGCAGCGCCGCTGCGAGGCCGAGGGCTACACCACCCTGGTCACGCTGCCCCTGCTGCTGCAGCAGCGCCTGTTGGGCGAGGTCGAGCTGTTCTACCGCGGCGAGATCGCCTTCTCCGACGAGGAGCGCAACCTTTTCGAGGCCCTGGCCAGCCACCTTGCCGGTGCCATGGAAAGCCTGCGCATGGCCGCCCTGGCGCGGCAATCGGCCGTGGCCAGCGAACGCAAGCTGCTGGCGCAGGAGCTGCATGACTCCATCGCCCAGTCCCTGGCCTTCCTGAAGATCCAGATGGGGCTGCTGCGCTCGGCCCAGGCGCAGGGCGACCAGGCGGGCGTCCAGGCCGCGATGTCCGAGCTCGACACGGGCGTGCGCGAGAGCTACAACGACGTCCGCGAGTTGCTGCTGCATTTCCGCGTGCGCACCGAAAGCGGTCGCCTCGACCTGGCCCTGCGCGAAACCCTGTCCAAGTTCGAGCTGCAATCCGGCCTGAGCGGGCACCTGAGCTGCAAGGACGACGGCGTGCCCATGCCGGCCGATGTGCAGATCCAGGTGCTGCACATCGTGCAGGAAGCGCTCTCGAACGTGCGCAAGCACGCCAAGGCCAGGCAGGTCTGGGTCGATGTGCAGGCGCACCCGGGCTGGGTCATCCGCGTGCGCGACGACGGCCAGGGCTTCGCCACCGCACAGGGGCCGGCCGACGGCACCCACGTGGGCTTGAGCATCATGCGCGAACGCGCCGAGCGCATCGGCGCCACCCTGGCCGTGAACTCCGGCCCGCAGGGCACGGAGGTCTGCCTGCGCCTGCCGGCCAACCCACCGACCCACAGCGCACCGACCCACAGCGCAAGCGACACCGATTGAACAAGGAACACACCGTGGCAGCTGGCCCGCAAACCCTGATCCCCCTGGACGAGGCCTGGTCCCGCCTGCAGCAGGCGCTCACCCGGCACCCCCACGCGCCCGCCACCGAGCCACTCGCGACGGAAGACGCGCTCGGCCGCGTGCTGGCGCAGGACGTGGTCTCCGGCGTGGCCGTGCCCCCGCACGACAACAGCGCCATGGACGGCTATGCCCTGCGGCTGGCTGACTTGGCTGAACCAGGCCGCAGCCTGCCGGTGTCCCAGCGCATCGCCGCCGGCCAGACCGGCGCCACCCTGCAGCCAGGCAGTTGCGCGCGCATCTTCACCGGCGCGCCCGTGCCAGCCGGCGCCGACGCCGTCGTCATGCAGGAGCACACCGAGCCCGGTGCCGCCGAAGGCCAGGTCCGCTTCACCCAGCCGGTGCACGCGCAGCAAAACATCCGCCGTGCCGGCGAAGACATCGCCATCGGCCAGACCGTGCTGGGCGCGGGCAAGCGCCTGAGCCCCGCCGCGCTGGGCGTGGCCGCCTCGGTGGGCCGTGCCGAGCTGCCCGTGTTCGCGCGCCCCCGCGTGGCCGTGCTGACCACGGGCGACGAGCTCGTCCTGCCCGGCCAGCCCCTGCCGCCCGGCGCCATCTACAACAGCAACCGCCACACCCTGCTGGGCCTGGCCCAGGCGGCCGGCGCCACGGCCCATGACCTGGGCACCGTGCCCGACCAGCTGGACGCCACCCGCGCCGCCCTGCGCACGGCCGCCGAGCAGCACGACCTCGTCATCAGCAGCGGCGGCGTGTCGGTGGGCGAGGAAGACCACCTGCGCCAGGCCGTGCAGGCCGAAGGCGGGCTGGACTTCTGGGCCCTGGCCATCAAGCCGGGCAAGCCCTTCGTGTTCGGCTGGCTCACCCGGGCCGATGGCAGCCGCGCGCTCTACATGGGCCTGCCGGGCAACCCGGTGGCCAGCTGGCTGACCTTCCTGATGCTGGTGCGCCCGGTCATCGGCCTGCTGGCCGGTGAGGGCTGGCAGCTGCCGCGCTCGCTGCCCGTGCCCGCCGCCTTCGCCTGGCCCAAGCCGGACAAGCGCCGCGAGTTCCTGCGCGTGCGCCTCAACGAGGCCGGCCACGCCGAGCTCTTCCCCAACCAGAGCTCCGGCGTGCTGACCTCGGCGTCCTGGGCCGATGGCGTGGTGGACCTGCCGCCGCAAACCACCGTCCAGCCCGGCGACGTGGTGCGCTGGATCCCCTCGGCCGAGCTGCTGCACCCTGCGGCTGCCGAACGCCAGCCTTGATCACAACCCCTTCCGCAGTCCCCCCATGCCCCTGACCATCCGCTACTTCGCCGCCGTCCGCGAACGCCTGGGCGCCCAGGAAACCGTGTCCCTGGCCGACACGCCGGCCCGCACCGTGGGCGAGTTGCACGCCTGGTTGCTGTCGCGCTCGCCCGCACACGCCCAGGCGCTCGACCCCGACCGTGGCCTGCGCACCGCCTGCAACCAGGCCCTGTGCGACGCCGACCAGGCCCTGGCCGAGGGCGACGAAATCGCCTTCTTCCCACCCGTCACCGGAGGCTGAGAGATGAGCGACGCCCCAGCTCCGCAGCAAGCCCTCCAGCAGGCCCTGGCCTGCGTGCGCGTCTCCCCGGAAGATTTCGACCTCGGCGCCGAAGTCGCGGCCCTGCGCGCGGGCGATGCCCAGGTCGGTGCCGTCGTCAGCTTCGTGGGCACCGTGCGCGAATGGAGCCCCGACCCCGCCGCCGTGATGACGCTGGAGCACTACCCCGGCATGACCGAGCGCAGCCTGGCCGAGCTCATCGTGCGCGCCCGCCAGCGCTTCGACGTGCGCGGCGTGCGCGTCATCCACCGCGTCGGGCCCCTGGCCGTCACCGACCAGATCGTGCTGGTGGCCGTCACCTCGGCGCACCGCCACGAAGCCTTTGACTGCGCCGCCTTCCTGATGGACTGGCTCAAAACCCAGGCGCCGTTCTGGAAGCGCGAAGAAGCCCAGGGCGAGGCCCGCTGGGTCGCCTCGCGCGAGAGCGACGCCGAAGCCGCCGCCCGCTGGCAAGCGCCGGGAGGCCAGCCATGAGCCCGCTGGCCGCTGCCCTGGCCGTGGCCGTGGGCTCGGCCGTCGGCGCCCTGGCGCGCTGGCAGGCCGGTGTCTGGTTCAACCCCATCTGGGCGGGCTTCCCCCTGGGCACGCTGTTTGTCAATGCGCTGGGTGGCCTGTTGATCGGGCTGGCTTTCGCCTGGCTGGACCGCTACCCTTCTGAGGTCTTGCGCTTGCTGCTGGTCACCGGCGGCCTGGGCGGCTTCACCACGTTTTCGGCGTTCTCGGCGGAATCGCTGGCCCTGCTGGAGCGCGGGCGTTTCGAGCTGGCGCTGGCCCACACCGCGGCCCACGTTGTCGGCGCGCTGGCCTGCGCGGCCCTCGGGGCCCGCTTGATGCGCGCCTGGATGGCCTGAGCTGCGCCAGCAAAGTTCCTGCGTTCTGGGCGGGTCAAGTTGGAGGCCGCAGGCGCCGATAACCGATCACATCCGTCCCGAAGTTGGGCATGGCCTCCATCGACGTCTTCACCTGTTACACCCTCGCGGGCGCCGGCTCGCTGTTCGGCCTGGGCCTGATCTCCCTGGTGCGCGTGGAGAACCCGCGCGTGCGCCGCGCCCTGTGGCTCTACCGCCTGGCCTTCCTGTGCCTGGCCGGCTTCCTCTGGGTGGGCACGCTGCCGGTCGCGCAGCGCGCGCAAGGCATGCACGCCATGATCGGGGTCGCCGCCATCGGCGCGTCCTTGCTGGCCTGGGGGTTCCGCCAGCTCAACGGGCAGCGCACACCGCCGGCCTTGGGCGTCGCGCTGACGCTCGGCCTGGGCGGCCTGCTCTGGTGGGCCGGTGCGGCCACCTCGGACGAAACCTTCGCGGTGCTGGAAGCCGCGGTCATGAGCTTCATCGCCCTGGGCACCTTGATCGACCAGGGCGTGCTGTTGCGGCGCGCGCCCGTGCGCCGCGGCGGTGAGTTCGCCCTGCTGCTGGTGGCCGGGCTGTTCTCGCTCGACTGGGTGCTCATCCTGTGGCACACCCTGCACTGGGTCGGGCCTTACCCCGATCACCTGCTCTTCGCCCCCGACTGGCTGCTGCCGGCCTCGGCGGTCGGGGTGGGGCTGCTGCCGCTGTCGGTGGCCTCGGTGGTGTTTGCCATCGTCAACGACCGCCTCAACCAGCAATTGCGCGAGCGCGCGCTGCGCGACGACCTCACCGGCACCTTGTCGCGGCGAGGCCTGCGCGAGCATGGCGAGCGCATGCTGGCCGGGCACCAGCCGGCGCACCTGGCCATGCGCCAGGACAGCGGCGTCGCCGCGCTGATGCTCGACGTGGACCACTTCAAGGCCATCAACGACCGCCACGGCCACCAGGTGGGCGACGAGGTGCTGCGCCACCTTAGCGCGGTGATGACCGAGCACCTGCGCGACGACGCCTTGCTGGCCCGCTACGGCGGTGAGGAATTCACCGTGCTGCTGCCTGTGCGCAGCCGCCAGGACGCCGAAACCGTGGCCGAGCGCCTGCGCCAGGCCATCGAGGCCCAGCCCTGCGAGTCGCGCGCCGGGCGCATCCGCGTGACCGTCAGCATCGGTGTGGCCTTCCACCAGACGGCCCACTCGCTGGACGAGGTGCTCTCGCGTGCCGACACCCGCCTCTACGAGGCCAAGCAGGCCGGGCGCAACCGGGTGATTTGCGAGCCGCTGGCGGCTTGATCTGGCGCAAACAACGCCCACGCCAGCGATCCAACCCACCCGGGTCCAGGGGCTTTGCCCTTGAAATGCCGCGGTGCCGCACCATCTGCGCAGCAACCGGACGAACTCTGTGCCACCGGGCACGAGGCTCGCCCCCTCAACCTGCCCAGGAGCGCCCGATGCGACTCGACAAACTCACCTCCACCTTCCAGGAAGCGCTGACCGAGGCCCAGAGCCTGGCCGTCACGCGCGACAACCCCTACATCGAACCCGCCCACATCCTGCTGGCCATGCTGCGCCAGGACGACGGCCCCAAGGCCCTGCTCGACAAGGCCGGCGTCAAGGTCGCCCCGCTGGCCACCGCCCTGGAAAAGCAGATCGACAAGCTGCCCCAGGTGCAAGGCGCCGAGCAGGTCCAGGCCGGCCGCGACACCGTCAGCCTGCTGCAGGGCGCCGAGAAGGAGGCCCACAAGGCCGGTGACGCCTACATCGCCGCCGAGATGTTCCTGCTCGCCCTGTGCGACCACAAGGGCGAAGTCGCCGTGCTGGCGCGCGACTTCGGCCTGACCCGCAAGTCGCTCGAAGCCGCCATCAAGGCCGTCCGTGGCGACCAGAAGGTCGACAACCCCGAGGCCGAAGGCCAGCGCGAAGCCCTCAAGAAGTACACGCTCGACCTGACCGAGCGCGCCCGCCAGGGCAAGCTCGACCCGGTCATCGGCCGCGACGAGGAAATCCGCCGCGCCATCCAGGTGCTGCAGCGCCGCTCCAAGAACAACCCCGTGCTCATCGGTGAGCCCGGCGTGGGCAAGACCGCCATCGTCGAGGGCCTGGCCCAGCGCATCGTCGCCGGCGAAGTGCCTGACAGCCTCAAGAGCAAGCGCGTGCTCGTGCTCGACATGGCCCTGCTGCTGGCCGGTGCCAAGTACCGCGGTGATTTTGAGGAGCGCCTGAAGAACGTGCTCAAGGAAGTGGCCAAGGACGAAGGCCAGACCATCATGTTCATCGACGAGATCCACACCATGGTCGGTGCGGGCAAGGCCGATGGCGCCATGGACGCCGGCAACATGCTCAAGCCCGCGCTGGCCCGTGGCGAGCTGCATTGCATCGGCGCGACCACGCTGGACGAGTACCGCAAGTACATCGAGAAGGACGCCGCCCTGGAGCGCCGCTTCCAGAAGATCCTGGTGGGCGAGCCCACGGTGGAGGCCACCATCGCCATCCTGCGCGGCCTGCAGGAGAAGTACGAAGTCCACCATGGCGTCGAGATCACCGACCCGGCCATCGTGGCCGCGGCCGAGCTCTCCAACCGCTACATCACCGACCGCTTCCTGCCCGACAAGGCCATCGACCTGATCGACGAGGCCGCCGCCAAGGTCAAGATCGAGATCGACTCCAAGCCCGAGGCCCTGGACCGCCTGGACCGCCGCCTCATCCAGCTCAAGATCGAGCGCGAAGCCGTGCGCCGCGAGCGCGACGAGGCCTCGCAAAAGCGCTTCGAGCTGATCGAGGAGGAAATCGTCAAGCTCGACAAGGAATACGCCGACCTCGAAGAAATCTGGAAGGCCGAGAAGGCCCAGGCCCAGGGCTCGGCCACGGTCAAGGAAGAGATCGACAAGATGCGCTTCCAGATCGAGGAACTCAAGCGCAAGGGCGACTTCAACAAGGTCGCCGAGCTGCAGTACGGCAAGCTGCCCGAGCTGGAAAAGAAGCTCAAGGCCGCCCAGGACAAGGAAAACGCCCGCAACGCCAAGGGCCAGGCCGAGGGCCGCCCGACGCTGCTGCGCACCCAGGTGGGCGCCGAGGAAATCGCCGAAGTCGTGGCGCGTGCCACGGGTATCCCCGTGTCCAAGCTGATGCAGGGCGAGCGCGACAAGCTGCTGGCCATGGAAGACAAGCTGCACGAGCGCGTGGTCGGCCAGCAAGAGGCCATCGTGGCCGTGTCGGACGCCATCCGCCGTTCGCGCGCCGGCCTGTCCGACCCGAACCGGCCGTATGGCTCCTTCCTCTTCCTGGGGCCCACCGGCGTGGGCAAGACCGAGCTGTGCAAGGCCCTGGCCGGCTTCCTGTTCGACAGCGAAGACCACCTCATCCGCATCGACATGAGCGAGTTCATGGAGAAGCACTCGGTCAGCCGCATGATCGGTGCGCCCCCGGGCTATGTGGGCTACGAGGAGGGTGGGGCGCTGACCGAGGCCGTGCGCCGCAAGCCCTACAGCGTCGTGCTGCTCGACGAGGTCGAGAAGGCCCACCCGGACGTCTTCAACGTGCTGCTGCAGGTGCTGGACGACGGCCGCCTGACCGACGGCCAGGGCCGCACCGTGGACTTCAAGAACACCGTCATCGTCATGACGTCCAACCTCGGCTCGCACAACATCATGCAGATGGCCGGTGAGCCCTACGAGGACATCAAGGAGGCCGTGTGGACGGACGTGAAACAGCACTTCCGCCCCGAGTTCCTCAACCGCATCGACGAGGTGGTGGTCTTCCACGCGCTCGACCAGGCCAACATCGCCGCCATCGCCAAGATCCAGCTCAAGGGCCTGGAAGGGCGCCTGGCCCAGATGGACATGAAGCTCGACGTGAGCCCGGAGGCCCTTGCCGAACTGGCCAAGGTCGGCTTCGACCCGGTCTTCGGTGCCCGGCCGCTCAAGCGCGCCATCCAGCAGCGCATCGAAAACCCGGTGGCCAAGCTCATCCTGCAGGGCAAGTTCGGCCCGAAGGACGTGGTGCCGGTGCAGGTGGACGCGGAAGGCAGCTTCCAGTTCGGGCGGACGGTGCACTGAGGCGCTGACACGCCCCGTTGCCATTCCCCACGGCGCCCCCCGTGTGGTCCACCCTTCAGGGGGATGGCCGCACGGGGGGCGCTTGTCTATGGTGCTGGCTCCCACCACC
>Ga0209107_10000859_pt1 | contig 17265 bp, 19 predicted proteins | sample LakErihyJuly2011_2_FD_187460 | JGI IMG/M metagenome (GOLD analysis project Ga0209107, IMG submission 187460) | Freshwater microbial communities from dead zone in Lake Erie, Canada - CCB hypolimnion July 2011 (SPAdes) (version 2) | ecosystem: Environmental > Aquatic > Freshwater > Lentic >... | reverse complement strand
TGGCAAGCCGCTGCGAATACTCGTCGCTTTGAATATCGGTACACCACATCACAATTGCATCGTCGGTGTTTTCGTAATACTTTTGGCGAATCCCGGCCGGCACAAAACCAAATCGTCGATACAGCTCTTGTGCCGCAGTATTGGTGTGTCGAACCTCGAGCGTGAGGGCCTCACATTCGCGATTGCGTGCTTCGGCAGCCAACTCCAACATCATTTCGGTTGCCACGCCACGCAAATGCCAATCGGGTTTCACTGCAATGTTGGTGATGTGCGCATCTTCTTCGGCAAACAACAATCCGCCGTATCCCACGAGCACTTTGCCCACGTGAGCAACGACATAGTGACGCCTTCCCCGACCCATCATTTCAATTTCTTCTGCAAACACCTTCTCGGTCCAAGGCCGCGGATACACCACGTTTTCGATGGGCATGATGTCGCGAATGTGCTTGCGCTGCATGGTCGCAATCTGGAGTACCGGATTGTCGCCTCTCATGACACGCTCCGTGTTGCCCAGTTGATTTCGGCGTCTGGCAAGCGCAAATATTCGGGCACCAACGAATCGGCCTCTTGCCACTCTTGGCGCAATGCACGCTCGTGTGCAATCTGGGCAAGTACGACGGCCGTAGGCAATGAGGCCATCTCATCCGCAAATTCAAAGCTTGGTAACACTCCAGCCACTACCAATTCAATTTCGTTGCGATAACGCAGCGCACCATTGCCCACAAAAAGCGTTGACTGACCACGATCAATTGTTTGCAATGCGCACTCTTCTACCGTGCTTGCTTTGGGTGTTGTTACCTGGCGCAACTTGCCGTCGATGTATCGATACAACGACCAATACACCTCGCCTCGACGCGCATCAATAACACACGCAATCACATCATCGGTTTCGCTTACAGCAGTTGCCAAAATATCCAGACTTGTTGCACCGATGATCGGCACATCAAGCACTTGGGCGATTGCCTTTGCCGATGCAATACCAACGCGCATTCCAGTAAACAAACCTGGGCCGATGTCGACAGCAACTGCGCCAACGTCGCCAAACGAAACTCCGGCTTGCTTGCGCACAAAGTCGATCATTGTCGTCAACACCTCTGCGTGTTGTTTTTCACTACGCATCTCACTCGATGCCAGCACTCGAGTGCCATCCGCTATTGCGACACTCACCCCATCAGTTGCAGTATCGATTGACAAAATGATCATGAAGTTGCCCAAGTGTCCAACGAAGAGCGCAGTTTGTCCCACCGTGTTTCCCATTGCATGCCACGCCAGTCAATATCAATCTGGCGTAGAGAAACCGAATCCTCTGTGTCGGCATTTTCGTTAGCCGCCAACTTCACAATGAGACCGGTGCCGAGCGCATCACCCACAACATCGCCCCACTCCACCAACATCACCCCGCCAGCCTCTTGCAGATCGGTCAAACCCAAGTCGTCCAATTCACCTGTGCGCTCAAGTCTGTAGAGGTCGGCGTGATGCAGTTTTAAGCGACCGCCCGCATAGTTGTGCAACAAATTAAATGTTGGTGACGTCACAGGCTCTGTCACTCCAAGAGCATGCGCAAAATGCTGACTAAATGTGGTCTTGCCGCTTCCCATTTCACCGATCAAGACAATCATGTCGCCTGCGCGTACAAGCTTCACAATTGCTTGTGCAATGCCGCGAGTGTCATCGGTGCTATGTGCGTAAAGTCGAATCATGAGAAGTTGAACGATTTAGCGTAGGTAGTTGCGTGGCACTCTTGCACTAATACCGCACACAATCTCGTATCCAATCGTTCCCAATTGGCGAGCCCAATCATTGGCCGTGATCTGAAAGTCGCCTTGTTGACCGAGGAGCACGGCTTCATCGCCTATTTGCACCTCATCGCTTTCGCAATTGATCATTACTTGATCCATCGTGATCACACCCGCAAATGGTCGTCGTTTGCCGCCAATTAGCACCTCGCCAGTTGTCCACAAACCGCGCGGCAATCCGTCGGCATACCCAATCGGCAGTGTTGCGATGCACGAACGCTGTTTGAGCGCGCGATGCAAGCCGTACGAAACCGCTTCACCAGCATCAAGCCACTGCACGTGGGAAACACGCGACTTCAGCGACATCACCGGCTGCAGTGCATCACCAGTAGCAACGCCAAACGAATTGCTCTGCGCGTCAGCAGCAATGCCATACATGGCTATGCCAACTCGAGTCATGGTCGGTGCGTTTTTCATCTGGCTGGCGATACCCAAATGATTCATGGTCGCTGACGAGTTGGCAATATGAATTCGACTTGGCAAAAGCCCAATGTGTTTCAATTCCTCGCACACCCGATCGAACTCAGCAATTTGTCGCGCAGTTGCCTCGTGTTCAGCAACATCGGCAGTTGCGAGGTGCGTAAAAACTCCGTCAGTTTGCAACCATGTTTGTGCCGCAATCAGTTGTGCCATCTCGACGGCCTGCACTGGATCAGTGCCAACTCGATGCATGCCCGTGTCAACCTTGAGGTGCACAGCGCCAACTACACCAAGTCGTGTTGCAACGCTTGCGTAGTGCTCAATTGTTGCTTTGTTGTACAGCGTTGCAATGAGCCCGTACTTGATCATGTCTTCATGTTGTTGTGGTGGCTGCTCACTCATCACCAAGATCGGCCCACTCACACCGGCTTGTCGTAGCGCTATTGCTTCATCTGCAAGCGCAACACACAAGCCTGTCGCGCCACTCTCGAGTGCGGTTGTTGCACACTGCAATGCACCGTGCCCATAGGCGTTGGCCTTCACCACTGCCCACACTTCGCTTGGTGCGGATTCACTTGCCAAAGTGCGGACGTTGTGCGCCAATGCGCTTAAGTTGATCTCAGCCCAAGCCCATCGCCCCGTCATGCTGCAGCGACCACTGCAACCGCAAGTTGTGCGGTGTGCGATAGCGAAACATGCCACTGCGAAATACCTTTTTCACGAGCAAGTTTGAGCGCTCGGCCCGTGACGAGCAATGTTGGTTGACCACTTGCCTGACGCTCAATCGACACATCATGCATGTCAAAAGCACCAAGGCCAACGCCAAGCACTTTCATGGTTGCTTCACGCGCAGCAAACCTGGCGGCGAGGCTCGGCGCATCATCATTTTTGCCGTTCAAGCCATGTAGTTCATCGGCGGTGAACACTCGAGTTCGAAAATTTGGTGTGCGATCGAGTGCACGGCGAAATCGATCAATGTCTACTGCGTCGACACCAATGCCAAGCATGGGCGCCCTAGTTTCCCTTTGTCGGCGTGCGCCAGTGGTCTGCTGTTTCAGTAATCGGAGAGATCAACAAGTCGGCCACCGACACCTCGGCAAGACGATCTTCCCTAAATGACCCTTCGGTTTCTGTCACCCAGTCGACCAAGCGATTAAAGCGGTCGTCGTACCCCTGCAACACCGTGCGCATGACAGCCGCTGGCAAACGATCGTGAAACAACACATGTAACAACGTGATACCGGTGGTGAGTGAGCCTTTAGTTTCGGGCACGAAGATCACGGTGCGGCCGTCGCTTCTTCCGCGCGCCACCAACACATTGCGGTCGCTCGCCACGCGGTGCTTAGTGCCTACCAAGTTGCTATTGCGATCTACTCGCGATGTCAGTTCGCGCGCTATTCCTCCGCGATCAACCACACTCACCGTTGCATGATTACCCTCAACATCGCCTTCAATGCCGTAACGAGTAAACCCAACAACGCTTGCAACTGCAGCATCCAAATCGGCAATGACCTTGAGGGTCTTGTACGACAACCTGTCGCGTGCAACGCCAGCGTTGAGCACTGCTTGCACAAGTGTTCGGTCAAGCAATCCCTCGTCGCTGCGCGAAATACCAACAGTCACAGTTTTTGCCTGGTGCTTGATTGCGTCGACTGGTCGAGTGAGTTCGTCAATCGAACGTGTGAGCGAAGCCGTCAAGTCATCGAGCAATGCCTCGGGCGAACTGATCTTGCCGGTGTTGTTTTGAAATGACTGCAGCGGGTCGCTTGCCATCACGTCGCGCAACATCGTCACCACTCGCACCGCCGTCGACGGCTCGAGGTTTCCGTCGTAATCGCCAGTTGTGAGTGCATCAAAAAATCGAGTTGCTGGCACGCCAATTTCTGCGCGCACTTTGACCAAGAGTTCACTGCCAATCCCGCCGCGTTCTACGGCGTGCTCCACTACTTCGCGACAAGCGCGCAGCGGTCGTGCAAGGGCGTCAATGGCAAGGGCGGCTTCGTAACCAAAGATGTGCCCCACCATCACGCTCAAAATAAATGCGACGCTCGGGTCTACTTGTGGCACCGAGATCACTGCTGCTGCAGCATCAAAACGCTGCTCGCCTTGAGTTGCCACCACGATTGGCAAAGCCTTGTGTGCTCGGAATATCGCGATTTCCTTCGCAACGTCGGCAGCAGTGCCATCCGACAAACCTGCAGCACAAACAAAGATCATTGGCTCGCACGACAAGTCAATGTGCTTCTTGTCTTCTGTGATGTCACAGGCAATCGACTTGTACGACAACTCCGACAACTTGATGCGCACTTCCTCGGCTGCAACCGCGTTAAAACCATTGCCAACAACTGTCCAGTAGCGGCGAGCAGGTGCAAACTGACGTGCAGCCTGAGCGATTTGTGGTCGCATCTCTAGCACGCGGTTCATTGCATCAGGCACAGTGCGCAATGCGGCCAACAGTTGATGTCGTGCAGCGTCGGTGCCCGACCCAAGCGCACTCGACAACGCACATGAAAGCAATGCTCCAGCCGAAACTTGCGAATAAAACGCCTTAGTGCTCGCAACGCTCATCTCCACGTCGCGTCCGTCCGATGTATACAACACGCCATCGGCTTTGGCTGCTAGTTCGCTGCCCCTGCGGTTAACAATGGCCAGCACCGAAGCTCCGCGCGAACGCGCCAAGTCAACAGTGCGGTTGGTGTCGGTGGTTGTGCCACTTTGGCTAATTGCAATGACAAGCGTGTCTGACATGTCGAGTTGTAACTGAAAACCAGAAAGTTCGGTCGCGGGCAACGCATCTACTTGCACTCGATGATCAACGAGAGTGCGCAATAGCTGCACCAAACTGCGACCAGCAATTGCTGCCGTGCCCTGGCCAATGACACGGATGCGCGCAATTTTTCCTGCTGCCAACGCATCGATTACGTGTTGTGGCACAACAGATGTATCGAGCGATGCAAAAAGATTTCCATCGCGTTCACCGATCTTGCCGCGCAATGTCTTGCGGAAACTTGCTGGTGCTTCGCCTATTTCTTTTGCCAAGAAATGCTTGTGCTCACCACGATCAATGTCACGCGTGGTCACCTCAGCTATTGCAACATGTGATTCGTTCAACCCCAAATCGGTTCCGTCGTATGCAAGCATCGACATGCCGTTAACGGTTCCTGCGATGTCGCCGTCGAGCATGATGACTTGGCCGCGACTAGACGGATTGTTTGCATCGCTCAGAGCCTCGCCGTCCATGCGCACATAGCTCAAGGTTTCTTCTACGACGCCATATGGCTCACTTGCAACGATGAAGCGATCTTCGGCAATACCGACATACAAACCCTGTCCGCTGCCGCGCAATGCCAGCAACACCTTGTTTGGTTCGTCGGCACTGGCAGTTGCAATTGCTACCGATCCATCAAACTCGCCGACGGTTTGCCTAAATGCACTTACCAAATCGGCGCCTGCTGCATTCTTGCGAGCAACGACAGTCGGAATCACTTTCGCATCGGTCGTAATTGGCTCGGCAATCTTGAGCCCGTTGCGCACTTTGATATCGGCGTGGTTATCGACATCACCATTGAGCGCAGAAACCAAATATGGCATTGCAGTGTCCACTTCAATTTCTTCGCTATTGACTGGATGCGCATTTGCTTCAGAAATAATGCCAACACTCGCCCATCTTGTGTGCCCAAGTACTGACAATCTTGCGCCGGGCTGACTCACCAACAAGCGAAGCAGTGCGTCACCAGCAACTGCTTGACGCATCGCGCGTGTGTTGTCGCCAAGTTCGCCAATTTCGGCAGCAGCCTTGTACACAAATGACCAAGCCTTCGCACCTACACCTGCACCAGCGCCAACACGCACCGAACCAGACGTAAATAAATTGTCATCAAGTCGACCTTTGAGCAGAGGCTTGACGCGAGCGTCGCTTGCATCGAGCCCATGTCCCCACACCAGCAAGTTGATGCCGGCAGAGTCACGCCCTCGCACTTCCATGCGGTCGAGTGCCGAAAAAGATTGCTGAATCGAAAGATATGCATTTCGAGCGCTGTCACTCGCGCTCTTGCCAGCCAGCTCGCCCACAAGTTTTGCCGTGCGCAAACGATCATTGCGCAGTGACCACGTTGCATCCCGCAGTGCGATCAAATCGTTGCTACGACGCTCAACTTCTTGTGTACTTAATCCAGTCGCCGCTTCCAATACTTGTTCTGCATTAAGCGCAGTCGCATCCAGTTGATCAAGGCGCGAAACGAGCCCAGCCACAAGTTGCAGGTTGTCTACCAATGCCGCAGTACCCGATTCGCCGCGCAGAGCCGCGTCGACTGCCGCTACATGCGCCGCACATTCGGCAATTGCACCGATGTTGCCGGCTGCAATTGCTTTGTCGAGCGCATCCAGCAAGTCGGCTGCTAATGGCAGTGGCCGGGCCGAGGGCCGCGACACGATGCAAATGATGCCGCACATGTATTACAGGCTACCGAGATCCGCCAAGACGCTTGATCACACTGGCTGCCAAGCGTTGTGCCACGCTATTTGCGGTTTCTTCAAACTGAGCCTCAACCATCACTCGCACCAGGGGCTCAGTGCCACTTGCGCGCAACAACACTCGCCCAACTCCGTTGAGTTCGCGCTCGGCCGCAGCAATTTCTTGTGCAAATTGTGTTGCAAGATCTGATGCAACAGATTCAACTCGCACGTTGATCAACACCTGAGGCAGCGAAGTCATTGCATCTTGTGCAAGTTTCTGCAGCGTCACGTTTTTGCGGCGCACTAGATCTACAAGGCGCACGCCAGCGAGCAATCCATCACCGGTTGTTGCATCCTTGCGATAGATGATGTGACCACTTTGTTCGCCACCTAATGCATAATTGTTTTCATCCAGTGCGAGCAACACACTGCGGTCACCAACCGGTGTCGTCACTACAGAAATTCCGTGCTTGGCCATTGCTTCGTGAAAACCAGCGTTGGTCATCACTGTTACTACAACACCGTTGCCATCCAACACTTTGCGTTCGTGCATGTCGATCGCTGCGAGTGCGAGCAAGTGATCTCCGTCGACAATATTGCCAACGTGATCCACACCAATCACACGGTCGCCATCACCATCAAATGCCAAACCAATTGCTGCTTGATGCAGTCGCACAGCCTCGCCAATGATTTTTGGATACGTTGCACCACATTCGGCATTGATGTTTTTGCCGTTTGGCTCGCAGTGAATCGCAATAACCGTTGCACCAAGTTGCGCCAATACATATGGAGCAACATCGCTCATTGCGCCGTTTGCGCAATCGACCACAATCCGAATGTCGGCAAATGCTCGGCTTGGCACTAAGCCCTCGATGCTGTTGCGATAGTCATTGATCGCCGCAATTGACTCGGTGATTGCAGCGCCAGGTACGGCGCTACTTTGTGGCGTGACCGCAGCCATGGCTGCCTCAATCAACTGTTCTTGATCATCGGTCAGCTTGATGCCACCGATACCAAATATCTTGACCCCATTATCTGCATAGGGGTTGTGTGATGCAGTAACAGCAGCACCTGCGCACCTCATCTGTGCTGCAGCAAATGCAATTGCAGGTGTTGGTGTAACACCCAACAGTTCAACCGTTGCCCCACCTGCTGCAAAGCCTCGCGCAAGTGCCGTTTGCAAAACCAAGCCAGATTCGCGCGTGTCACGTCCAATCACAACGTGCTTCAGCGACAACACCGTGGCCGCGGCAAAACCAAGGTCGGCTACGTATTGTTCGGTCAGTTCAGTGAGGGCAACCCCACGAACACCATCAGTTCCAAATCGAAGCATCTACACACTTCCGATCCACGCAACCAAAGTCGCGTAGCAATACAGCGGATTAACGCTTTGTGTACTGTGGCGCCTTGCGCGCCTTCTTGAGACCGTACTTCTTGCTCTCTTTTTTACGTGAGTCACGTGTGAGCAATCCGGCTTTGCGCAACAACACACGGCGCTCTGGATCGAGTTCGAGAAGTGAACGAGCAATCGCCATGCGCAATGCACCAGCCTGGCCAGCAATGCCACCACCCTGAATGTCGCAATCGACATCGTATGCAGTTGCAACTTCGGCAACATGCAATGCTTCTGATGCAACCATGCGTTGCACGGCGTTTGGAAAATAGTTTTCAAACTCACGACCATTGACAGTGACTTTGCCAGTGCCTGGTCGCAAACGTGCACGCGCAACTGCTTCTTTGCGACGTCCCGTTGTTTGTGTAAGTGGCTTTGTTCCCATGATTGTTCCTCTATTCGACTTGTGTGTACTCAGCGCGCCTTGGCGTGAGCGATAACGAGAACTTTTGGATCTTGTGCTTCGTGGCCGTGTTGTGCGCCAGCATGCACTTTGAGTTTCTTGATCATCTGACGACCAAGTGGTCCTTTTGGCAACATGCCGCGAATGGTACGACGAATTGCATCTTCAGGCTTTGCTTTCAACAAGGTGCCGTAAGTCTGTGTGCGAAGACCACCTGGGTAACCGCTGTAGTCGTGTACGAGTTCTTTTTCGGCTTTGCCACTTGTGAGCACGATCTTTGAAGCATTGATGATCACTACGTGGTCACCGGTGTCCATGTGTGTCGAAAACATTGGCTTGTGCTTGCCGCGCAAAATTGCTGCGACTTCGGTGCACATACGACCAAGGACAAGACCCTCGGCGTCGACGAGGTGCCACTCGCGCTTGATTTCACTTGCTTTTGGAGAATACGTACGCATCAGATCTACTTTCGAAAACTTGAGAACTTGCTTTGGAAACCGATTATCAAACCGTCTCCGTGAACCGTTTAAGGATAGGGGTCATTAGGCCCATTTCACAATGCCGAGGCGGGGAATCCCACCTCCCACAGGCACAATCCTTGGGGTGGCGCCACAGGAGCAGCCTGTGAGCGATCCCCTGAAAGGACCAGCCCCCGCATGTCACTAGGTGGCCTTTTGCCCAGGCCAATCTCAATAAATGTGCCCACAAGAGCCCGCACCATTTGGTGGCAAAAGGCATTGGCCCGGATGTCAAACCGCAGCACTCCGTCCCCCATGTCTTTCCAATGAGCAGACATCACACTGCGGCGCATGGAGTGCTCAAAGGTGTCAAATTCGTCCGCGGGTTTTGGCTTGCGACAAAACGCCGAAAAATCGTGATTACCGATAATTGCGTCGCACGCAAGTTGCATTGAGCGCACCTTCAGTGGCTTGGTGATGTGCCATGCCGTCTCGGTCATAAACGGATTGCTGACTGGCGTGTTGAGCACGGTGTAGTGATATTCGCGCCACAGTGCCGAGTAACGCGCGTGAAAATCTGGGTCTGTCCACTGCGCATCGCGCACAACAACCGATGGTCCGCACAACGCGTTTAACTGCTTCATCAACACTTCCAAGTTGACTCGGTCTGCCAAGTCGAGACTGATCACTTGGCCCCATGCGTGCACGCCAGCGTCGGTGCGACCTGCAGGAGTTACCTGCACCTGTTCTTGCAAGATTTGTGCAAGCGCACCTTCAATTGTGGACGCGATGGTGTCAACACCAGGATTCGTTGCAAAACCGTGAAACTCGTCGCCCTTGTAGGCGATAGTCATTCGCGCGCGACGCACGATCGACCAAACGTTCTAGACGAGTTCGATGCGCGCCATTGGCGCGTTGTCACCGTGGCGGGGTCCGAGTTTAAGAATTCGGATGTATCCACCGTTGCGTGTGGTGTAACGAGGTGCGACAACATTGACGAGCTTGTTCGTCATTTCTTTGTCATTCAAGTACGACTGAATCTGGCGAATGCGGTGAACACGCATTGGGCCTTCGCCCTGCGCTTTGATCGCTTTGGTGATCAACTTTTCGGCGATTGGACGCAAAGCCTTGGCCTTGCCTTCAGTCGTGGTGATGCCTTCAGCGGCAAACAGTGATGCAGCCATGTTGGCGAGCAGCAAACGCTGGTGGTGTGCACTTCCGCCAAAACTGCGTGAACGTCGTGGTGTTGCTGGCATAAATCATCTTCTCCCTAGTTGAAACTCTTAAAATTTATTGAATTCTTAATCGACAGTGATCAGAGTCGCAATGACAAGCCACGCTCGTCAAGCTTGAGCTTGATTTCGTCGAGGCTCTTCTGACCAAAGTTGGTGATGTTGAGCAAGTCTTCGTCGCTACGCAACAACAACTCGCCAATGGTGTTGACCTGTGCGCGCTTGAGGCAGTTGCGTGGACGCTCTGACAAGTCGAGGTCTTCGATGCTCAAGTCGAGGTCTGGTGAGCCCATTCCTGAAGTTGAGATTTCACCAAGCTCGAGAGCCACTGGTGCATCGCTCATCGTTGCGACCAAGTCGACCAACGAACGCAAAGTTGCTCCGGCTGATGCCAGTGCTTCTTGTGGCTCGATTGAACCGTCTGTCTCGATGTCGAGGATGATCTTGTCAAAGTTGGTCGACTGCTCTACGCGAGTTGGCTCAACGATGTAGGTGCAACGACGAACTGGCGAGTAAATGGCATCGATTGGAATAACGCCGATTACTTTGCGGGTGTCGCGATCGCTTGATGCGTAGCCTTTGCCGCGCTCGACAGTGATGTCAACAACCAAACGGCCCTTTGCCGAAAGAGTTGCGATGTGCTGCGATGGGTTAAGAATCGTGACGCCTGTTGGGCACACGATGTCTGCTGCAGTGACGTCGGCTGGACCTTTGACATCGACAGTAATCACTACTGGCTCGTCGCCTTCGGACATCACAACAACGTCTTTGAGGTTGAGGATGATCTCGGTGACATCTTCAGTGATGCCTTCAATGGTGTCGAACTCGTGCAACGCGCTCTCGAACTTGACAGTTGAGATTGCTGCACCAGGAATCGATGACAACAACATGCGGCGCAACGAGTTGCCGATGGTGTGGCCTAGACCTGGATCAAGCGGTCCAATCGAAAACTTCTGACGATTGTTGCTTGCTGTGCCGATTGCTTCTACTGATGGGCGCTGAATAACGAGCATTGGTATCTCCTATTTGCCGATGACTATGTCTATGAATATGTGCGGGGGAATGAACGGGGTTTACTTCGAGTACAACTCAACGATGAGCTGTTCGCGGACTGGGATGTCGATTTGCTCGCGTGTTGGAAGTTCGCGAACAGTAATTTGCTTGCCACCTTCGGCAGCATCGATCCAGCCCACCATGCGGCGGTCAAGAGTGTCGATGTTGTGCTGAATGATGATCATGTTCTTTGCCTTTTCAGACAAAGTGACAACTTGACCACGGGTGACGTTGTATGACGCGATGTCTACACGCTTGCCGTCGACCAACACGAGACCGTGGTTGACAAACTGACGAGCCTGCGGGCGGGTTGAACCCCAGCCTGCGCGGTAAACCACGTTGTCAAGACGGCACTCGAGTAGGCGCAACAAGTTTTCACCGGTTGGACCAGATAAGCGAGTCGCTTCTTCGTAAGCCTTGCGAAATTGACGCTCGAGAACGCCATAGATGTACTTGGCCTTCTGCTTTTCCTGCAACTGCAACAGGTATTCGCTGGTGTTTCCACGACGACGTGTGCGGCCGTGTGTACCAGGTGGGAATGGGCGACGCTCAAGAGCCTTCGCACCTTTCGCATTTTCAAATACGTTGATTCCGAGACGGCGCGAAATGCGCACCTTTGGTCCTGTATAGCGAGCCATGACTTACGGCCTCTTTCGCTTTGGCTGGAGGCAACCGTTGTGTGGGATCGGCGATACATCTTTAATGCCGGACACTTCGATGCCTAGTTGTTGGATAGAACGCAATGCGGTGTCACGACCAGAACCTGGACCCTTGACATGCACTTCTGCACGACGGAGACCCTGCTCCATCGCTGCTCGGCCGGCCTTCTCTGCTGCCATTTGAGCGGCGAACGGAGTTGACTTGCGCGAACCAGAAAAGCCAACGCCACCCGACGATGCCCATGCGATGACATTGCCTTCAGTGTCGGTGATGGACACGATGGTGTTGTTGAACGAACTCTTGATGTGCACGACGCCTGTCGTGACATTTTTGCGGTCACGCTTACGCGTGCGACGAACTGGTGCTTTTGCCATGGTCTACTTCCTCACTGCCATCTTCTTGTTGGCCACTGTTTTCTTCGGGCCCTTACGAGTACGAGCGTTGGTGTGGGTGCGTTGTCCGCGAACTGGAAGACCCTTGCGGTGACGTGTTCCCTGGTACGAACCAATTTCGATCTTGCGCTTGATGTCGGTCTGAACGTTGCGGCGAAGGTCGCCTTCCACCGTCAAACCATTTTCGATGTACATACGAATCTTGTTGACTTCAGAGTCAGTCAAGTTGCGCACGCGAGTGTCTGGGCTGAGTTCGAGTTCTTTGCACATCTTGGCCGAGGTCGCACGACCAATGCCATAGATGTATGTAAGAGCAATCTCGAGGCGCTTCTCGCGCGGAATGTCTACACCTGAAATACGTGCCATGAGTGGTTCCTTTTAGCCTTGACGTTGCTTGTGTCGCGGGTTTTCACAAATCACCATCACGCGCTTGTGCCGGCGAATGACCTTGCACTTTTCGCAGATTTTTTTGACGCTTGGTTTAACTTTCACTGTGAATGCCTCTGATGGTTGGTTATTTATGTCGATAGGTAATTCGGCCTCTGGTGAGGTCGTATGGCGTTAACTCAACTTGGACTTTGTCCCCCGGCAAAATGCGAATGTAATTCATTCTCATTTTCCCGGAAATGTGAGCTAACACTGTGTGTCCGTTATCAAGTGCGACACGAAACATTGCGTTGGGCAATGACTCGGTGATTACGCCTTCCAGCACAATCGCGTCTTCTTTATTTTTTGGCAGAACTTTCTCCTCAAAACGCACGGACACAAGCCAAGAGGGCGATTATCCTCCCAAAAGGCGAAGGGTTATGCTACCGCCGCATAATCCCACCCCAAAACCCCTAGACCAAGGTGAATTGGTACTTTTTCCCCAAATTTCTAGGCTTGAGCCGCTTTGACCGCAGAGGTCAGGCGCTCAAAGACTTCCTCGGTTGTGCCGAGGCCGTCCACCACTACGAGCCGCGATTTGCTCGTGTAGTAGTCGATTAATGGTGAGGTTAAAGAGTCATAGAGGTCGAGACGATGGCTGATTGCCTCAGGTGTGTCGTCATCACGCTGGTGCACAAGACCACCACATTTTGCGCACTTCCAAGGCTTCGGATCATTGCCGTCCGAGATGTAGTTGGCATCACACTGCTCGCATGTGCGCCGTGCCGACAACCTGCTCAACACCAACTCACGCTTGACTTCCAGGTTGATCACAATGTCGACTGGACGCACTTCGGTGATGTGATCAAACGCAGTTGCTTGGCCTACCGTGCGCGGGAAACCGTCCAAGATGTAGCCACTAACACGAGCATCTATTTCACCGATGCGACCCTGCACGAGGCTGACCATCAGATCGTCTTCAACAAGATTGCCCTCGTCTAAAACTTTTTTGACTGCTCGCCCAACAACGGTGTCTTGCCTGATTGCGCTGCGCAACATTTCACCTGTTGAAACATGTGGTGCACCGAAGTGTTCAGACAACAATCGGCACTGTGTGCCTTTGCCGGCACCCTGGCGACCGAGCATAATGATGCGCACTGCTGTTGACATGATTTCCCTGTTCGATGAAATTTCTGAAGGCGTTTCCTTTTAGGAAAGCGTCACTTCAAGAAACCCTCGTAGTTGCGCTGCATGAGTTGGCTATCGATTTGGCGCATCAATTCGAGTGCAACACCCACCGCGATCAACACGGTGGTGCCTGCGAATGGAAATGACTGCACGTCGCCGACCCACAAAATGATGTACGGCAAGATCGCAATGAAGGCGACAAACATTGCACCAGGCAAGGTGATTCGGTTGACGGTCTTTGCGAAGAAACTTTCGGTCTGTGGTCCTGGTCGAATACCTGGAATAAAGCCGCCCTGCTTGCGTAACTGGTCTGCTTGACGAATTGGGTCGAATGCGATGGAGTTGTAAAAGTATGCGAACGCAATGATCAACAAGAAGAAGACCGAGATGTACAGCATGTTTTGGCTATTGACCAAGTAATTGTTCACAAAACCGGCGATTGAACCGCGCCAGCCTTCTCCGCTACCGAGCATGTTTGACATCAACACTGGCAACAACAACACCGAGCTTGCAAAGATGATTGGCACAATGCCAGCCTGATTGACCTTGAGCGGAATGTATGTGTTTTGGCCACCATACATTTTGCGACCGACAACTCGTTTGGCAAATTGCACGGGGATACGCCGCTGCCCTAACTCGACTCGCACCACCGCAAACAAAATGCCGATTGATACTGCTACGAGAACGATAAACGTGATGGTTTTCTTGCTTTGCAATAGCGAGTAATAGTTGTATGGCAAACCGCTCACTACCGAAGCAAAAATCATCATCGACATTCCGTTGCCAATGCCGCGCTGACTAATCAATTCACCGATCCACATCAACAATGCGGTACCCGCGACAAGCGAAGGAATAACGAGCAATGCGCGGGGCATAAACGGATCCAACAAAATAACGTCTGGTGCCTGAGCAGCCGCGCCGAAGAATGCCGAGCCGTTGCCTTGACCAAATATAAATGTCAGACCAGAACCCTGCAAGACGGCGATTGCAATAGCCAAATAGCGAGTCCACTGCGTGATCTTGCGTTGACCGACTGCGCCTTCTTGCTGCCACTGCTCGAGCTTCGGAATAACGACACCGAGCACCTGCATAATGATGCTGGCCGTGATGTACGGCATGATGCCGAGTGCGAAGATGGAAAAACTTCCGAAGGCTCCACCAGAAAACAAGTTGAGGAAACCAAGTGCACCTTGTGAGTTGGATGCTTCAGTTAACTGGCGAACCGCTTGCGAATCAATTCCTGGAGCACGCAATGCAGCACCAAAGCGATAGATCGCAACCATGGCAAATGTAAACATCAGCTTGTTACGAAGATCTTCCACTTTGAAGATGTTTTTTACATTGGACAACATCGTTGTGGCTCCCCTATTTCTCTAGTATCTGAAAAACAGTACTAGCGGTTGGTGAACTGGCTGCCCTTGGCGGCTGGACGAGGACCCTTGTGCGGCATTGCCACAATCGTGACGCTTCCACCGGCTGCAACAATCGCCTGCTCAGCAGTTTTGGAAACGGCGTGTGCCGAAACTTTGACTGCCTTGGTGATCTTGCCTCGACCCAACACTTTGATCAATGTTCCCTTGTGCGCAGCACTGCGTTGCACAAGTACGGCTGGATTGACTTCATCCAAGTTCAGAGCATCAATAACGTCGAGGTTGACGGCGTAGTACTCAACGCGGAACGGGTTATTAAAACCCTTCAACTTTGGTACGCGCTGCTTGAGCGGCATCTGTCCACCTTCGAAACCACGGGCAACCGTGTTACGGGCGTACTGACCTTTGGTACCACGACCTGCGGTCTTGCCACCTTTACCGCCGATACCACGACCGACGCGCTTTGGTTTTTTGGTTGAGCCCTTTGATGGGGCCAGTTGATCAACGCGCATGATTACTTGCCTTCCTTGATTTCAATAAGGTGAGGAACTCGTCGCAACATGCCACGAATTTCTGGACGATCTGGCAACACGTTTGTGTGTCCAATGCGACGCAAACCAAGTGCGCGCAATGTTGCGCGGTTCTTTGGCTTGTTGCCGATTTCGGAACGCACTTGCGTCACAGTGATAGTTGGACCGGTGTGTGCAACCTTGACGCGCTTGACGCGCTTTGTCGAAGTGTTGCCCGATGCGGCTTTGAGTGCTGCTGCTTCGGCGCGTGCCTCTGCTGCAGCCTTCTTGGCCTGTGGCTTGCGGTCGCGAATTGTGCGACCTGGCTTTTTAAATGCACCCATGGTTAGTGAGCTCCTTGTGCGTTCTTGCGCTCATTAAATGCACGCAACAATCCTTTTGGAACAAACGACTCTGCAGGAAGACCGCGGCGACGAGCAATTTCGTCTGGGCGTTGCAGATCTTTGAGACCATTGATCGTTGCACGTGCAACGTTGATGGCATTCGACGAACCAAGCGACTTAGCAAGCACGTCATGAATGCCGGCTTCTTCCAAGATGATTCGTGCAGCACCACCAGCGATAACGCCGGTACCAGGAGCAGCAGGCTTCAAGAGCACGCGACCTGCACCATTAATACCGAGTACTTGGTGCACGATTGTCGAACCAGCAAGTGCCACGTTAAACACGTTGCGCTTTGCTTCTTCTGTGCCCTTTTGGATAGCCAATGGAACTTCTTTGGCCTTGCCGTAGCCCAAGCCAACACGGCCTGCTCCGTCACCGATCACAACAAGTGCGGTGAACGAAAAGCGACGACCGCCCTTGACCACTTTGGCCACGCGATTGATGTGTACCACGCGTGACTCGCGCATCTGACCAGGCTCGGTTACACGAGGTACTGGGTAATGCGACTCTTGCTTGCGTGGTGGCTTGCCTGTTTTTTCCATGTTTGTCATTAGAACTCCAACCCTGCTTCTCTGGCGGCTTCTGCCGCTGCTGCTACACGACCGTGGAACAAAAATCCACCGCGGTCATAGACAACTTTTGTGATTCCTGCAGCCTTTGTGCGCTGACCAACGAGTTGGCCAATGCGTGTTGCTGCTTCGACAGTTGCACCCGAACCCTGCTTGCGCTGTTCTGGCTCGACAGTTGATGCCGATGCAATCGTCGTGCCGTTCAAGTCATTGATGACCTGAACAGTGATGTGTTTGTTACTGCGATAGACGGCCAAGCGTGGACGATCGGCTGTACCTGTGATCTTCTTGCGCACTCGTCGGTGACGACGCAAGCGACCTGCGTGGCGCTGGCTAGCTGCTGTTTTCATAATGTCAAAATCTCCAATTTACTTCTGGTTACTTCTTGCCGGTCTTGCCTGCTTTACGCAGTACTCGCTCACCCAAATAACGCACGCCCTTGCCCTTGTAAGGCTCTGGCTTGCGAATTTCGCGGATGTTGGCAGCAACTTGACCGACAACTTCCTTGTCTGGACCTTTTACGATCACTCGTGTCTGGGTCGGAACATCAAACGTCACGCCAGCTGGCGCATCAATCACGACTGGGTGTGAAAAACC
>Ga0209107_10000856_pt1 | contig 17281 bp, 11 predicted proteins | sample LakErihyJuly2011_2_FD_187460 | JGI IMG/M metagenome (GOLD analysis project Ga0209107, IMG submission 187460) | Freshwater microbial communities from dead zone in Lake Erie, Canada - CCB hypolimnion July 2011 (SPAdes) (version 2) | ecosystem: Environmental > Aquatic > Freshwater > Lentic >... | reverse complement strand
ATAGGTTTTATACCTCTTTTTGGTTTCTGACTTCCATAAAAGCACTATTCTTTCATTTAACCCTTTTTTTGGCTTCTTTTTTTCTATGGGTGCTGCACTTCAGTGTTGAACTTGCCAAGATCTGTCTTTTATTTCAGGACGAAATGTTTAATTATCAAAAACAGCCTGAAAATCAAATATTCTTTGAGGTGATTACTCTTTAGTAAAAAGAGTAATCACCTCACGTAGTCTTTAAGCTTAATTCTAAATTTTTCATAATTAGGCCGTTAAACATATGATCAAAAGAACTGCTCTCTTATTTTCTCTATCAATGGACCTATTGACCGCAAGCAGCATTGACAAAATGCCTCCAGCCAGTTCCTTACAAGAAACCCTCACAGGTAAATTGCGAGATCTTTTTCCAGAATCAACGCTAGAAACTTTTAAAAATTTCAATCCTGTATTGGCAGCAAAGATAGGAGATCTGCTAGAAAATCCGTAAAAACTAACAACCGAGCTTGTTGCAGATATTAATCGAGAATCGTTTGAGTCACTAAAGCATATACATGAGCTATCAAGAAAAGCAGCCAGAGATCGTACTCTTGCTGAAGAAACCAGAGAAGCTATTGTTGGCATTCGGAAGGGACATGCAGGGGCAAAAACAATCAACCGACTTCGCCGCACAAAAGACGAACGCGGACAAAAAGCAAGAGAAGCCTCAAGAGCAGGCCTTGTTGCTCTTACAGATGCAATTGCAGCACCCTATGTTGAACCTACAACCATATTGAGAGATACCTGGCTTGACCTTTCAGAAACTCCCCTACTTAATGAATACTTCAACGCATTTCTTGATGATGCAACACAAGAACGAATTAGCGATCTTCTCACAGAAGCAATAAGTACATTAGAGGGGCGATCATCAAAGCATCATAAAGAATTAGCTGTGGCGATAATAAATCATGTTATAGTCAGCGCAGAAGACATACCCTCAAGCAAAAAACCTCATAGCCGAGCAAAAATTCTTACCTTAATAAATTTACTTTCCTCAACAAAACAAGCACTCGATAAGCATGCTCGCTTCTTTGAAGATAAAGCCCGCCTTGTAAAATGCTTAAACGATTCGTGTCCATCATTTGGACCATTGGCAGATTTTTGCTCTGATCACTGCGAAGCGTCAGCACATTAAAGATAACAAATAAAAAAGGGCCTAGTTTACTTATAAACTAGGCCCTTTTTTATTTTAGTCTGCAGTTATTCTTGCGTTACAATATTTCTATTGCGTGCATTTTTAATCATGGTTTCAAGTCGCTCATTACTCAAACCTTGCTTGCGCATCTGATCCAAGAAAATATCAAAAGCCACATTTACATCACCAATACCTGGCATTAATTTGAATGGATATGAAACATGACTATCTTCATCAACAAATGCCGTCACCTTAAAGTTCTCAAAGGCTCCCTGAGTCAATTCCGGAAGCTGCTCCGCGAGATCTTTGTAGTGAGTTGCAAGCACATAATTAACATTCTTCATCGGAGCCACCTGAATACACAACTCAGTTGAAAGCAAAACGGCCGGTTTAATTTCAGTGCCACTAAAGAGCTCATCCGTTACAACTAATGCCTTTTCTCCTGGTTGCAATGAATCTAACTCTTTCAATGTTGCAACCACATCTTTGGCTTCAAGCATATATTTTGATTCATTATTGGCGGTGTCATCAGCGCTAGTGAATCGGGCAATTATTTTTTTGTACGGAGTGAAGATAAACTCTTCTGCGCACGCAACACCAAATGTTTGTGCAAGAATGACATTCACCAGCATTGCCTTCATGGTCGCTGATTTTCCAGCAGCGTTGGGCCCTGTAATAATCGCATTTCGAGCAGCTTCGCCAAATCCACCAAGCGCAATTGAATTTGTACGCACAGTACTTTGAGGAAAAATTGGATGCCACATATTTTTGGCATTAAACACTGCTGAGTCAGAATTCTCTAATAGCAGAGCAAAACAACAATGGACTGAATCAACACCTTGGTTAGGCCAATCCTGAGCATCAAGATACAATTGAGCCATCGACGCATAGGCATCAATTTCACCATAAAACTGCATAACGTTAGACAAGTCGCCAACTGTTTTATCAAGCAACGTCATAAGATTAAGAACTTTGGGCTGAGCTGCTGAGAAAAAGTGATGCTCTTTTTCAGGATTGAATGCAGCGCTCTGTGCTTTTTCAACAAGCTCTTTCCAATCACCAGAAAGTTGCTCTTCAAAATCTTTCCCATAAGCCATGCTCAATGAATCATGAGAACTTTCTTTCAAGTTCTTTTGCAAACGATCGGTTGAACGAAGTAATTGAGAAATACCTTTTGCATCATCAAACTGCGTTTTATTCGTGCTATTAATAAACCCAACAAGCTTATAGATACCAAACACAATGGCAGCTGCAAGTGATGGCAACATAAATCTATCAAGCAGAGTGTAATCAGCTTTAGCAGCATTCAAAAACTGAAGCGCTCTCAATCCAAAATTTCTATAATTCGTCAGACACGCAAGACCTAAGGCTGAAGCGCCACCAATCATTCCTGCATACATCGTATTCATAAGAACCGCACCAAGGCTGCCAAATGTTTCTGTTTGCGTAACTTGTCCAAGTAAATACATGAACCCCATGTATAGATCTGCATAAAATGTATATTTAAGCGCCGTGTACCCCTCTGGATTTTTTAAATAACATAAATAAAAAATAGCTACCTGCAAGCCTGCAAAGACGGCAATTTTCTTCATCTGCGACATAGCTTCAAGCGGATTTGTCTCAAGTGTCACTTGCTTTGCCAAAAGCTCTTCTGTCTGCGCGATAGTGGAAAGATCTTCCTGTACTTTTTTTAAAAGTTCAGGATTTTCAACCAGTGATTTAATAAATGCCTGACGTTTTTTCGTAACACTCCAATCAGAATGCTCTTGAGACACCAAATTCAGAAAGCTTGCTCGCCCGGCTCGTGTAATTGTTTTCCCCAATGTTTTAACAATCGAATTTTTTCCATCAGCGTTTGAAAATTGTAAATCACCAAAAAGCTTAATTCTCGTTTTCTTCAAGGCAAGTTCATTTGAACTAAAATCATCGTTTGTAGCAACCGTTTTATTCTTCAAAATCGTGAGGATTCTCTGATTAACGCTTACAGGAGTCATGCCTTTAAAAAAGGCATATTTATCATCATTCAATAAAGGGCTTGTTGAGTGATGATAAAATAATGCCAACTCACTTTTGAGCGGACTTGCAAGCCCTTGTGAGATTCTTTTTTGTTTAGTTTCTGACATAGAAACAAGCTCCTTTTTTTGTGTATCAATATTAGCCAACATAACGAGTGGCTGAGAGGCCATACAAACCAACAACATTTTTGCAACTATTTTTTTGTAACGATTAAACATGTTAACAACTACCCCTTCTTATATTTTTTATAAATTCTTATTCGCAAAATAATCCATCGCGTCAGCAAAGTATCGCCCAAATTCAGGACTAAGACCCGCAGCTTCAGCAGAAACTGAATCTCGCAAGATCATTCCAGCACGTAAAACAGCTTCTTTTGTCGTCATGCCTATTTTTTTTCCATGCTCAAAATATTTTTTTGCAAGGACTTGAATATTCGGTGAATCAATTGAATCTCCTTCGTCAAAACATTTTTCAAACTCAACCTGTATTTTTTTTGTTTCAGTAAGATACGGAGTCCAATCTTCTACCCACTTCCATGTCGACAGTTGCTCTTTTATACGCTGTTCTGACTCCTTCATAGATGCAATTTCAGATTGATCAAAGATTGATTCCAAGCGCACTTGATCGGCGTCAGTATGCTCTTTAATCATCTCTTGAGATGTCATTGTTTTTGCTTTCTTGTGACTCTGCAATACCATGACTACTGTTTTTAATAATTTCTTCTGCTTAGAAATACTTTTAGTCAAAACCTTTCTTTGCGCCAAAAGCATTTCTTCATAAGAAACGTTAGCCCTATCAAACATTTCCTGAATCTGCTTAAGTTCCAAACCCAATTCTTTATAAAACGTAATCTGTTGAAGCTTTACAACCTCTGCATCGCCATAATATCGATATCCATTTTCTGCAATAAAAGCAGGCTTTAATAAACCAATCTGATCGTAAAATCGAACAGTTCTGGCCGTTGTACCAGTCAACTCAGCCAATTTTTGAATTGTATAGTTCATAAAAAACCCTTTTAAATAGAACCTAAACCGAACAGCTATATATAACCTTAAGCCCTGACGTTACGTACAGGTCAAGCTTTATTTTTATTTATTTTTAAATGATAAAAATATTAAAAAAAGTGTTTATATAAGCCGCGATGAAATCTAATTAAGCGAAGACGAAAGAAATAGAAGAATTCTCAAAATGAGCGAATGCTGATTTTTCAGCTATAGTTTTATACATAACCGCCGTCGCAAAGCTTTGGCGAGTAGCCTTTGCCTCAATTTTTCTGTCAAGGTCAATCATTTGAAAAAGCTGGTTTACCCAGCTGAAGCTCAGAATGAGCGAAGGCTGGTGGAGCCAACCGGGGTCGAACCGGTGACCTCATGAATGCCATCCATGCGCTCTACCAACTGAGCTATGGCCCCACACGAAAATTAATTGTATGGCACTTAAAAAATAAGTTCAATACTCAAAATCTTTAATAGTTAAGTCTCTTTATCATGCTTTGCTGAGAATGCGACAAATTTTGAAACATTTCGTGGCCCAGATTTTGCAAAAAGCTTGACCCCATCAAAAGATAAAGCCGCTGTCGCACGACCATAGAGCTCACCACCAAAGCCACTGCGTCTGCAATAATAACCATCATTATTATAATAAAAAGCCCCAACATGAATGGATGAAAAATCAACATAGAGCAACGCCTTTGAGCCATTCTGATCAAATAATAAGTCAGCACTATCAGACTGGGCCGTTTTAAGATCCAAATAACAGGCACCTAAAGATTTCCATCGCGTTAACAATGCATCATCAACAAATACCCCTTCAAGCTGCATTGATAGTTGCGGGGCCAAGAAATACATAGAATGGTCATCCTGAAAATCAAATTTCATCCCATCAACACACAAACAGGTAAAACCAGATCGATCTTTATGCAAGACACCCATTGGGGAAAAAATCGAATTTGCAGGTGCATTCAGCATATTATGCGTTTCTAGAATATTTTTCAGACAAAAATCAAATGGACGGATCACTTCAACATCCCCACATGAAGATCTAATGATTATCGTACCATCAAGTAAATACTCAAATGTCACACTACGGCCACTTACCAAATAAACAATACAATTAAGCCGTGGGCGACCGTCATCATGCTCACTGATGCTCTTACAAACACACTCACCATTTTCAACCGCCACGGTGCACGAATATTTTTTTAATTTATCAGTATGACCAGCATCAACATGCTTTTTCTCTATTGAGACGAATCTGGCAGAACTCGCCGGATGAATATACTCAACAATGTGCCCATCATCTTTTTCTGTTTTCATAATCCCATTTGAGAACAATGTAACCAGTCCATCAAGCGTTGAAAATCGCAGGGATGAAATATGATTATCAACCGCAGCATCTTCAGGAATACTAACCATTTCAAAAAAATGTTTTGTTTTTTCAATTGTTGAAACCAATTGCCAATCAGGCAAAAAACTTTGGACTAAAGACCGCGCATCCACACAAACTAACGACAACAAAAAAAACAAACTAAAAAACACCCAGCTGTTAAATCCAAGATTACTTACATTTTTTCTCATACAAAACCAGATAAACGAATTTGTTTATTGTGCCAAGAGAATAGCAAGGTCGATTACAATATCTAAAGAATCTTCAATCGTTAATAAAAAAGACCCGAATTTCTCCGGGTCTTTTTTAAATAAAAGCTCAATAATTATAAAAACTTAATGTCAGAAGATTCTTCTACTTCAACAGAGTCGTCAAAATCTGAATCATTTTCATTTTGTGCAACTGAATCAAATGAAAGTTTATTGAACACCTTAATCATTCTTGGATTTTGAGGCACACCCCAAATCATAACACCAGGTTCTGAGCAAACGTTTTTTTCAACAACTGTAACTGAAGACGGCATATGAAGATCAACCACATTACCATCAGTATCGTAGGTAGGAAGAATAGTAAAACCAACTTCAGACTCTAACAAATCATCTCTAACTATCGGCAAATGGGTATAAACGGTATTTGATGAAAAATCATATGCCACAAAGTTAGTAAAGTTATTTATCTGATTAACGCTGAAATCTTGAATATTTCTACCACTTAACGATGCAACTGACGATGAATCAACAATAGAGTCAATATCTTGAATAGCTTCTTGAATAGACATCAAATCTTCATCAGAGAAATATGAAAGCACATTTTGTTTAAAATCCATGAACACGGCAATCGCTTCTAATTGCTCTTTTGCAGAAAGATTTTTTCCTTCTCCTCCTGCCATTTGGGCCTTAATCTGATCGATTACCATTCTCAATAATGCTTCAAGCTTTGCAGAATCATACGATGGCTTATTTTTTTTAAGAACAGCCAAAATATCTTCCACCGCAACATCCCATACATTCTTCAACGCAAGACCAGAGGCTGCACATTCTGCTGCATCAACATCACCCAAAAGGATGTCTCCCCTAGAACTATCACCACCAACGAGTTCATTCACATACTGTTTTAATGCAAGCCGACTTGAATTTCTAAAAATCACGACCAAATATTTTTTTAGCAGTGATGCAACATCAGAAATAAACTCTTTTTCTTCAGAAATTTCTGCGATAAAAGGAGCAAAAACACTATCAATATGAGATTGCAGAACTTTAATATTAGCATCAACAGACTCATCTGTTGGCCAGTTTTGAATAAATAACAGTTGTCCAGGACGAGCAAGCATCAATTTATGCAATGGTGAAGTGTTTTCCCCCTGCTTCACGTGAGAAACTTCAACATCCGCAAAAGATCGATCACACGAAAGACCATCTTCAGCACACGCGAAAGACGCAGCAGCCACAAAAACAGCCGAAAGTAATAAGATATTTTTCAAAAACTTCATTAAAAACTCCTAAATTATTAATACAAACGAGCTAACACTCATTCTCTAATAAGGTACGCCAGCCACCCAAAAATACAATCCACCACGACTTTGATAAAAAATAAGGCCCCTTTTTCTAAAAAGAGGCCTTATTTTAAAAAGAACTAATTAAATTTATTTTCTATTTTATCAACACCATTAGTGTAAATGACGACTGTTTTGGCATCACAATACCCATAATAAGAAGCATCTCCAATCTGCGAAATTTTAAGCGAAGAAGGAACTTCAAGCAAAACGGAACGACCATACTCATCATGTTTGACCAAAATTTTAAATCCACCATCAAACATTAAAGAATCTTTTTGCACAACAGGAAGTCCTGTTGTAAGTCCATTCGTCAAAAAATTATACTCACCAATGCCACCAAGCCGAACGTACTCTTTATTAAAATTCTTAAAATAATTAATTCGAATAGAGGAACGACCAATTTCTCCAAGAACAGAGCGTTCTTCAGTATCAAAAAGATTTATTTTATAAAGATCCAACGCTCGTTGATTAGACAACCAACCAAAAACATTTTCTCTCAAATCAGCAAAACCAACAACAATTTTTGCAGCATTCGTTATGTAATCATACTGAAATGGTTGGTAAGAATAATATCCAAAAAATTCAATCGCTTTCTGAAGAGCCTTAAATGCTTCATCAAGCTTTGAAGTATCATACAAAGGCTTAGCCATTTTCAAAAAGTTTAATGTTCGATCCAGGAATCTTCTGAGCTGAGACTGAAAAGAAACTATTTCTCCTTCAGCTTTCTGACTAATAAATCTTATCAACTTTTCAAATAATTGATTAAATGCTTTAAAGTCTTGCGACTGAGCAATAAAATCAGACGCTGTAAGCTCAAAGACCTGCTTCAGATTTTGTATTAAAAATAATGCCACTGATTCTCGCGACAGAGCCGTTTCACAAAACTCTGCACTCAAAAACTCCAAAAAAGACTCTAGAAAGTCTTTTTCATCAGGATTTTCTTGCACTAAAATATTAAGCGCCGTACTTAGGAGCCACATTAGCTTTTCTGTGTCTTCACGCATTGCTTCTAATGTCGGATAAGATTCAACATTAATAGATAAGGAACTCGACACCAACATCAATCGATCTAACTCAAGATCACCTTCAGGATTACCCGCAGAGCTCACCCCACAAAGGCAGAACAATAAACAAAGCAACCCATTAAATAATTTCATTAAAACACCCTAGAAACAAAACAATTCAGAAAACAGACAGGTCCAGCCTAGAATAACGACTCTAAAAAGCAACCTCACCTCAAAAAACTGATGTTTTTAAAGAAGAATCGAACTTGAAGATTCAAGCATCATCGATAAAATCAATTTATTGATGAAGATTAAGCCGAAAAGATTATTGTTATGCGAAAAAAACTCGGACACATCATTGGTGGATCACTCACAGATGGATTAATGATGCGACTCACCTCAACAGCATCAATTGAAAACGCTAAAGCTGGACGATTTGTCTGTATCGATGGCGGGGTTTATCGCTTTTTTTCGTTGATTTCAAACATTGCCCTGGATTCTGTTGGTGACGGATTTGCAAAGACAAATCTTGCAACCGAAGATACTTTTGCAGCTCAAATCCTGCGAAAAAACAATTTTTTTGCAACGCTTTTTGTCAAACCCCTCATCATGCTCGATGCACAAAACAATCTAATGCCGGTAAAAACAATTCCTCCCCACTGCGCGCCCGTTTACGAAGCACATGATTCAGAAATCGCGCTTATTTTTGGTGAAGAATCACCCGATAATAACTTTTTCAAAATCGGAACGCCGCTTGATATGCAAACTCCCGTCTGCCTTGATTTAGACAAACTAACTGAACGCAGTAACGCCGTTTTTGGAAAAACTGGTACCGGTAAAACATTTGTAACCAGATTGCTCCTTGCAGGGATTACAGGATCAAAAGCTGCCGTAAACCTTGTTTTTGATATGCACTCTGAGTACGGATTGCAAGCACGACAAGAGGGTAAAAATAAGAAGTTTGTAAAAGGACTCAAAACACTTTTTCCATCCCAAGTTGCTATTTTCTCACTTGATGCAGCTTCAACCAGGCGCAGAGGATGTTCGCCAGATCAAGAAGTCATCATAGGATTTGATGAAATCACTATTGATGACATCATGCTGCTCTCAGAAGAATTATCACTACACTCAACAGCATTGGAAGCTGCATACCTTCTGCATGCACGATTCAAGAAAAACTGGCTTTCAATATTGCTCCAAAATGATTCATCAATAAAAGAACTTTCAAGCGATTTGGGGGCGCATCCAGAATCGATGGCAGCACTCCTAAGAAAGCTGAAACGTCTAGAATTTTTGCCATTTCTCAGCCAAGAAAAAACCGAAAACTCCATTATTAAAAAAATGCTTTCGTATCTTGATCGCGGTATTAGTATTGTTTTGGAATTCGGCCACCAAACATCCATCTTGAGTTATTTGTTAGTCACGGGTGTCATCACGCGAAATATTCATCAACACTATGTTAAAAAAACAGAGCAATTTCTTTCAGATCCAGCCAGTCAATCTGAACCGCAAAAACTCATGATCACGATCGAGGAAGCTCATAAATTCTTAAATCCACAGGCTGCCAAACAAACCATTTTTGGAACTATTGCCAGAGAAATGAGAAAATACTACGTATCACTACTGATTGTTGATCAACGGCCATCGAGCATCGATAATGAAGTACTTTCACAAGTGGGTACAAAAATAATTGCGCAACTAAACGATGAACGAGATATTCAAGCTGTTCTCACCGGGGCTCCCGATAGCGCAAGCCTCAAATCAGTTCTTTCAACACTTGATTCAAAACAACAAATTTTAGCACTTGGACATGCAATTACTATGCCAATCGTTCTTAAAACGCGAACCTATGATGAAATCTTTTACAAAGAAATGGCATCTGCCACCAAAAATCAACCCGAGTTTTCAAGCACAAAAGAAATTATCGACACACTTTTCTAACAAAACTTTGAGCAGAATCGACACAAACTGAAACAAAACATGCCTTTTTTCCCAAAAACAATAAAAAAAACATGCGCTGATCAAAAAAACCTCACTCTTTGAAATAGGGGTTATTCTTAAATAATACGTCGCATACAACTGCAAACCAATTAATAAAGTTTAAGTAATAATGTTTAAATCAAAGAAAATTGCTCATTTCTTACTCATCTTACAACTCTTACAACTCGTAGGAGCTGGATACCATTTGCATGCAAAAATTGCTGACGCCCCAGAAATAATTAGCCCAGAAATTCCAAGCAGTGCAACATTCAAAGCGGTTCAAAAGCAGGCAATTCGTGTTGATTTTTCTCAAAAAAAGAAAAAAGTCACTTCTGTTGATACCTCTATAAAAAACTTAGAAAAAAACCTTACAGAAAAGCCAACAAAAAATACCAGCACCCGATTACGTAATAATATTTTTAACTTTTTTATAGATACCAGCCCAAAAACAAAGTCTCTAACCAGGTTCTCAAAACCACGAGACTGGCAAGATCTTCAAATTTTTGAAGGCAAAAAAACACTTCTTGAAGCCTCCAGCCGAACAGAACTTGCATGCGGAGAAGTCTTCACCGCAGGACTACTCGTCCACAGACCACCGATTCAAACAGCAATCGATCGCAGAGATTTCATTTCAGGACTGCTCACCAAACCAGACGTAAACAGTAAATTAAAAAATAGTCTTGCGCGCTTTGCAGCAGACGAAGAAACGTTCTTCAGCATGACGATACAAGAAGAAGATCCTGCACTCAAAGTAAGTGTAGATGATTTGAAACCAGGCTATATGCTGACAAAAACACTCAGCATACTCAAGATACCCCACCTCACCAAAGATCCAAATTTCATTAGGCTTCATGCGCTTTTCACTCAAAAAACTGCTCATTATTTATGGAATCCCCTTAAAAATCAATTAGCCCTTGGAAACGCTTTTGTTATGATTCCATTCTTATTTGCACTCAATCGTATTTTTAGAACATTGTTATCAAGTTACATCAGGTTTATGTTTTACGAATACAATAATAATCAAATTCAAAGAAGAAAAATTCTTGATAGCATTAACGCACTAAAAACTATGAGTCCTGATAATCAAACAATCAGAATCGCAAATGTCATAAGAGCTGTGCTCTCAAATCTTTTTGTTTTTAGAAAATGGTTTTTCTCACAAGTTTTCCCTCTTTCATCACCCCTCAAGCCTTCAGCATGTGCATCATCACTTCAAAAAAGCTTTAAGTCTCTTTTTTGTTTATTAAATGATTTGTTCCTTTGGAATACCAACGAGCTCAGGCTCGCATATTTTTCAAAACAACCTGCGGCAATGCCTCTAAATCCAGGGCTGGCTGATGGACCACATCTTTCATGGTGGGCCAACAGTCAATACCATCCAAGCTCCGCGTATGAAGGCTTATTTGGTATCCTTTCAACCGCTCATGAAACTTATTTCAATAGACCATTCAGTAATAATACACAGACCGCCACGAATAAATTTGGCGTTCTTGAAAATCTTGTCAACATCGCCGACAACCACCTTAAAAGTGTTTCTGATAAAACAAACGGAAACTTTGTCGCTCAAACTATCAGAGAAATCTGCTCTGACTTTAACGCATATAAAAAGACACCTAACCTACTTACCGGATACAAAAATCAATTTAAATGGGGATGGAAAGCTGCATGGTTTGGAGTATCAAAAGCACTCTTCAACTCAACGCAACTCTCTGAAATAGATCAGGCAAGAGCTATCATTCCAACAGATAAAGCAGACCAAGAAAGACTCTCAAGCGAAATTATTTCTGTTTTCAAAAAATACAAAGACTCTCCGGTATCTGCTCCTGACAAAAACTGGCATCCGGCTCTGTTAAACTTCTTTGTATGGTTATGCATGGGTTATTTTTTCAGCTTATGGATAGACAGAGCAGAAAATCCTAAACCAAAAGTTGCAGTCTTGGACAAAATAATTTTCTCTACAACAAAACCGGCGATGACTCTTATTTCATCAGTACTTGAAGTCTCAGAAACGCTTAAAAAGAACGAACACCATTTTATTATTCCAAAATCTCTTACAACGAAATTAAAACTTTTTCAGCACATGGTAACTGAGCAACACCAAGAGCTTATCTCTTATGCGCACAGCAAAACATTTGAGAAAAAAACTGGTCATAAGCTATTTGATCACACAGGAATCGTCAGAAGAAGCTATGATCTTATTCAAACACCAGAATCTAAAAAATTATTGTCGCTAGGGATTCATATTCTTGCTGAACTTGATAGCTATATCAGTGTTTCAAAACTAGTTGATGAATACAGCGAAGGAGAGAATAAAGTCTGTCCAGTACACTTCATCAAATCAACTACACCATTTTTGAATACTAAAAATGCATGGTTTCCACTCTTTGGAAAAGAATCTATTGGAACCGATATACTCATGGGAAACGGCCACGCATCAAATATTTTACTCACCGGAAAAAATGGTGGTGGAAAATCTATTCTATTAAAGAATGCCGTATACAACATCATGTTTTCTCATGCATTTGGCTATGCCTTTGCCACAATGCTTATGATGTCTCCAATTTCAGAGCTCCTTTTACACCTTAATAGCCTTGATGATGCAGCATCCGGAAAATCTCGCTGGGTAGCTGAAGCTGAAGCAATTGTTGCCATGATGAAATCTGCATCAGCACAACGTTCAGATCGGTATACTATTTTTGCAGCAGGTGATGAACTCGGGGACGGAACGGCAGCTCAAGCCTCTATCAATGTTATGAAAAGATTACTCACAACATTTGCAACCCAGAAAAAAGTTTTATCAATTATTTCATCTCACCTACAACCACTTGTCGATGTGGAAAAAGATACTCCAAACCTAGAAAACTATTTAATAACTCCAGAGCGAAAACTAGAAAAAGGAATTAACCAAACAAATATTGCAATGGCAATATTTGAAAAATTTAGTAACTCAAAAGCAGATGAAAACGGCTTTGCGGCACTCCTTGCACGCGATGATACACCTGATTCAAATTTTAGCTTGATACAATAGAGAGCACTATGAACAAAAATATAAAATTAAAAAACTTATTTCTTCTCTCTCTGGTTGTTCTTCAAATCGTTGCGCCTGCAAGCCTTCTTGCAAAAAAAACATCTCCAATAGTCACACAAAAAAAACTTAACTACCATCTCCCCTCAAGACGAGCTCTCAGCGATATCGCAGCATCGTGGACAGGGCTTCATCCTGCACTGTATGTCAAAAATAAAAGTTCGAAAATTGGGTCTGTGGATACCCCAGAAGGCACTATAAAATTTGTTGGTGCCGTCAAAGGATCGCTCAAGAAAGGCCAAGAAGTAAAACCTGTGGCTGAAGCACTAGAATTTTTTAATGAACTTGCAAGTCCTGGCCAAGCGATTGAACAACTTAATTTGTCAAAACGCACGTTGCTTGATTTGCAAACATTTGGTGATGACGGCTTTTTTAAAAATATTAACCGAACATCACTCGCGCTTGGAGAAGCCCTTCAAATAACGCAAATTTATCAAGGAGCTCCATCAGAAGACGTGGCTATACAACGCAGAAATCTCATAACAAATTTTATAGAAAACCCAAAACTAACCAAAGCACTTTGCCTAAGAATCAAAAGCTTTCAGCAATTTGAGGCTGGATTTCTCAGGCAAACAAATGCTCCAGCGAATCCTCAAATTGAAGCAAAAATAAATTCACTTGCACCATCACGACTGTTCGGACCATTAGCTCAGAATAAATGGTTTATTGGTTGGCATGCTCTGCTCACCCAAAAGATGGCTCACTGGCCATTTGTCGGATATGAACACGTCAAAGCCACGCATTTTTTTATGATCCTTGCAACAGTGATCGGACTTATTTTAACAAAAACAGGTAAAAATGGATTGAGCAACCTTATCGATGGAATCAAAAACAGCGTGCGAGAAAAGGCCTTGAAATCTTCTGCTCCCTCTGCTCCATCAACCACAGCAGTACCAACAACTCCTGACGCTGCTCCAGAAAAAAGCGGTCCCATAAATAAAGAAACCATCGTTTCGGTTGCACAAGACATGGTTACTGCATATTTTAACCGATATCCAGATTTTAGAATGAAGCTTACAGAATGGCTCTATGATTGGACGCTCTCAACGGCTAGAAGACGAGAAGCCTCTGTTGAAACAGTAAAACAAACACTTACAACTCGTGATAGCATAGGAATTGTAGCCGATCTCACCGCTGGACCAATTACATGGATCCCTCGAGCGATTATTAAACTTCTTGCAGTAGCCACCCACCCGCTCAGAAAACCCCTTGGTAAAACAAAGGATCTATTAACAGAAATTCCATGGCAAAACTACAAACCAGCCTTCCCTGAAGGCTCAACGCTTTCTCAAAAAAAAGACCTGGTAATGGCAGCACTCAGACAAATGGTAGCTGATGCAAAACAAATCCCGTTCAGACAAAAATTTAAAGAAGTAAAAGAAAGCATCACCCTCAGAGATGATCTTATCGATGGGTCACTGAATGACTCCTTCCCATCACTCAGAATGGATTCTATTAATAAACTGCCAGAAAATGCACTTGAATTTATAGATAATTTACTTGAACAATCTCCTGAACTTACAGAATATTTTATAATCAATGATGAAGAGGAAGGCAAACTTGTAACTCCAGCATTAGCAGTATGGAATTGGATCAATCCTTGGGCTAAATATATAGATCAACATCAAGATGCAATGGAAGTAATCGATTCTGCAACCACTGCCGCCGGTGGAACCTCGGGAGTACAACACAAATTACGTTATATTCAAATTTTTCAATCATTATTCCCCTCATTAGGAAATCTTTTTTCAGAAGGCGCGGGCACTCTTCCAGGCGAATTTGAGTATTCGACAACCCGAACATGGAATCTTGCTAAAAGCTATGTAACAGCTCCGTTCATGGGAATCTTAGGATTATTCTTCCCGTCAAGTGACCGTGCTCACTGGAACTGGGGATTTATGGGTACTAGAATGCGCGAGATGATCTATTCGCTCACAAATCCTCTTACCAAAAATCTTCTTAAAGAAAATGCTTTTGTCATCAAAGAAATTAATGGTCGAAAATTTAAAATTACGTTCGAGCCACATCTTATGAATCTCATGTCACTGATCAGAACAACTGTTGGATCTCCACTGGTAAAAGGCTATTTAAGTATACCAGCAATTAATATCTTAAACAGGGTTAGAAACGAACGAGCAGCTGCAGCTGAAGAAATGCTTAAAGACTTTGATCCAAAATCACTTCAGATGTTTAGCATCACCGAAGTTGCCGATGACGGTTTACCACTTCCTGGCGCTCAGAAATTAAAACCAGCCGAGGCCGCTGAAAAACTTAGTACATTTTTTAAAAATGGAGAAAAACTTACAGCAATAAAGGAAATGTTCAAGTCTAAAAAACTAGATGGACTTTCTGGCGGTGCTTTAGCAAGAGCAAAGACTCACAATAAAAAAACACAGAAAATTAAGGTTGGCCTTAAATGCGCATCCGTTGGCACCGAAGCTGTTATTGGAGGTATTTGCTTTGGACTTGGACTCTTCTGGTATGCAAATATGTTCAATCCAATCGAAAAAAGCTTCATGTATGAAACACTCGATGAATACATGTTCATGTCGCTGAAACCATCAATTGCACTTGCAGAACTTACCAGACAAATGAGCGGTATATTCAAACAATACAAAAATGAGCTCCAACTCCCTGATTCACTCAAAGATAAATTTGAATTTCTCATAAATTCACCATCAGCAAACTGCCAAGAATTTTCAGCAATCGCACAAGAAAAACTATTCTTATCAAAAGAATGTCCTGGAACCTTTGGCGACTTTGGTTCAATTAGAAAGGCATATCAATTGATGAAAAAACCTGATGTAAAAGAATGGCTCAATGTATGTGCAGTCATCATGGCAGAATTGGATAGTTACATTGGCATTGCACGCCTTGTCATCGAGCACAAAGATATTCCTAACTATTATTCACCGGTCACATTTGCACAACAAGACAAACCACTTATCGATCTTCAAGGATTCTGGTTTCCCCTACTCAATTCATACACCCAAAAATCAAATAGCATCACCATGGGAAAACTCGAAGATGAAAAGCTTATAGACTCCTATCCAAACCTCCCGGTAGCTCCTCCCCACGGTTTACTTCACGGCATGAATGGATGTGGAAAATCTATCGTACTCAAAGGATATGTATTCTGCATAATGATGGCTAAAACCTTTGGCTGGGCTCCACTCAAATCAGGTCTTATGACATTCTTTGAGAATGTTATTATTCATCTCAGCAGCACAGATAATGCGGCAGAGGGTGAATCATGCTGGATTTCTGAAGCAAAAGCGATGGCCGAAGCTATTCACGCCATGCAAGCACCACGCCAAGGAAATGAGAAAATTCTCTTCATTGGCGATGAACTTGGCAGTGGAACAGCTGACCATGCGTCAATCGCAGCTGTTGCACATCTTATTCAAATTGCTGTAAGCAGCCCTCACGTTGGAATATTTGTTTCAACACATCTTCTTAAACTCGCAAAACTCGAACCAATCACTAAGGGATTAATTTTTAATTACTGTGTTGGAAGAAGACTTCTTCCAGATGGATCAATTGAAGGCAGATATCAACTTCAACGAGGAACACCTGAGAACAATATTGCTGAAAAAATTGTAAATGATTTAATGGCTAAAGACACAACTGATACCAATGAAAAATTATCAACAGACGATACATTTATCGCAGAAAATCAAATGAACGCTTCTGAAGAATTTGACCAAGCGGGAATACCGATTACAGCCTAAACTCAATAGCTGAAAGTTGACCTTCGTAAAACATCAAGATACATTACACCAAACTAACTTAAATGTGTTTGGAGAATGTTTTATGATGAAAAAAATGTCACTTTTACTCGGATTAATTGCAGCGGTTTCTATAACAGCAGCTGACGCAAAAAAAGATTTTATTCAAAACACCGTAGCGAATGCTTCAAAAGATTTTATTCAAAACACCCTTACAAATGCTTCTCGAGTGTACTGCAATCCTCAAACAGTTTTTCAACTCTCATCAGCTGGTCAAGATATTGCTCACTGGAGTGCAGAAAAAAATAAAATACTCCAAGATGTTGTAAATAAAGAACAGAAAAACATTCAAACAAAAGAACA
>Ga0209107_10000854_pt1 | contig 17305 bp, 7 predicted proteins | sample LakErihyJuly2011_2_FD_187460 | JGI IMG/M metagenome (GOLD analysis project Ga0209107, IMG submission 187460) | Freshwater microbial communities from dead zone in Lake Erie, Canada - CCB hypolimnion July 2011 (SPAdes) (version 2) | ecosystem: Environmental > Aquatic > Freshwater > Lentic >... | reverse complement strand
TGGTGACAAACTGTCTGACGCGCACAGTGCGCCAAAACATGGTCTCGAGCGTTACCTCGACATGAGGTCCTCGATTTCGACACGCAGAGTCTGCTGCAGATGCTCCCGCGAGTGCACGTCGCAGGGCAGCGGCAGCAACAGACAGCCCGTCAGCGAACTTGTCAGCAGCATAGAAGATACGACGAGTAGGTCTTCTTGGATTCCAGCCTGCACGTCGCACTCGGTCGAGAACGACGCCGCGAGGTCCTGCACCTGCGTGTACATGCATTTCGCGTCCCCGCGGTCTGTGCCGAAATCGAATGCACACACAGACGAGGTGATGCACTGCCGCACAAGGTCACAAATCCTGCTGCGCAGGTCCAGCTTGTGTGTTTCTGTCATGCTTGCACATGTCTGTACTCGATTCAGAACACCCACCAGCAGAAAAATTGGATGTCGCATACACTGCACATCCGCGGCATCTACAAGCTCACTTTGCATTTTCTATGCCGTAGGAGGACCATTTGCGTTTTGCCCTACGTGTACATAAATGAGGTCTGTGCTGATGTGATCCAACGTGACAGTCGACGTCCACGCCTGATTCACCATTTTTAGAACCTTTTGTATATGTGTCGTCTGCTTGTCGAGCAGATTGTCTATGCCACTGGAACCCACGACGTCCAGCACAGAAAGCATCGGCTGCTTTTGTGTCACCAAAAAGTGATGGCATTCCTGGTTTGACTCTGCTGGCATGCCCATGACAGTTTGCGATATTCTGCTCAGACACGGCAGAAAACACGTGCCCTCGGCCCCCAGGCTCGTGATGACGTTCTCTGGCTTTATGAACATCTTCGCATGCGCATTGGCGAGTAGATTCAGGAGGTTCTTTTCGTCTTGGTGGAGTTCGTAGTCGATCCCCGTCACCGTTTGACTTGAACAGGTCGTGTACGGCACACTGTAATAGTAATTCAACTTGCCCAGATTGTTTAGCAAGTGTTTGGACGTCACGCTTGCGCCGACCGGCGTGCCCGACACCCGGTCCTCTGCCTCTAGAAGATGCAGACCGTCCACTTGACATATAGCGTTGTAGAAGTCTGTAATACCCTCCGGATTCGAAATGTAATTCGCAGACAACCCGGACCCGCCGAGCATGTCGGCATACACCCCACCGGTCAAGTTCCCTACCAGCGACGTTGTCATGCCGCTGTACGTGCGCTCGTTGTTCGCCCCCACTTTGATAGACATGTCGAACTTGTCCTTTGACGACGCCGTGCGGTTCTTCATCGTGCTGCTGGTAGATTCCTCCATCGATATCAAATTCACGTCCCAGACCCGCATCAGCACACCGCCGCCCAAGTCCTTCGTCCCCACGTGAACTTGCTGTGTGAGCGCCCTGCACGCGTGACCAGAGGGATTCGTGAAGACCTTCCACATAAACTTGTCTCGATTTTCGCCCGAAGTCCGAATCGGCGGTGCTTTTATCGTGGCGGGGTCGATGCGGGAGTCGTATTTCGACATGACATTCGCAGCGGCGGCTATACAGGTGCAGTTCACGCTCTTCACGGGCGAACTCTTGCTGACGAGTGCGTACATGTCGGCACTCAGCTTGAACGCGCGCCGTCCGTCCGCAATCGTGTTGCCGGGGCTGTTGAGCGCACACTCTGCCGCAAACCCCGGCGTCCCGATCATTCGGGCAATGAGGTCGTGGTTCTCTGCGTGCTTCAAGCACTCGTGCACTCCGTTCATCAGCGCCGCAAAGTCCTCGCAGTCCCCTGTGAAATTTTGCTCGCCCGATATCATGCGCTGCTGGTGCGCCTCGATGAATTTCGCCTGCGCCAGCACGTGGTTGCCGGACCGCAGATGCTCGCGGCATGCAGTGGCCGTCGCGGAAAGGTGCATGCGTGCGTCCACCATTTCCACGATATTCGTCCCCAGCAGTGACTGTTCCTCCCCAACCTGCTTCGAAACTTTGAGCCCGCCCTCGGTCATGATGTACGTGAGATCGGGCGTGTAGATGCCCACTGCCGGCACTGCAGACGTGACGTGATTATTCCAGATATGCTGGAAGGTGCTAATGTCGTTCGCTGTCATCGACCCTTTACTCAGAACGTCGCCCAGAGACTTGTACGTGAAGGGGACATTGCCCGTCTTGACACGAGTCCCTGCAAATTTGACGGCCGTGGACAGCAGCAGCGCACCGGCCATCGGCGCGTACTTGCTTGTTACAGACGCGCTGTTCGTGTAGCAGGCCTTCTTGAAGAACTCGACTTGGTGCGGGTCCATTTTTTCGCAGTTGGTAACGTGCTTGACGAGGGCGTATGGCATAGACAAGCCAGTGTACAGACAGCCTTTGTTGTGTGGGTCTACGTAGTCCTGGAAAGCGTCCAGTCGAGCCTGACTGAACTTGGTAAGCCGCTGCTCGATCCTTTTCTGGTCGTTGAAGTTGGCGCTCAACAGACCCAGCAGTTTGACGTTCTGGTGGTACCACTGCACGTCCTCCTGTGTCAGCGACGACTGCACCAAAACCTTGACTGGCGTCTGGTTTTTGTCGTTCAGGGTGGCGTTGCATTCGATCATTTGCTGTGAGCTCTTGTATATGGCGTCGAGGTCCAGGTACGTCGTGAACCCGATGTGGTGTCTCGACTCCGCGTTGACAAAAACGGTCAGCACAACCCCCAGATTTGGCGCGTTGCAATCGTGCATGCACGCCTGCTCGTACCCCGGCAGTGTGAAGCTTTGCTGTGCGGCCTCGGACGGCATCACGAGCTGGTGCTGTGAGACGCTCGCCTTTGAAAGCGTCGGATACATGACAACGGCAGAGATCGGCACAATCGCCATTTTCTCGTCGCTTCCGACTTCTGGGGTGAACCCGAGTGTCTGTAGTTTCTCCACAACGTGATCCACCAGCACAAGCGAGGCTGTGACAGTCGTTTGCGGAAATCGCAGAGCAAATTCTGTCTCCATGGAAGTTGTGTCTGGTACATTTATATGCCCACTTCGAAAACCCGTAACTCAAAACTTATGTCAAATCGAATGTATACCAAACATCTTTCGTAGTGTACACGACCGCGCGGTCCGTGTCCTGGTACGCGACGATGTGGCACCCGTTCCGCGCGCCCTTGCGCACGATCGACACCTCGAGCAGCTTCTTCTCCGTCGCCTTCAGCCCGTTCGCGTGGTTCTTGATGTCCACGGTGTACCCCAGCGACAGCTCCGACGCCACCCCGTCGCGGATGAAGCCCTGCGCAAGCGCCCCTGGAAGCGAATTTTGCTCGATTTCCATGACACAGTGCAGGTTCCCCGTTTCGTCGACAAACCCGCTGAGCACATGTCCTACGGCCGACCCTGCGTGCTCTGTCTTCACCGACACCCCGCGCATTTTGTCCTTGAGTTTCCAGAGCTCGTTTTTTGTGAAGTACAGTCCGTTGTACGCATCATTCTCGCCGGTGGGGTTGCAGATGCCCATGACGAGCATGTCAGTCAAGCTGGACCCTTATATACAGATGCGTTTAAAAAAAATCATTATGATCAATTGGTAGACAAACACGGACGTCTGCATGCTCCTTCCAATCGCATGGAATAAACTAAAGCGCAAGCGACAACCACACACAAGCATTGAGGAGGACTCCGACATATGCAAGGAAAACACCGCGCTGCCAGACACCAGCGTCATCAAGAAAAATATCATGGATCACATCAACAACAAGCAGACCAGTCCTGTCCTCCCGGAAATGGACGACTTCACATGGCTCATTTCCAAAATGAGCATAGCCAAAATGCTCAGCAGCGTCCCCAAGAGCCTGAACTGCACAATACCCATTATTTCCCGAAAATACGAGGAGACATTCATGCGTGAATGTATGAACGCGTCTGAAAAATCATGTGTTTTCAAGGGACAGTGCGAGTGCATGAAGATTGACGCCGAGAATACGTTTGTCGGCGTGCAGTTCGAACTCCCGAACGTCAACAGCACAAAACACGGCATGTGCATTCTGTGTCTCCGCAAGAGCACACACATGCTGTTTTACAACATCCTCAAGCAAGGCCACAGCACGCAGACCGTCATCCAGAAATACGGCAATATATGCAACGAGACGGGCGAGTATCACCCGAGCGCCATGCTCATATGCCCGCCAAACGGACCCGTGCACGCGCTGCCGATGCCGATCGTGGCTCACCAGCGCAATCGCTACAGCGTCGTGCTGCATCACGGCATAAAATACATGAAACAACACAGAGTGTACATGGAGGATTTTCAATGAACCCCGCCGTCTCGAGCGTGAAAAAAAAAGACATTTTCACAAATAATTGCTACAATGAGCGCGATGTGGTGGGGGATATCGAGAAACTGAGTCTGGATGCATGCGACCCGGAGTTGGCCGTGTTGATCACACAACTATTACAACAGATTAATAAAAACACTAAAGCACACGAGCTAATCGACCAGTATTCGCTGGCGTTCTATATGTCCTGTGTCACCAAGGCTAAAATAAACTGGCGCAGTTACATAGTCAGAGCACGCGACGTCTTCTCCATTTTCAATCTCCCCGATATCGGCCAGAACATCAGGAACATACTGTGCAACCAGGTGCAACACGACACAATGACCAAGATGTTATTCTTCAGTCTGCCCTTCCTCAAGCACAACCGCCTGAATCTCCAGCCGATGTCTGAAATTTCAATGCTTGATCTGCAGCACTTCGTCCGTATCATTCTCGGGTGCTATCTCGGCATCCTGCAACCCAATGGCAAAACCCCACCCTGGATTCTGCGCATCAAGATAATCGTATTCACGATGCAATTGCTCTCTCGTGGCACTAAGCAGGACCTATACACATTCTGCGCCTCGCATCAGGCCACACTGCGGATAGCCTGCATTGAATACTTCATTCACTTCCTGCAGTCGTACATGATTCCCGAACTGTCCATGTTTGCCTGCATATTCATCAAGAACCGAAACACCGACGCCCTGCAATTCAAGGAACTGCTCCACGTCATAAACAACTTTCGCGTCGCGTGTTACACGAGCACGACACTCGACACAGTCGACTTCAACTCGAAAGCGCTGTGCATGCTCGAGAGGTGCAATCGCATCTGTGTGACCAAACTCAAGCACAGCAGCATCGCGCCGCCGCAGGCATTGATTGTGTCCGACAAGGTCATAGCAACGTTCATGCACTCGTCACGCACCCACAGCGCTGTCATTGCCCAGACGATACACCCGAACTTTACCGACCTTGAACTGGATCACTTCATGCAATTGCAACAAAAAATTACTCGCTACCCCCTGCCCAGCGAACTCCAAAAAATACAGATACTCGCGCTGCAAGACACCGCCAAAACAAACTCGATCAAGGCGACAAATTGCATAAACTGCCACGTATGCATCAGGTGCGGCTTGAGTGCAGGTTCAATGGACACGAAAATGCGTCTGACCAGTGACGGAGACTCGATTTGCTCGCAATGCAAGACCGACAAATTCGTGACGCGCATTTTCGTCATCGGCCACGTAGTTCGCTGTGGTCCGTGCATGCTGTTTTGGTGTCCGATCTGTCGCATCGTCCACGAATGGCAAGCCTCCGGCTACGACTTCCATGCCTGTTCGATGCTGAAAATGCACCACGTTCGACAAAACGTGTCGTGCTTCATGTGTCACAAGCAAGTCGGCCTCGAAAGTGTGCAGGTTCTCGATTCGCGATTGGGTGTCCTGCACACACTCTCCCTGTGCTACAAGCACCGGCCGTGGGAATTCCAGACCAAATGGATCCACGACATCGAATCCTTCTGTATGGCCCTGAAATTCAAGAAACGAAACAAGAATATTTATTGACGCGACTTTCTGAAACTTAACGGATATGCAGAAAACGGTGCCGGAACTATCGGCTGTGTTCTGACAGTCAATGCACTTGCAGAAGCCGGTGCCGGAACGATCGGCTGTGTTCTGAAAGTTAATGGATATACCAAAGCCGGTGCCGGAACTAACTGCTTTTTTTCCGGCTGTATATTCAATAGATTCTTTGTAATCCAAGGTATAATTATACCTCGATAGAGATACACATACCCTGCAAGAATAAATACCGTGACCACAGGTAAAACAATCGACATAATAAATGAAGAATTATCATTGTTAGTCTGCTTCTCAGTAGGTGGCACGATGCATTTTTTCGATCGCGTCACCATGTCCGTTTGATACACCCCGCCATTTGCGCATTCTATGGGCGTGCCCGTGCGGTCCAAGTAGCCATCCGCGTCTCTCACTGATTGACGATCGACGCATATTTCGCCTTGTATGATTTGTGATTCAAAACACGGACTCTCAGACCCACTTTTCAGTTGCCGGCATTTATCACAGTTCTCACCTCCTATTGTGCACGTGCAGCGAATTCTAACAACCAATTCGTAATGATCTACTGGTCTTGGTGTAGTCGTGCTCGGAGAAGTGCTTGTTTCTATTCCCTGCAAGTCCGTTTCCGGAGGCGGCGTGCTTGTTTCTGTAGCTTCCTCCGTGGGTGTACTTGTTTCTGTTCCGTTCACTTCTATTTCCGGAGGTGGTGTGCTTGTTTCTGTTCCGTTCACTTCTATTTCCGGAGCTGGTGTGCTTGTTTCTGTTCCGTTCACTTCTATTTCCGGAGCTGGTGTGCTTGTTTCTGTAGTCTCCTCCATGCTTGCAGGCGTGCTTGTTTCTGTAGTCTCCTCCATGCTTGCAGGCGTGCTTGTTTCTAAAGCCTCCTGCATGCTCGTTTCTGTAGTCTCTTCCTCGGCGACTTGTAGTAGTCGTCTCGACGGGAGTGGCGTGATTGCTTCCGTCCCGTTCACCTCCGTTTCCGAAGACGGTGTCGTCTCCACCTCTGACGTCGGTGTCGTCTCCACCTCTGACGTGATTGCTTCTGTTCCGTTCGCCTCTGTTTCCGGAGACGGTGTCGTCTCCACCTCTGACGTGATTGCTTCTGTTCCGTTCGCCTCCGTTACCGGAGACGGTGTCGTCTCCACCTCTGACGTGATTGCTTCTGTCTCGTTCACCTCCGTTACCGGAGACGGTGTCGTCTCCACCTCTGACGTGATTGCTTCTGTCTCGTTCACCTCCGTTACCGGAGGCGGTGTCGTCTCCACCTCTGGCGTGGTGGTAGGTGCTGATGTTGTCGTCGTGGTCACAACCTCAGGTTCGACGAAAACGACAGTGAAAGTCAAATCAAATGTGACGAACACCATGCTTGTGTCGATCTCGTACGTGTTGTTCAGATACGTCTTTATTTCCAGAGCGACACTGTCATTCGGCATAGATACGACCTGCTGTGAAATAATCGCTTCCACTACCACGTAACTCGAGGCCATCTCCACACATTCGTTTTGAAATAACACAAACCCTTCCCCACACACACACCGCGTGTGTCCCTCAATCGCAATCATATACGGTGGACACTGCGTACACAACACCGAGGCCCTCCCCGAGATTGACTCCCCTGGACATGTCAGGCAACTCGAGTTTGCAGCCAGTGATTTATACGTGCCCACTTCGCACGCCATGCACGCACCGTCGCGTGCCTCGGACCCCTCGAAGCACACACACTTCCGGTCCACACTTCGCATGCCCGAGACACACCGCTGGAACACGCCGTCAACAAACTCACCGTACACGTGCTCGACTACCGTCTCTGTCAGACGAGTGGGACTCACCGTCGTCAATGTCACGGCCGTCAGATTCAGCGATTCCGCAGTCGTGAACAGAAAATGCACCTGCACGCGCACCGCGGTCTCATTCGTGCCCGGAGTCTGCACTGCGACACGCATCAAATCCGCCGGTCTGTTGTACAGCTCCGTCAGCTCAAGCACCAGATCGACTACCGCAGATTCGATTTCGGCGTCCGTCAGCACATGCGTCACATTCGTCCACTGTGCAAATACGCCGATCATGTATAAACTCTCCGCAAACAGATCCACACACGCGTCTGTCCTCCGAAATCTGCCATCCGTGCACGTACACGCCGTGCTATTTTCGGGAGACACCATCCCCGTCGGACACTCCGCACACGTGCCTGTCACGCCGAAGTAATTTTCTGGACACACACAAGTAGCGCTTCCGGTTCCGGAAACTTCAGGCGGCGCACAAGTCATGCACGCCGACGACCCCGTCACGTTCTTGAAACTTCCAGGCGTGCAGTTTGTGCACGGTCCGCTGTGGTTTCCCGTCCGTCCGCGCATGCAAACACACCCCGTGAAATTTAACTCAACTTCCGCTGGACATTCGTCTATATCACACGATGCGCTGCCTGCCTCAGAATGATAGTGCATGGGACACGGGTCACACAAAGTAGTGCCAGGAAATTCGGAGAACGTGTTCGCAGGACAGGGCTGACACCCCCCCATAAACAAAGTGCGATTCCTGAACTTTCCCGGTTCACACATCGTGCACATATTGGCATAGCACACACACACGAGATGCAAAAGGAAAAATAGCCGGTATGTCGCCACATCCTTCATGATTTATTAAATGTAATCCTTTATATTTGTAATTCTCACATCCTACTTTGCCAAAAAATGAATAAAACACAAGCACTCAGCTCCACTCGAACCCGGACGAGCAGCCACAGTCGTCAATGCTGTCACTGCCGGGATCCGAAACAGCGTTTGCGTAACACGGCGTGCACACCGACTCGTTTCTCGCGACTAATTGCCCCGAATACGTATCCGCCCGACAGTTTGTGCACGCCATTGAGCCGATAGTCGACTTGTATTTGCCGGCTGTGCAGCCAACACACATGGATCCACCAATCACATTTCCGAATGGGGCAACCTCTGGAAATCCTAGCACACCCCCAGTTCTATACAGGAACAAATATCTACCGTTGTATACAGCATCGCAATTCACTGTAAACCAAGGGACTGGAGTTGCAGTCATTAGAACAGTGTATGGATTTAAAATATTTGACTTGCATACGTTGTTGCGTGGGTCATTCCAAGTTTCCCCGTCCCCGATTGAAATGTACCAATTATTCGCATTTCCCAAACAACCGGCCTGGTTCTCACAATATTGCATAAGAAACTTCACTCCGGTCAAAGATTTCGTTGTTGAGAAATCGATTCTGATCCACCCCGGGCTCCCAGACTGTGTCGTGCCTGGATCTTGGTAGTTAAGTACACCGTCATTCAACTTCGAGAATGACGCCGCGCCATTCTGCATATACCCGGTTACAGCACACGCTTGATTCTGCCCAGCGCCGCACGACCGTGCCAAATTACCAACGGGTGTCATGATGGTGTACCCATAATACCCCGTGTCACACCCGCACAAATTCGGGTCGTTGGTTCCCACCGGACAAACGGATCCCGTCGAACTGGCTTGGCAGCTTGTATTCGAGGTCGCCGCCAATATCGTCGAGAATGAGTTTGCAGGACAGGTCGTGCACGCTGCAGATCCGACCTCTGACTTGAAGGTGCCCGCGGGGCACGCCTGGCACGTGCGGCCGTCCTGGCCGATCTCCGACGAAACGTATCCCGACAGACACTTGCAGTCTGTTATCTCGTCACTGAGCGCGGGGGCAGCCGTGTTGTTCGGGCAGAACTCACACTGCGCAGCGCCGGCCGGCGACCATTTATTTGCCGCACATCCCACACACTGCTCGCGCGAGACGGCGCCAGGCGAAGACGACTGGTACCCCCCCTCGCACTTGGAGCACGTCGTCGCGCCCATGGTTGGATTGTACGAGCCGACCGAACACTGATGACACGTGGCATTGACATAACCGAGGTCGTTTGTCAAGTAGCCAGCCAGGCAATGGCAGTCGGTGCTTTCGTCGCTGCCCATGGCCGACGTCGAATTGCCTTGGCAGCTTTTACACGTGCTCGACGAATTCGCGGCAAGAGCGCCGGAGTACGTGTTGTTGGGACAGCGCTCGCATGAGTCTGCACCAAAATAGCCTTTCCAATACGACCCAGACTCGCAAGGCAGACAAGTGTACAAGCCTTGATTCTTGTAACCTGCATCGCATATGCAGTAAGACACGTTTGCCCCACCACCTGAAGAGAACGCCGGACAGCTTGTGCATTGCGATGTGTTCTGTGCCACGATTGTAGAGTACGTCTTGTCTGGACAACTGGTGCAGAGCCCACTCCCCGGCGCTGTCTTGTATTTTCCCGCCACACACGCGGTGCACGCAACTCCGTCGGCAAGACTCTCGTACCCCGCCAGACACGTGCAATTCAGCAGATTTCCACTGGACGCCGGTGCATTTGTGTTCTCCGGACATAACAAGCACTGGTTCGCACCGACGGCTCCTGTCTCCTGCTGGTACTTTCCGGATGTGCAGGAAGTGCACTGTTCCGGTCCGCTCGGGGTCTTGTACTTGCCAGGCACACATGCGTCACACTCACTGCTAGCCGTAACGACACACGCGGTGTTTGTCGGCACATAGCGCAGTAGCTCCTGCGATACAGTGTTCATTTCGACATTTGACAGATGCGTTTCCCATATCATCAGGTGCGCCAACTCCCAGTCACTTTTTTCGCTAGTCCGGCAATTAATGCAAAGTTGGCTTGCTCGGTCCATGGCGGTACCCCCCCACTCGTTCGCGTCGGAATCTGATCTTGTACTCGTGCCAACCCCCAATCCACCCACCAAGATATTCAAGGGAGTCGAGCCACCGTTTTTGCTGCACATGACCATCCAATCGGTTGTGATTACTTGCCCGGTTGTTGGGTCTATTCTTCCAACACTCTCGACTTCCGTGTTGAATGTCTTCCTCTGCACAATCGCCCCGGTAGATGCATTGACCACGTCCCTCGATCCATAGTAGGCAACGCCGCGCTTCTGGTTGTAGTGTCCGTGCAGCCAGTCCTGCGGGGAGGCCGTCAGAATTCGATTTTGGTTGCTTGATGTGCCGTACCGCGTGACTGAGCAAATCGTGAACTGCACAGGGATGCTGCCCTCTGGAAAAAATAGCTGAGTCGAGGTACTACCACGAATGTAAGTCAAAGGCCCCGCATTGCCGTTCGTAGTACCCACAGTCTCCGCTTGCACGATGGCCTCCCGCGCACCGATTGGTGCGCTGTTCCGGTTGTTGCCGCTCTGGTCGAGCAACGTTTTAGTGGCATCATTCCAGTTCGCGGCCGTGTAATGTGCCCACGGCTTCTTTGCCGCATACAGCGACTGGAATGCTGTACACGTCAATAGGTTCGGCGCAGCAGTATATCCCATATCGCAACTGCAGAATGAAATGTCTGTGCTGGACGGTAGTGAATTGGTATGACTCGGACAGCTCGAGCAATTCGGCGCGCCAGCACCGCTGTACGAACCACCAGGACATGGGGTGCATGTGTTGGCAGTGGAACCGAGCACGCCAGACTTTTTGCCAGCGGTACAAGACGTGCATATTCCCGGCCCGGTTGAGATCTTGAACGAGCCCGCAGAGCACACCGCGCACGGTTCTGTTGCCGACATGAGGTACCCGCGCACCTGCACCGTGTTCAGGATTACCGGTTCGTTGACGCCGTTTATCACGTACAGGTACCGGCCTCGGATCGCTGAGTTGCAAGTGTACGTGTTCTCACTCCCTGCAGTCCACGTGAGTGGACCGGCACATGCCGTCAGTGTATTCATGTTTCGCCAGTTCTCGTCGCTTCCGACTCGAATGTAAAAGTTTGTCATTTTCTGGCTGTTGTAGTTTGTAATTTTCACGGACTGTACCACAGCCTCTCGTTCAAATTTGACCGACCAGAACGGCTGGATGCCGACAAATTGCTCGTCCCCCGCTTGGACTGTACGAGATATAGAGTACGTTCCCATATCTTCGTCGATCGCGTTCGACGCGTTGTATATGGAGCTTTGCATGTTGTTCAATGACGTGACACACGGTCCCGTGCAGGCGCGGGCCAAATTTGCGATTGCTACTCCCATCGAGTAGTTGCCGACGTCGCCGCTGTGTCCAGCAGCACACAAGCACGCAGCCATCGACGTGCTTGCTACACCAGTGGTATACGAATTTGCAGGGCATGGCTTGCATTGTGTTGCGCTGGTCGCGCCAAGCACGTCTTGGTACGTATGCATCGGACATTCTGTGCACGCGAAGTTATTACTGTTGTTCTTGTACCTCCCAAGCGGGCACAGAGAACAAACGAAGTTTTGCGATTCTGCAGGCGAAAGTGCAACCACAAAACACAACAATGCTAGAACATGTCTGATTCGCACCATGCACAAAAAGTCATGTGCGTTTATATGCAAACAAGCAAAATTTAATAAGAATAACTATTCTCGTTCTGCCAGGACGCCTGACTCCCAGCCTTGCACACACAGCCCACGCTCGAATTTGTCAAAAACACGCTGTTCATGGGACACGTGTTACACGCCGCTGAACCGAGCACATCCTTGTACTTACCGAACGCACACCGCACGCAGGCCCCCGCATTTTCCGTGTACCCGACGTCACAGGCACATGTGGCCTTCGAGACGCTGGCGCTCGGGGCAAGCGCATTCGGCACACACGCGACGCACGTCTGCGGAGAAACTGCTGCGCTTACATTTGAGAAGCTGTTCGCCGGACACGACGTGCACCCCCCGTTGCCCGTGGTCGATTTGAAGAACCCAGGCTTGCAGGCATCGCAATACCCCGGCCAAACTAGAAGCACAACCTCGTTACCGATCGGCTGAATCTCACACACCCCGACCATGCTCGTCCCGGTATTTCGCACGTGCAGATACCGCCCCGGTATTGGACTCGAGCAACTCACCATTTGCCAGTCTTCCACCAATCCGTAGAAGTTCACTCTTGCACAGATGCTATCCGCACTCCCCGCCTCGTCGTCGCCAACGTGGATTAACTGGTCATCACGAGTATGCTGCGAGAAAAAAATCAGCACGCCGGTGATGTTCACACGCCGGCCGAAGTCCACCCGCCACCACTGGCCACTCGCAAGCATCGTCGTCGACCTGCTGGACACCGCGCCGTCCACGGCCATCGTCGCCGTGTCGCTCATGAAGGTACTCGACTGAGCCGTCGGGCATGCTTCGCTCCCGTCGCCGCAAGAGCGCGCGAAGTTTGCGTTTTCCTGCACGCTCGGGTACGTCGGCCCAGTGTACCCCGCATTGCACGTGCAGTTCCAAATCGACGTCGAGCCCTTCGGTGACGCGCTCGTCGATACACACGCTGTGCATGCTATTGAGCCGATCGCCGAGTATGTATTTTCCGGACATTCATCACACGCCGATTCCCCCGACACGGCTCTGTACAGACCAGCGGCACACGCCGTGCAAGCCCCACCGTCGGCGCCCATGAACCCGGGGGGACAGGTGCAGTTCAAGAGCATCACGCTGGCCGGCGCTGAAGTCGAGTACGTCGGACATGCCGTGCACGGCGAAGTTTCGGTTGTGTTCTTGTACTTGCCCACAGCGCACTGCGCACATGGGCCGTTCACTGCACCAGTGTATCCCACGCTGCATTCACACAACGTCGCACCAATATTCGACTCACTCGACGGCACACACGCAACGCACGCCGTGAATCCGAAGCTGCCAGAGTACGTATTCGCCTCACACAGAGAGCAGTTCGACGAGCCTGAAACCGGCTTGTACGAGCCAGCGGCACATGCCGTGCACGCAACGCCGTCGGCTCCGGTGAACCCGGGGATGCACGAGCAGTTGTCGAGCTGGACGCTGGCCAGCGCAGACGACGAGTACCCCGGACACTCCACACACGCCCAAGAGCCCGTGAGGTTCTTGTACTTGCCCACTTCACACGCTTCGCACGGACCGCCAGGAGGACCTGTGTACCCAACATTGCAGGCACAGTCCACCATGCGACCGGAATTCGCAGGCGCCGCCGAGTTCGGCAGACACATCTCGCAGTAGACACTGCCCTCCGGCGACCACTGCCCGGCAGGACACGACAGACACGATTCATTCGATGGTCCTCGGTAGTACACCGAGTACAGGCCGATCGTGCAGTTCGAGCACGCCGTCCGCCCGAGCTGCGAGTTGTACGTGCCGGGCATGCAGCTCTCGCACTCCTCGCTCTCATGACGAAACCCGAAATCGCACTGGCAGAAGAGCTTCGACGGACTGCCCGGTATCGACGTCGAGTTTCCCTGACAGGACACGCACGTCGAGACGTCCGTCGCGTTGACAACCTCCGAGTACGTCTTCTCCACACACAACGTGCAATCACTCGCGCCAACAGACGGCTTGTACGTTCCGCTGACACACGCCGTGCAAGGGTCGCCGGACGTATACCCCGACACCGAGATTTCTGTCAGCTCTAAGTTCAAACTCGTCGTCGGCTGTTCGAAGTACAGATACTGTCCGAGACTTTCACACGTGTACACCTGCCACGGGCTTGTCCAATTCGGGACGGGAGAGCACAGCGCGTTCGAAGTATACGGGCTGTAGTAATTGCCGACGTAGAGCTTCAGATTCGACGCGCCCTGGTACACCGACACCGTCCGCACATCTCTCTGGGCTCCGAAATTGATTCCAGCGAACGCGCCAGTCCCACCAGTAACATACCTCCACGCGCCTCCGGTGGAGTAGCTCTGATCAACAGAATTCGACATGCCGGCATTACCAGACACCAGTGCGCTGAATCCAGCACTCGAGCAAGCTGCATTGGAGTTCAATCCGCACGCCCTCGCCATGTTGTTGACGAAATATCCGCTCCCGCCCGGTCCCGTGTACCCTAGTATGCACTGACAGTTCCAGATGGAATTGCTCTTCGGTGGAGAAATAGTCAACCCCGGACATGCAAAACACACCGCGCCAACACGGTCATTGTACGTATTTTCCGGACACGTTGAGCACGTGTCGTTCGACGTCGCATTGAGCGCCGCCGAGTTTGTGCCCAGAGGACATGAAGTACACAATGCCGAGCCTATCGCGTCCTTGTACTTGCCGATCGCGCACGCGGAGCAGGCAGTCTGATTTGGTGGACCACCGATGAACCCTTGTGGAGATAATTCGGTAAAGGTAAGATGGTTCAATCCACCATTCGTCGGAGTGATATAATACAAGTATCTCCCCTCGAGTGATGTAGTACATGCTATGTCTCGTGTCCACGGGGTGCTGAAACCTAGTGTTACTAACGAACCTGAGTGAATATAGCATGCAGGATTTTGCGACGTAGGAGCGTCGACGTTGCCGATACGCACCTGCATGTTCGAGTGATATCCAAGCTCCCCCCCATACATAATCGAAATGCGTAATGATTGAACATAAACTGATCTACCGAAATCTATCCTGAACCATTGCTCGACTCCAGTATTAGTGAATGAATATGAGTTCAAATTACCATCCACGGCGTTCGACGCAGCATATGTTGGCGACGACAAATATGTCGTACTTTGGCTTACTACACACGCCTGATTCGAGTTCACACCACAGGATCTGGCAAGATTCGAGGAACTGACACTGGCCTGAAGAGCCCCGCCGGCACCTGTGTATCCTAGTTTACAGAGGCATGCAGGTTTACTCGTAGAACCACTCGGACTCGTGGTGAACTCGGGACATGCTTTGCAGTACGCAGACGTATTCACGTCGATGTATGTATCGACGGGACAGGGCAAACACGCGACACTTTCATTGTTGTCCTTGTACTTCCCGAGCGCACACGCGGTACACGGCCCGCCGGGTCCCCCCTCGAACCCTGTGTTACACGTGCAGTTCGTCATGGCCGGTGCGGCCAAGTCCGGCTCGTAGCTATTCGCCGGGCAAGTGGTGCAGGTCGCATTCGCCGGCCCGGCACACCCCGTACTCGTGAGGTCCAAGCCCCCAACCATTGCGTTTGCAATAGCTGTGGTTGCGTCTGTGCTGAGGAATTCGTCCACCAATAAAACACCAGCAAGGTCCGCGTTCAAGTATGCGTTTCCCTGTTGACTTCGTCCAATCCAAGTTGCAGACACGATTTTGTCTGTCACTGCTGTTGAACCAGTTGTAGTGGATACAACACCATTCACGCTTAACGAGCACACCTTAGTCGATGAACGATAACTTACCACAACAGTCAGCCACGAGTTTTGTACAATAGCGCCATTAATAACCAGACCACATACTCCATTCCCACCATTGTAAATCAAAACTCTAAAATTGTTACTCGTTTCAACCCTCCCAATGATAATGTTGTTTGCAACATTTGCATCCCCTATGTCTAGTATCTGTTCCCAGTTGCCTGCGTTTGTAAATCGCACGACGGTCACGATCGTCAAGCCCCCGTTTGTTGCAGTGTTCAAGGTTCGTGTCCCCGCATCGAGATACTGCGACTTGGTCCTGTCAAAACTGACATGACCCTTGCCGTTCGGTCCACCAACAGCATTATATGTCGGTACGGTTCCAATCGCTGTATTGTTGCGAGTCGATATCGATGCGAAAGACGGTTTAGGCGTAAGAGCGATCACTCGCGCACACACGGTCGTTGTCACTATCGCGACTGTGAAATCTTTGTCGCTCGTGCCGTTCGTGTCCTTGTACTTCCCTGCCGCACAGGCTATACACGGCCCCCCGAGCGGCCCGAGGTACCCGAGATTGCACGGACAGAGGCTGGTACCCGGGACCGAGTCCGAACTCGGCGGGCACGCCACACACTCGGACGAGTTCCGCCAGTTCTTGTACTTTCCAGCATCACACGCGACGCACGGGCCGCCGTCCGGGCCTGTAAATCCAGGCATACAGAAGCAAATCGTCTCGCCGGCAATCGAAATGGAGTTCTCTGGACACGACAAGCATGTGGCAATCGATACCGCCTGCACTTCCGTCGAGAACGTGTTCGTGGGGCACGCCGTGCACGACACACTCGCCGTCTCGCTTTTGTACTTGCCAGCTACACAAGACTTGCAGTTGCTCCGGCCGCTGCCTTGGAATCCGGCGTTGCAGAGGCACTCTGTCTTGTCGTACGCGAGCTGATGACCATCTCGGATGGCCTGGACAATCACGGCGATGTCCGCGGCCGACGCTACAGTCTGCAGCAGGTACAGCCCGGCCAGATCAAAGTCCGGGCGATTGCAATTCGACATCGCAATGTCTGACATGAGAACCTGACCGTAGGCAGAATGCATACAGGCCAAGTTCGTGTTGTAGCCGAGCGCGAACTTGCTGAAATCAGTATTTCCCGAGCACGAACCAGAATTCTGACAAAAATACGTAGGCGAGTTGATCCTGCTGAGCGTCGCTGCCATTGTCGGTGTATTCTGCAGTCCATTAGTCACCAACGCACTCTTTGAGGCGACCACAACCTCGACACCACTTGGTAGTTGATATGTAACTTTCAGTGTGTGTAACGGATTAGAATTGCCACCGTACGTGAACGTCACCGTCAGCCACTCGTTCAAAGGAATTCGACCTGGGCAACTAAGC
>Ga0209107_10000853_pt1 | contig 17320 bp, 28 predicted proteins | sample LakErihyJuly2011_2_FD_187460 | JGI IMG/M metagenome (GOLD analysis project Ga0209107, IMG submission 187460) | Freshwater microbial communities from dead zone in Lake Erie, Canada - CCB hypolimnion July 2011 (SPAdes) (version 2) | ecosystem: Environmental > Aquatic > Freshwater > Lentic >... | reverse complement strand
TCTATCTCTTGCATCTACCGACAGCGTAGGTAAGGGTATTGTTGAGATTGATGAAGAACTATTCTACGTAGATAACTATGACAGAGTTGGTAACACTGCAACTATTGCTCCCTATGGTCGAGCATATTTAGGTACCACTCTTGCTGCACACACAGAAGGTACCAAGGTTACTATCGCACCTACCTTCCCACGTTTTACAATTAAGCGAGCAATTAACGATACTATCAAAGCAATCGGTTCATCTATCTTTGCAGCCAATACAACTACAATTACATCTAACTCTGCAGTCTCAGCGTTTAGGTTGCCTACTACTGGTACTACATTAAACATTAGTAAAATCCTTGCTATTGCATATCAAGCCTTGGGCTCAAGCAAGGAATGGATTCCTATTCGTAACTATCGTTTTGATGGCAACGCTAACTCAACTGCATTTACTAGCGGTCAGACTGTATCTATCTATGACTATATTCCTTCGGGACGTACTGTTCAGGTTGTATATGCAACTGACCCAACTCCCTTTACTACTAATGCACAAGAATTTGCAACACAAACTGGTTTGCCAGAGTCTTGCAAAGACCTAATCATTCTTGGTGCTACCTATCGCTTGCTATCTAACCTTGACCCAGCACGTGCTTCAATGGTTAGCCCACAGGCAGATGAGACAGATTCCAAGCGTCCATACGGTTCATCTCAATCTCTTACTAAGCAAGTTTACGCTTTGTTTAATCAACGATTAAATGAAGAAATTAAAAACCAGCAAGACAAATATCCTATCCGTGTCCACTACTCCCTTTGATAGGCAGATAAATGACAACTAGAAAATACTCGTCCAGAGCACAGCAGACCACACTAAGTAGCGGAATCACCTCTGGTGATACAACTATGACTGTAGGTTCTGGTGCTAACCTTATGGGTGGTAAGACACCCGCAGTAGGTGAAACATATACAGTTGTCATTGACCCTGATACGGCCCTTGAAGAAATTGTAGATGTTAGTAACTATGCATCAGGTAACACACTTACTATTGCTAGAGGCATTGATGGTTCTACTGGTGTAGCCCACTCTGCTGGTGCCATTGTCCGACATATGGTTATTGGTCGTGACCTAAGTGAATCCAATACACACATTGAAGCAACCACTGGGCACGGTGCAACAGGTGCTGTAGTTGGTACAACCAACACACAGACTTTAACAAATAAAACTTTAACTGCCCCAACTTTGACTACTCCAGCCTTAGGTACACCTGCATCTGGTGTTATGACAAATGTAACTGGATTGCCTTTGACTACTGCTGTGACTGGAACATTGCCAGTAGCCAACGGTGGTACTGGTGTAACTTCTTCTACAGGTTCTGGTAACACTGTTCTTTCAACTTCTCCTACATTGGTAACACCAGTGCTAGGAACTCCAACTTCGGTAACACTTACTAATGCTACAGGTCTTCCAGTATCAACTGGTGTATCTGGTCTTGGTACTGGCGTAGCAACATTTCTTGCTACTCCTACTACTGCAAACCTATTGGCTGCAGTTACTGGTGAAACAGGTACTGGCGCTGTAGTCTTTGGCACTAGCCCAACTATTGCTACTCCAACAATTACTACACCAACAGTAACTGGTCTGATTCTTAATGATGCAAGCATTGTCTTTGAAGGTGCTACTGCAGACGCATTTGAAACTACTCTTACAGTAACAGACCCAACTGCTGACCGTACAATTACTCTTCCTAACGTAACTGGAACCGTAGTTACTACTGGAGATACTGGCACAGTAACTAGCACAATGCTTCTTGATGGCACAATTCTTAACGCAGATGTTAATGCCTCTGCTGCTATTGCTTACAGCAAGTTAAATCTTAACGGAACAATTACTTCTGCAGATATTGTAGATGGCACTATTGTTAATGGTGACATCAATGCATCGGCTGCAATTGATTGGACTAAACTTGGTATATCTTCTACAGTATCATCTACTGAGATTGGATATGTTGACGGAGTAACATCAGCAATTCAAACGCAGTTAGATGCTAAGTTACCTACAACTGGTGGCACTATGTCTGGTGCTATTGCTATGGGTACTAGCAAGATTACTGGTATGGGTGACCCTACACTGGCACAAGATGCTGCAACTAAAGCATATGTAGATTTACAAAGAGATAACCTTATTAACTCAGCCCCTGGTATCTATGATACTTTGGGTGAGATTGCAACTGCAATCCAATCTGGTGGAACATTCTATGACTCCCTAGTACTCAAGTCTGGTAGCACAATGACAGGTGCTCTTACCTTGTCAGGTGCTCCAACTGTAGACTTACACGCTGCAACTAAACTCTATGTTGATGGTGTTGCTGGTTCTGCTACTGCTGCTGCAGCCTCGGCTGCCGCTGCTGCTGCTTCATACGATTCATTTGATGATAGATACCTAGGTCCTAAAGCAACTGCTCCATCTGTAGATAACGATGGTAACTCTTTACTTGCTGGTGCTTTATACTTTAATACAGTATCACTAGTAATGCAGGTTTGGACAGGTTCTGCGTGGGCTTCTATCTCCTCATCTGCTGAAATCTATCGCTATAAGTTTATTGCTGCAGGTGGAGAAACATCTGTATCAGGTGCTGATGCATCTTCTCAAACTCTTTCATACCTTGCTGGTAAAGAGCAGGTATACCTTAACGGTGTACTTTTAGTTCGTGGCACAGACTACACAGCAACTAACGGCACAAGCATTACAGCCCTAGCAGCACTTGTTGCTTCTGATGTGTTAGAGGTTATTACCTTTACCGCACTAAGCGTAGTAACTGACATTCCTCAATCTGTAGTAGATGCTAAGGGTGACTTGGTTGTAGGTACTGCTGCTGACACAGTAGGCAGACTCGGCGTTGGAACTAACGGACAGTATCTACAGGCTGACTCAACAGCAGGCACAGGATTATCTTGGGTAACACCTGCTGCTGGTTACTCAGCACCAACTCTAGGTTCAACATCTATTACATCAGGTGCAACGGTAACAACAATTGCTGGTTTAACTCTAACAGCACCAACATTAACTGGAACAGTAACAGCATCAGGTGATATTAACCTGTCTGCAACAAATGGTCCAGGAAGTATTGTAGACGAACTAACACTCTTACTTATGGGTGCCCTCTAATATGAAAGGTAGTAACTAATGGCTACAGCAACTAAGGCACTGGCTCGCGGAGCCTTTGCAACATCAAGCACAACTCTATACACAGTACCTGCATCAACTACTACAGTTGTAAGCAATATTGTAGTAACTAATTCAGCAGCATCTGCTGCTACATTTACAATCACGCTTGACGCTGTTGATTTGTTTAAGGATGTAGCAATTGCTGCAAATACAACAGCAATGTTTGACCTAAAGCAGGTCCTTGCAACAACAAAAATTATTGCTGGTTTAGCCAGCGCAATTACAGTTAAGTTTCATATCTCAGGCGTGGAGGTTTCATAATGGCATCAACAGTATTTCCTGCTACTGGCGGTGGAGCCAGCGAAGCATTGCCACTTGGAGCAACTGCTAAAGTTGCATCTGGATATGCAGCAACTGGTGGATGGAAGTATAATACATCAACTTCTGCTGGAACATACCAGTTAACAACTCAAAGTTCAGATGATTGCATTTATGGAATTAAAACAGCAAATGGTGTTCAGGTTGGCAACATTATTGGAAATACAACAGTTCCTTTTAAGACAACATCTACAGAAGCATCTATTACCATAGGGTCAATTTACCCATTTCAAAAATCATTTTTAACTTCAATTGGTAGTACTCTTCGTCAGGTTAATGGTGGCAATGGTTTATTTATTTTAATTTCAAATGATGGTTACTTATACACATCTACTGATGGACTATCTTGGACAAACAGAACTACTGGAACAGAAGGAACTGCTCCTAACTGCAACATTCCTGGTTATGTAAATGATAGATGGGTTGTTCCTGGGTGGGGCAATGGAACTACAAACGCTAATATTTTGCACTCTACAGACGGAATAACTTGGTCACAACGTAGTTTAAGCGCAACATTGGGCTCAGCAAGAATAGACCATATTGGTTATGGTGATGGTTATTGGTATGCATTTGCAAATAATGGCACAACAACTACAAATGCTGCAAGGTCTACAAACTTTTCTAGTTGGTCAACTATTACTCTTCCAACTACAGCACAACCACTTTGTTATTTATACTACAATAATAAGGGAACTAATTACCATATAATTGGCGCTGGCGGTGGTGGAATTTTTTACTCAACTGATGGCACTAGTTGGAGTGGTGCGAGTGCTGGAAGTGGAAATATTAATAGACTAATTACTGATGGAAATAATAGATTAATTGCGGTGGGAGCCACTACCGCTACTACTAGTGCTATTGGATACCTTTATCAGTTAAGTCAAATTTCTGGTGCAACAGAACCTACTACTTGGCTTTCCATCGAATTAGCAACAGCAATTACAATTCCATCAAACATAATCCAAGGAAATTATGTATTAGGTATGTTTATGCTATTGTTTTCTGGAAATTCAACTATTGAGACTACATCCACTGCTGAAAGAAATCAAATTGGTAGTTCTAAAATACTTTTAAGTAGAGATGGTTTTACTTGGACAATGAGAGAAGTACCAAGAATCCATACTAATACTTCTGGTCAATTACTAGACCAAGTAAATGGAGTTATTTGTTATCCTACAAACTCAGGTCAAACATACTTTACGACTGCTTACAATAGCGCTGCATTTCATATTACTTCAACCGCACTAGCATCTGTATAAGGGGAATAAAAATGGCTAATGTACAAAACTACTACTACGAAGTAGACGAGAACAACGCTGTACGAATCTGGGATAGCAATGTTGTAAGAGATGGTGGCAACCCACCCCAAATCTTCCAGCCAGATTATCCAAGCGGCAACCCTTTTGAAGATGCTGCAGCAGCGGCTGCTTGGGCTGAGGAATACCTTAATGGTGTAATTAAACGTCGTCAGTTAATTGTAGAAGAAGAGGAAACTAATGACTAAAGCACGTGACCTAGCCAATGCTTCAACAGCATTATCGGCTGTATCAGCAACTGAACTGGCATTTGTAGATGGTGTTACCTCTGCTATCCAGACTCAGATAGATGGAAAACAAGCAGTCAATGCTAACGTATCAACTACTGAACTTGGATACCTTGATGGAGTTACATCGGCTATTCAAACACAGTTAGATGCAAAGACTGCAAAGTCTACTCTTACAACTACAGGTGATATTTACTATGCATCTGCTGCTAATACACCTGCCCGTCTTGGTATTGGTACTACTGGTCAGGTGTTAAATGTGGCTGGTGGTGTGCCTGCTTGGGCTACACCTGCTGGCGGGGGCAAAGTTTTGCAGGTGGTTTATGCAGCAACTTCATCAACGGTAACTACATCATCTGCAACTTGGCAAGATACTAATCTTACTGCAAGTATTACACCGTCAAGTGCAACAAGCAAGGTATTGGTTTTAGTAGCGCAAAATGGCGGCGGCAAAAATAGTTCTGATACGGCTGTTTATGCAAAATTATTAAGAGGGGCAACCGACCTTATAACTTTCTCTTTATCGGCAGGAAATACAGACAGTACGGCTAGCAATTATCTAGGTTCTGTTTCGGTGAATTATTTAGATTCACCAGCAACAACAAGCGCGACAACTTATAAAACACAATATCAAAACCCCGCGGGTACTGGAACTGTTAGATTTCAGGGCTCAGGTACAACATCAACAATTATTCTTATGGAAATAGGTGCATAATGGCAACAGGCGCAGAAGTTTTGGAAATGCTTATTCCAACTGGGGGTTGGGGAATAACTGGTGACAATTGGGAAGGCGTACAATTTTATGAAGCAACACCTATTACCAAAGAACAATTTAATGCAGGATTTGCTCAATATGATGCTTGGAAAGTACAACAAGATGCAGCCAAGGCTGCAACAAAACAAGCACTACTAGACAAACTAGGCATCACTGCCGAAGAAGCAACACTTCTACTTTCGTAATTTTATTTAAGGAGCAATAGTGGCAACAAGAGATATAACCGAAGGTAGAGGCTCCGCAACTGCCAGCATTGGTCGTTCTATTGCTGTTGACTTAGGTATTGTTTCATCTACTTCTACTTGGCAGAACACCAATGAAGCATATGATGTAGCAGTAGGTGGACTTCCGTTCTTCTACGCTATCAGTGATGCTCGCCCATATATTCGTCAGACTGCACCATTTCGTAAGGAACAATCAGACATTGGCGCAGAACCAGGTGAGCAATCGCTCACTGGTTTCTGGCTAAGAAGCCAGTCTTCTTTCCACAATGGCACAGGCATTAAGTTCTATGACCCATCTGCAGGTGAGACAGTTAACTATCGCTTTGCTGACTCAGACAATGTAGATGTGTGGACTAAGGGACAAGTAACTCTCCTCAAAGAGACAGCCAATATGACTGGTGTTACTACTGGTGTATATAAACTTATCTCTGTAATGGATGGGGCAACCAATAAGGTTGTTGCTTGGACACCAGCAAATACAACTATTAAAAATTATACTGCTAGTGGAACTGCTGTTACATATAGCGATGTAGTTACTGCTGGCTTAGATACTGCAACACTTGCTATCACAACTGATGGCGCACACTTGTTCGTTGCTGACAATGACCACATTTATTCAGGTGAGATTGCTACACCTACTACTGGATACACAGAATACTATGCAACTGGTAGTGAACGAGTAGTAATGGCTTGGGTTAAGCAACGTCTTGTTGCTGGTGTTGGTGCTGGTATTTATGAATTGACTGGTACTAAAGGCACATCGCGTGCCTTACCTACAGCAACATATACACACCCTAATGCTGACTGGACTTGGTCATCTATTTCTGAAGGTGGCTCTGCTATCTATGCTGCTGGTTACCTTGGTGGTAACTCTGCTATCTATAAGTTTACTCTGGGTACTAATGGCTCTATGCCAGTATTAACTTCTGGAATTATAGCAGCGCAACTACCAATTGGCGAGATAGTATACAAAATTGAGTCATATCTTGGCTACCTAATGATTGGTACTAATAAGGGTATGCGTGTGGCTAAAATCTCAGATACAAATGGTGACTTAATTTACGGTCCATTAATATTTGAAGACACTAACGGTGTATACGACTTTGCATTCCGTGATAAATATGTTTGGGCTACAGGTACAATTGGGACATCTCCTGGACTATATCGCATTGATTTAGATGCGGAGATTGAAAACTTACGCTTTGCCTATGCTAAAGACACTTACCTCAGTACCGCTACTGGATATGCAACTAGTGTAGACTTTATAGGTAACACTAACCAATTAGCCTTTACTACATCAGGCAGCAACGGCATAGCCGTTCAGTCAACTACAGTCTTGTCAACCACTGGTTCTATAAGCACAGGTAAGATTAGATTCTCTACTTTGGAGCCTAAGAATTACAAGCGTCTTATTGCACGCGGTTCATTTACATCTGGTGAGTTTACACTATCATCTCTTGCTACAGAGGCAAGTGGTACTGAAACACAGTATGACCACATTACCTACAATTCAGGTGTAGATGCAGTAGAAGTAACTACATCTCAGCCTGAAGTAGCCCAAGAGTTTCTTGCATATAAGTTTACACTTGACCGTGATACCACGGATACAACTGCTGGTCCTACTTTTAAAGGATACCAAGCCAAGGCAACCATTGCATCTCCACGCAATAGACTCATTCGTTTTCCTGTCTACTGTTTTGATGTTGAGACAGATAGGTTTAATACTGTAGTTGGGTTCGAAGGCAGAGCCTTTGAGCGTATCCAATTGCTAGAAGAGATTGAAAAGACAGGCGATGTTCTGACTTGGCAAGACTTAACAACAGGAGAATCACGACAAGCAGTAATCGAACAAGTTACATTCACCCGTATGACACCGCCCGATAAACGCTTTGATGGTTTTGGTGGCATCATAGAGATAACGATTAGGACAGTATAATGGAATTCAAAGACTATCTAACAATGGCAGTTGCTGTTATAGCAATCATAACCGCTTTTGCTGGAAGCATGCGTTGGATGGTTAAACATTATCTCAATGAACTTCGCCCTAATGGTGGCAGTTCAATGAAGGATTCTATGGCTCGTATGGAACAACGTATTGATGACCTGTACAAATTGATAGCGGAGAAATGAATGAAACCTGTAGTCAAGAAAGCCACACCTGCTGCAATTGCTGTTCTGCGCCAGGCGACGGCGCTATTTCCAAAGCGCAAGAAGGTAAGCGATGGATTACTCCCTTCTGCTGCCCACCAAAAACAGAATCCTGACTCAGACCATAACCTTGGTTTAGCAGTTGACCTTACTCATGACCCAGCCAACGGTGTAGACTGTGCTGTAATATTTGAAAAACTCAAGGAGGATAAGCGTGTTGCCTATCTTATTTTTAAGGGTACTATCTGGTCTGAAGAAAAGAAAGACCTGGGAGACAGACGGTACACTGGGGTTAATCCTCATAACAAGCATCTACATATTTCTATTAAGCCCTCTGTGGCTACCAATACTAATCCTTGGTTTTGGTGGATGAATCAGCCTAAGGTTGTTAATCAACTAAAGGCTGCTCTAACACCATCTCCTAGTAAGAAGACGTATAAGACTGAACCTTGCACTTGTTGCAAAGTCCATACGTCTAAACCTCAACAGTCCTAAGGAGGACTTATGAATACAGAAAAACTAGTCGCAATCGCTGGTACGTACCTTCGTGCTGCAATTGCTGCAGTGCTTGCTCTATACCTTGCTGGTGAATCGAACCCTAAAAACCTGCTCATGGCAGGCATTGCATCAGTCGCTGCACCTATTCTAAAGGCGTTAGACCCTACAGAAGCAGCGTACGGAAAAGGCTCAGAGTAGCCATTTAAAGCCTCCCAAGGCCCTTTTAAGACAAGAAACCCCCTTACCTTAGTGATTATACTAGGGCGAGGGGGTCTTTTGTCGTTTCTAGGAGTTAACGCTCTTTCTCTTCTTCTAGTTCTTCAAGCCATAGGGTGTACTCTCTGCCTCGAATGCGAGCCTTGATATCGTAATAGGCTGCCTCGAGTACATAGAACACGGTGATACCAGTAAGTGAAGCCAACGCTACTTGTAGAAAATTTGACATAGTACTCCTTAGATATTGTTATAGTTAATATACTATATATAAGGCCGAAGGCCTTTATATATTTTCTTTATATATAAATTATACACACACCATAACCAACCGTGGGAAGGCGACGTTACCGTCACCTAGGTGTATAGTTCTACCTATGTCAATCAAACTAGAAGAATATACCTTACCAGAGCATATGTCCTACTCTGCGTTTACAACCTACCTAACCTGTGGGTACCAGTACTACCTCGGCAGACTCCTCAACAAGGAAGAAGCCCCATCTGTCTGGTCCGTTGGAGGCTCAGCATTCCACCTAGCGTGTGAGAACTACGACAAGGAGAATATGTGAGTAGCCAGCAACTATGGGACCAAGCATGGCTTGAGTCCAAAGGAGATACCGACCTTACCAATGCTCGCGTTGGAGGTCGTGCCACTAAGGCTAACCCTAACAAGGAAGACCAGACCTTCTGGCAAGCAGCAGGACCACGTTGGGTCGAAGGCTACATTGCATGGCGCAAGACTAACCCTGATTGGAAAATCTGGACAGCACCAGATGGCAACCCAGGCATCGAACTTGCCCTAACACCTGTCGTCAATGACGTACCAGTTAAGATGATTATTGACCGCGTGTTTGAGGTCAATGGAGAACTGGTCATTGTCGACTTAAAGACATCACAGAACACACCAACCAGCAGTCTACAACTTGGCTTCTACAAACTAGGTCTAGAGCAGACCTTTGGTATGGAGGTCAAGTGGGGTACCTACTACATGTCTCGCGGTAATAACATATCCGAGATGGCGGACCTCTCTGAGTACACGTACGAGAAGATGGAATACCTAATCACGCAATTCGACGCTGCCCGTAAGGCTGCGATATTCTTGCCCAACACAAACAGTTGTCAGTACATGTGCGGTTTAACCGAGTACTGTCAATTCTCTATTAAGAAGGATAAATAAATGGCCGAAGACTGGAAGTTACAAGTATCATATAAATTAAATACTGGCGACCTAATCAATGTTCGTGCGCAATCAGCGGATGAACTAAGTGTATTACTTGAAGGTGTTGGCGACTTTGCCACACAGATTGCTGCAACGCAACGCCTGCTTTCGGGGGTAAGTGCAGTAGCCCCTTTATCGACATCGCCTTCACTCGAAGGCACATCGCCAGCGCATTCATCCGTACCGCCCCAGGCGCAGGCTCCGTCCGTTATGGGAGCACCAACCCCCGTACAGGGTGGACCGACGTGCCAGCACGGACCTCGCAAGTACAAGTCGGGAATATCGAGCAAGACGGGAAATCCATACGCGATGTGGGTCTGTCCGATGCCTCAGGGCGCGGACCAGTGCAAGCCAGTCAACTAATACCAGAAGAGTTTCCATTTTGAATTAACTAGGGAAGGGTACCAATGAGAACACTAGTACGCTCAGTAGGACGTGCCTCTATTGGGGGGGAACCCTTACCTAGTTCGTTCAGAGCATTCGAAGCCAATAAGATTATCATTCGTCGTTCAGAAGTTTCTATGTTTGCGGGAGCACCTGGAGCAGGTAAGTCTACACTAGCCTTAGCGTTAGCACTCAAGACCAATGTTCCAACTCTATACATATCTGCCGATACTAATGCACACACTATGGCGATGCGTCTGGCATCTATGATATCGGGGAAGAGTCAGACAGACGTAGAGCAGAAACTTAATACTGATGTTGGTTGGACTAAAGCAGTCCTCCAAAAAGGAAACCATATAGTCTGGTCCTTCGAATCATCACCAACCTTAGAAGACATCGATGAGGAAGTCCAAGCCTTTGAGGAACTATGGGGATGCAGTCCTCACCTTATCATCTTGGACAACCTCATGGATGTTGCAACAGACGGAGGCGAAGAATTCGCTTCTATGCGTGCGATTATGAAGGAGTTGAAGTTCCTTGCGAGAGACACTAACGCTGCGGTTGTGGTACTACATCACACTTCGGAAGCAGTTCCTGGAAATCCTTGTCAACCAAGAAGTGCCATCCAAGGAAAGGTATCCCAACTACCTGCGCTTATATGCACGCTTGGCACCGTTGGCACATCGTTGGGCGTGGCATCAGTCAAGAATCGCTACGGAAGAGCAGATGCGAACGGCACGCTCATGACTTGGTTAGCATTTAATCCAGAGTACATGTACATTGATGATATTCCAGAAAACGCATGACAACTAGGAAAAGCCATAAGGCTAGAGGAGCAACATATGAAACGGACATTAGAGACTGGTTTCGAGCAAATGGATACGATTCTGAGCGACTTGCTCGAACAGGTGCAAAAGATGAGGGAGACGTTGTTGTCCGCTCAGACTTCCTTGGTAGCATTGGCGTTATCGAATGTAAAGCGCCAGGAGCGGGCAACGCCATTGACCTCAGTGGATGGACCAAAGAAGCCCAACTCGAATCAAAACATTACGCGGACGCGAGGGGAATCGAACATTCCCAAGTTCTACCCGTCGTCCTCATCAAAGCACGAGGTAAATCGATAGCAGATTCGTATCTAGTATTAAGGTTGGGCGATGTATTTGGTAGATGATTTACCAGACATAGTGGCGGTGTTGAAGCACTACGGTGCCAACATCAACCGTGCATCTGGTCAAGTAAATATTAAATGTCCGTTCCATAATGATAGTCATGCAAGTGCAAGTTTTAATACACGACAGAACATATTCAATTGCTTCGCGTGTGGTATGCAAGGCAATAGTATTCAGATAATTGCTAAGCAAGAGAGGTGTGATATACGTGAAGCAAAGTCTATCGCAGAAGGAATTACTGGGGAGAGCAACGAGCAAGTACGCGGGAAGCATCTCTCAGGCGGAAGATTACCTAGCAAGCAGGGGAATAACAAGGGAAGTAGCGCGTCTGGCGCGATTAGGCGTAGTAGAGGAGCCTGAACCTGGACATGAACAGTACACGGGTCGCCTTAGCATACCGTACATTACAAAGACTGGCGTTGTTGACCTGCGCTTTCGCTCTCTTAATCCTGCCGTTGAGCCGAAGTATATGGGTATGGTTGGTGTTGATACTCGCATGTATAACGTACTTGATATTGAAATTGCAGGAGATTGGATTGGTGTATGCGAGGGGGAACTTGACACACTTACAATGTCTAAACTTGTCGGCATTCCCTGTGTCGGAGTCCCAGGAGCCAACAGTTGGAAGAAGCACTATACAAGATTGCTTGCAGATTTTGAGAGAGTCTTTGTATTCGCCGACGGTGATGCCCCAGGGCGTGAGTTTGCGGCATCTCTCTCCAGAGAACTCCCAGTTACAACAGTCACCTTCGGTGACGGGGAAGATGTTAACAGTGCTTACATCCGACACGGAGCACAATTCATTAGAGAAAAGATGGGGTTAAACGTTGATTGAAATTCCGCAGTGTAAGATATGTGGCACAGAATTCGATAACATCTTTGATGCAGTCAATCATCTTATGGATGAAGAAGAAGAAGTCTTTGACCCCATACTTAAACTGCCCAATGGTTACTCGCTACTGCTCGGCTCCTTACTAGAGGAACTGTACAGGAACGCAGAAGATGCAGCACTTGTTAGAGATATTACTGAGATGACATATGCTACGTTGTATGCAGCACAGACAGATGTTGCCCAGATGAAAGATTTAGTAGAAGAAGCAATCATCAAGCAACACATGGTAGATATAGATAATGAATTAAAAGAACTACTAGAGGAGGATAAGTGAATAAAGCAGTAGTAAAAGAGTTACACTTAGAAACTCATTTAAGTAATACAGTCTATGAGTTGTCTCAACTCCTCATCAGTAAGCATCAAGACTATGGTCCCAAGAATATATCATTAGCCCCTGGCGGTGCTATCAATGGACTACGAGTACGAATGCATGACAAGTTAGCACGCATCAACAACCTAGTTGATACCAAGGCTAACCCACAACATGAGTCACTCGAGGACTCATTTAAAGATATGGCAAACTATGCAATCATTGGATTGCTAGTACTGAGAGGGCAATGGGATAACGAATGAGATACATCAGATACTATTTATCACTTCCATTTATCTGGCTTGCAAGAGTGTTCTACAACATACACGTGTCTCTTGATGGATACACATCTTGGATTCTGGATGAAGAAGAAAATCTTTTTACATACGAAGAAATCGGCGCACGACTTGACGCTGAAATTCTAAACCAAATGGAGAAGCAACTATGAAAATCTTTGGACCATACAAGGGAAGCAAAGCAAACGGTGGGAGACCAATCTATGTCATTAAGCGCAAAAAGAAAGATGGCACAACTGAAACTACTTCGACCAACAAGGCACGACTTGACTTTGAGCGGGCTACTGGCAAGACTTTGGCTCGCACTACTGACGTTGACCATAAAGATAACGGAGGACGAGCAGGAAAAGACGGCATCGAAAACCTACAAACAATGAGCCACTCAAAGAATGTTGGCAAAGAAAACAAACGTCGTGCAGTCAAAAAGGCTGTCAAAAAAACTATTAAGAAAGCGGTTAAAAAGAAGCCATGAAAACTATAGTTTGCATCTCCGACCTTCAGGTACCATACCACGATGTAGAAGCCACCAAGGCTGTGGCTAGATTTATCAAGGCGTACCAACCAGATACCGTTGTATCCTGTGGCGATGAAATGGATATGCAGACTATCAGTAAGTGGAGTAAGGGCACTGAACTAGAGTTTGAGCGCTCTATCGGACGGGATAGAGACCTCACTCGCCAAGTTCTGTATGACCTAACTGTTGAACATATGGTTCGCAGTAATCACACAGACAGATTGTTTAACACAGTTGCAATGCGAGCCCCAGGTCTACTCGGGCTACCAGAATTACAACTTGAGAACTTTCTTGGTTTAAAAGAATTAGAAATTAAATATCATACTGACCCTTATGAACTAGCCCCAGGCTGGTTGCTCATGCATGGTGATGAAGGTAACGTACAGCCTACAGCAGGTGCCACAGCCCTTGGTCTAGCCAAGCGTAGCGGTATGTCTGTGGTGTGTGGTCACACTCATCGAATGGGTTTGACTCATCATACTCAAAGTTATCGTGGCGGTAAGCCTAAGACTATTTGGGGTATGGAACTTGGTAACCTTATGGATTACCGTAATGCTAAGTATATCAAGGCAGGTCTGTTCACATGGCAACAGGGCTTCGGTATTCTTCACGTTGACGGTACCACCGTGGTACCACAGATTGTACCTATCGTTAATAATTCATTCACCGTAGAAGGAAAAACTTGGAAATGGTAATGGATTGGAAGCGCATTGAACCTTGGGATTACATTGTTGTACACGTAGCCGATGAGTACAATCGTAAATTTACAATGGTTGCTCGAGAAGATATTAAGCAGTCGCTCTATGAATGGTTTGTGTCGCATCCTAGGAAGTTGACAGAGTGGGAATCGTTTAGCAAAAAGTCTGCGCAGAACCTGCTCTATCGTTCGCTCCGCAATCAAGCATTAGACTATTGTCAGTACTGGAAGTCCAAGTCATTGGGCTATGAAACATCTGATTTGTTTTTCTATGAGGCAGACATTATCGAAGCATTGCTTCCAGCAATCCTACGTGGAGATGTAACGGAAGCACCGATACTTAACTTAGGTATGCCTGGAAAACCATCTGCGCCAGCAGAAGGTGGCAACATGATGGCTATGATGGCTGAGATTAAGGCTGCATATTTAAAATTAAATACAGAAGATAGACACATTCTCTACCACAAGTATGCAGGGTCATTGTCGTATGGTGATATTGCTATAGAACTCGCCCTACCTAGTGATGATGCTGCACGCATGAGACATAATCGTGCAATCAAGAAACTCATCACTAGGCTTGGCGGATTCCGCTCCTACCTAGATAAAGACGAAACAGAACAAGTAGGGGATGATGAACCCAATCAGAACGAAGAGAGTAAACAAGGACAAGAAACCGATTAGTGCCTCTTTATCCATAAATCTCCCAGCGTTCATGTTCTTCGAACTCAGCAATCTCCCTACCTCTGGCAAGACGCATATGTTCTATTAATTGTCCAGGAGTTATGAGATAACCTCTTGACGGATTGGGTGGGATGTTACAGGTGATAGGTCTACCACTCTCCCATACAATCTCCTTGAGCCTGTGCAATGGAACTATAAGTACCGAGTCCTCTAGTACGAATCCCCAATGCGTAGCATTACTAACTCTGATGCCAGATGGCTTCCAAACATCTTCGTTAACATAGTAGCATTCCGTTTCAATGTACAGATTACCAGTCTGCACCCATTTCCTGTCAGTCTTGACTTCTACGGTATCCATGTGGAGTAGGTCGGCTACCTTACTCTCACCCACCATACCGTCCCTGTAGTCTAGGTCCCAGTTACTATCTTTCATTTATCCTCCAGAAGTTTTTCGAACGCTGTGTCCCAGTCGTAACTTTCAAAGTATGAGTCGACACTTTCAACAACTTTGTTTTGTAGTTCCTGCATCTTTTCATTATTCATTTACCCTCCTGTCGAGTAGAAGCCTGAGCCGTTGAACTTGACTGGCGCAGCATGGTATACCCTAGTCATGGGTTCATTACATGTATCGCAGTAAGGTATGATTTCATCATCTGCCATACCTCTAGTGATAGCGATGATGCTAGAATCGCCATCACATTTGTACTCATACGTCGCCATTGTAGACTACTGCTTTAGGGTTCCAACCACTATGTGAAAATCCAACTGGTGTTTGACTATAATCTACTTTGATTGAGTCAAGCCTAAACATTTCTATTGCTTCTTCTTTACTTTCTGCTTCGTAAATACCCATTGAGCGTACCCGTTCTACCGCTGTAACTTTGTATGTCTTCATTAGTACCAACCCTTCTGTTGGTGGAACTTCCATGCCATGCATGGTGTGCCATATCTGTGGATAATATATTTCATTCCTCTATCTATCTGTAATGGCGCTGGGGTCTTAGGGTCCAACCCTAATATCTGTGGTATCCCTCCAGCATTCTTGCCCATTACCTTAACCTTGTTATAAGCCTCTGACCGCCAGTTGGATTCCCGCGTCCATAACTTATCAAGACATTTATACTGATTGTCTGCCCACGATTGTACTACATCATGTGCGTAAGCCTTGCTATCCGCTACCTTCCAGTCACGAATTTGTGTTGGATTTTCTGGTCGGCTGGCCGACCGAGTGAAAAGTCCTACCGCTACAAGAACAACAAGCAATAGTGCTAGTCTTTTAATCATACTGCTCCCTCCAAATAGGGTCTCATTCGTCGTAGGAACATCATTGCTGCGTTCTCCTCATCAGCAGTAACCTTCCCACTGGGACCTATCGTATTCGTGTACCTTTGAGATGTCTTCCGTCCTGTATTGTACGGGTCAACCCGATAGTCTATACCCCTTTCTTTAGCGATTTTTATTCTTTGCCCAGCAAGTAAGCCACCCCAGATACCATATGCTAGGTTTTCTGGCTTGATGCCCTCCTCTAGACAGGTATCCCTGATAGGGCATCTACTACATACCCCAATTGCATACTGAACTGTTGGTAGAACTCTGAGGTTCATGGTCTCTATGTCACCACTATCTATGGTGGGAAACCACGCATCAGGGTTATCATCATCGGTACAACTTCCTCTTAGTTGACTAATCATCTCCCCACATCCTATCTGGCTCTTGGTATCCGTCGTCTTCTTCTTCTAGTTCTATGTCTAGTGCTATGTCGTCGTCTAATCGTGGCTCGTAACTCATACCCCTACCTCACAATCTCCGCAGTCATTGCATAGACCGCAATCGTCACAGAATTTTTCAACATACTGGTCGCAATCATCGCAGTATGGTAATCCATAAGGCGCACTCACACTACCTCCTTTAGGAGTAATCGGACTTCTGCTATTCGTGCAAAGTGTGCCACTTCATGTTCTGAACGGTACAACCCTTTTGTTGATGTCAACACTTGCAGGTAGTCAATTAGGACTTCCCGCAATCTTTCTTTCTGTTCTATAGTCATGATGCTCCTATCCTGCATTGTAAGAGGGTACGAATACTCGATACACCTCTACATTGGTTAGTTCCTTGCCCCACTCTAGGGCTAGGTCTTGCGTGTCGAATGGTCCGTAGTGGACAAGTCCGTCTACAGTTTGTGTTGAGGTAATCCAGCCAGCCACCCACATCCCCTTGAAGGGGTCGGCTGGCTCC
>Ga0209107_10000852_pt1 | contig 17335 bp, 16 predicted proteins | sample LakErihyJuly2011_2_FD_187460 | JGI IMG/M metagenome (GOLD analysis project Ga0209107, IMG submission 187460) | Freshwater microbial communities from dead zone in Lake Erie, Canada - CCB hypolimnion July 2011 (SPAdes) (version 2) | ecosystem: Environmental > Aquatic > Freshwater > Lentic >... | reverse complement strand
TATAGTAGCAATATTATATTTTATGAATATTAAATATAATCAAAATTTAAATAAAACAAATAAATGTGCTTGTAATAAGTTGACTTGTGCCAATTGTAATAATAGCAATAGCAATAGCCATAATAACCATAATCACAATAATAACCATAATAACCATAATAACCATAATCATCATAATTCTGATTTAATACCATTTTTAGGAAACTCTCATAATAATAGAGAAAATGATGTTTTGTTAAATCCATATAGTGCCCCACTACGTGATGATAGAATAGTTAACAACTCTAATTATAATGGACCAAAAATACCTATAAATGTGCCAACACAATCTTGTAATAGTGAGTATAGACAAATTGGTATATTAACACGTATAAATGGACAAGAAACAATATTGCCTTTATTAGGAAGACCTCTATTTGCAAATAGAGACAAATGGAATTTTTACACTATGAATGATAAAAATGGAATGATAAAATTGCCTATTAGATTTAAAAATAAAAGTTGTACGTCATCACAAGGTTGCGACAATTTATATAATGGTGATACCGTATTTGTTGAAGGATATTCTGATACATTTAGAGTAACTATTTATGATAATAATAGCATGGAATATATTCCATATTTATAAATTAAGAAAATCTTAAATTAAAATTAATATTAATATTATAATATTAATATAAATGGCATTTACTAGATTTTACGATGACCCATGTAGAATACAGAAATATTTAGAGGAATCTACAAATATTGGAAATTATAACATTAATGTTCCAGGAAACGGAATGGATCCATCGTATTTTAGCGATCCATATATTAAACCGCAAAAATGGGGTGCTAATTTATCAAATAATAAAACAGATTTGGAAAGTGATTTATTTTCTTTACATAGAAAATTAAATCGTGATAGCATTAAAGAAAATAATTATGCTGACTATTTAAACACTAATAATAAATATTATGTAAATAATTATTCAAGTAATGAAAATGAAATTACAAGTCAATCTCGTGCCACTCATCCTTCTTGGGTATATAGAGAAATTAATAATTTTAATATAAAAAATGATACTTTGAGCGTCCCTAATAATTTCAAATATTTACATTTAAATCCCCAAGAAAATATATGTATTCCTTTTCATAATAATATTAGTTCAAGAATAGTTCAAAAAGATTATTTTCAGCAAAATAATAGTTATGACCTTGAGAGAAATATAACAAACGTATAATTTAGAAAACTTGTTAATTATTACATTATTACATTATTACATTATTACATTATTACATTATTACATTATTACATTATTACATTATTACATTATTACATTATTAAATAATATATTTAATATTATAATATATTAAAATAATATGGCAGCTTTGGCTATACCTATTGTAATATTAGGAAGTATATATATTTTATCAGAGCAAGAAAAAAAGGCAGCTGTGAAAAATAGTGCCAGTCAAGAAAAAATTCAAAAACGAGAATTTTTATCAGGAGGAGCCGGACAAACCGAGAACTTTTTAAATTATAAAGAAGAAGTAATGCCACAAGTCAATCCCACCATAAATACGCAAGTAAATTTATTATCTGGTCAACAAGCAAATTTAGACGAATTCAGACATAATAATATGCAACATTATTATGGTGGAAAATTACGTGGTTATAGCGGTGATTTAAATTTAACAGAATCTATATTAGATACAAAGCAAGGAAATGGAAGTCAGCAATTTTCAAAATCAGAAGTAGCTCCATTATTTAGACCAGATGAAAATTCACATCGTCCAAATGGAACTCCTAACAATAGTGATTTTTTTCAATCTCGTATGAATGAATCAATGAAGATGTCTAATGTAACATTATGGGAACCGCAACGTGTTGGACCAGGTCTTAATATGGGATATGGTTCTCAAAACGCAGATGGTTTTAATAGTGGAGGAACACAAGGCGGCGGTGGATTCAATTCTGGAATGATGGCTCGTGAGTCGTGGATGCCTAAATCGGTTGATGACCTACGTGCTGAAAATAAACCAAAAACTTCTTTTAATTTAGATGGTCACCAGGGTCCAGCTTTACATCCTATAAAAATGGCAGGACCCAATAGTAAAATAGGTGTTATTGAAAAACATTTACCGGATAAATCATATGAGTCAGGACCCAATCGTTGGTTTACAACAACAGGCGTAGAACAAGCACCTCCAATAAGAAGCACCCATTTAATTCCAATGGAAAATAGAAATGATACAAGTCGCGAATATTATGGAACAGGTTCAAGTGCGCAAAGCGGTCAAGCTACATATACTAATGCCGAAGTTGAAGACTCAAAACGACAAAGTTTGTCAGGACTTCCATTAAGTAATGCTAGTGCTACTGGAACAAATTACGCAAATCCTAATGATTATGGTTCGCAAAGTTATAATATGTTAAATAATAATCGCTCAACTTCTAAGGAGGGCAATGAATTCGGAGGAGTTTATGGGATGGCAAAGGCAGCAATTGCTCCTATTTTAGACATTTTTAGACCTACACGCAAAGAAAATGTAATAGGTAATTTACGCGAAACAGGTAATGTAAATGGATTAACACCTACAGGGCACTTATTTAATTCACACGACAAAACAAAAGTTACAAATAGAGAAATGACAACTAATAAAATAAATATGAATTATGTAAACGTTCAAGGACAAAATAATACTGGAAATGCTTATATGGTAACTGAACATCAAAATTATAATAATCAAAGAACAAGCACAAATAAAGAATATATGGGTAATGGAAATTCGAATGTTCAAGGATTAAGACCCTATAATAGTGCTTATGCTCAACAAAATATTGCCAATAAAACATATGAGTCTCGTCCAAACCAAGGAAATATGAGTTTATTTAATAATCATAATAATTCAACAACATCTCGCAATGATTCTGTTTTTCAACAAAATAGACAATTAATTACTAATAATAGTCAAAGTATTATACCATCGCGAGAATTTATGGGAGAATTAAATGGAATGCAAAGTTATGATGTAAACTATAATGCGTCCAGAATGGATGAATCATTATTAAGCGCATTTAAAAATAATCCCTACACAAAATCTCTCACAAGCGTTGCTTAAAAATATAAAAAACTTTATTTAATAATAATGTGATGCTGATCCATTAACAGATATATTGTGCATATTAGTATTTCTTATTTGAATTTCTATTAATAAATTAGTTACTATATAAAGATGTAAACTTTGATAATTATTATATTTTGGTGTTTCTATATAATCATCACTTATAAAATCTAATGTATTAAAATTTTCATATATAATATTTTTAATAACATAGGCAATATTAGTATTATAATAGTCTGAATCATCATTATATATAATTCTTAATCCATAAATATCATATGGTATTTTAAATTTATGTAATTTTGAAACAATACGCTTATTTGATTTAATGCGTTTTTCGTAATAAATATTAAGATTATTATTATTAGGATAATTAACTATTAAATTATTATTAATAACATCAATAATTTTATTAGTATTTTTTTCAAATAATTTACGTGATAATTCAGTAAGATTACATATAAAAAATAATATATTACATATATGTATCATAATATAATATATATGTATGTATTATATTATAATAATACATTATTAATACTATATTAATACTATAATACTATAATTATATTTTAATTTAAATATTTTTTTTTACTTTTAACTAATGTTACAAAATTTGAAAGAGTTACATGATAAAAATAATTTACCAAATTTGTTATTATATGGAAATAATTTAATAGGAAAAAAAACTTTATTAGAACAATTATTATTATATATTTATAAAAATTATAAAAATATTGAAAATAACACACTTATATTGAATTGTAGTTTAGGGAAAGGAAATATAAAATTTATAAGAGATAATCTAAGATTTTTTGCCAACACAATAATTCATAAAAATATAACAAATTTCAAATCTATTGTGTTATTAAATGCGGATAGTTTAACATTGGATGCTCAATCAGCACTAAGAAGATCAATTGAAATATATAGTAATACAAGATTTTTTATTGTTACGGCAAATAAGTCAAAAATTATTAGACCAATATTATCCAGATTTTGTGAAATATTTTGTAATACTAATAATTTAAACACTATTTATAAGTCTTTGGCAGTAAATAATAGTAACAATAATAAATTCAATAACAAATTGGCAATAATCATTAAAAATTTAGATAATGCTATGAAAGATTTAAGTGACAATTCTAAAAATATAGTGTTAATCAATTATAGTTCATTAATATATAATAAAGGAATTAGTGCTAATAATTTATTAGAATATTTTACAAATAGTTCCAATTTTAAATCTGACTTCTTAAAATTTGTATTTTTTTTTGATATTTATAAAAAGGAAATAAGATGTGAAGAATTTTTAATATTTATATTATTATATTTTTATAATACTAATTGTATTATTGACTTTTCATTATTTAATAATATTTAATAAAACAATTAAATAAACAATTTAGTTTAATTTTTATTTAAAAAATAAAAATTAAACTATAAATATGGATGATTTTACATTATCAACAATTATTGAATCGAAAAATGAGTGGTGTGCTAGATTGACTAATACATTGGCACCCTGTATTATAGAAGGTTTAAGATCTGTTTTTTCAGAAGCCTATAATGTATGTAAAGAAAACGATGAAGACTCCAAATATTTAATGACATTTCAAAATTTTTTAAACAATATACCAAAATGGAGTTCTGAAATAGTCGAAAATGAGAAACAAAGAATAATTATATCGAGCGCATGTAACTATTTAGAAGATTTATTATCATGTGTTCATATTACTCAATTGAAATCATTAACATCATCACGTGTAGGATTAAAACAAAAGAAAATTAATATAGATATACCTGATTTAGGTAAATTTATACATAAAACATATATAAATGTTGCCAGAAAAATATACGTCAATATATATTTATTTGAACTAAATATAAAACCACTACAAATACAAAAAAATAATAGAGAATTAGAATTAATAGTTAAAGAGTGTATTTTAAATACTATAAGAGAGAGTATTCCTATTGAGCATATATTGCAAATGTATTTAGACGAGACACAAGAAACAGATGTTGAGGTAGAAGAAAAGAAAGAAATTGTTACAGATAAAGAAGCATTGGAGAAACTTAATAAATTGAAAGAAGCAAAAGAATTAGAAAAAATTAAAAAAGATGCACTCGAAAAAATTAAAGAAGAAAGCAAAACAAATTTAAAGAAAGCACTTAAAAATGCTACAAAAGATTTAAATGAAGACAATTTAGAAATAATTAAAAATAATGGTGTTTCAAAAATGAGTTCATTTGTATCAAAATTAGAGTCTACTTATAAGGATGAATCTAATGATGAATCAAATAGTGAATCTAATAACGAGTCAGATACTGAAGATAATTATAAATTAAAAATAGATAAAATGAAGGTTAATGCAAGTGAATTAAATATTAAAAATATTAAAAATGACCCAGATGAAATAGATTTAGATATTTTAGATTTAAAAACTGAAATAAGTACTGATGATGAAAAATCAGATTTGGATTTAGATATTGAAGAATTATAATAACTAATAAGTTTATAAATTAATAAATTTATAAGTTAATTCGTTATATATATAAAATTCATTTATTTTATAATAATAAATGAATTTTATATTACCCTCAATAGTAATTAGTATTATATTTATGATTTATAAAATAATAGATATGAAATATATAACTAAAGTTGATATATCATTAAAAGACATAACAAAAGATAGTTTAATAGTATTTTTATGTAGTATGATTTCAATGTTTGGTTTAGAACAACTTAATATTAATGAAATAATAGGCAATTCAAAAGAATCACTAAGTGCTTTTACAAATGATCCAGATTTTTGATAATATATTTTATATTTTATATTTTATATTTTATATTTTATATTTTATATTTTATATTTTATATTTTATATTTTATATTTTATTATAAAATATAATATTTTTAAACCATAATTGGTAACTCGTCAATATTAAATATTGCTTCTGGATTGTTGATTTTCTTTTTGGCTATTTGATATTTCTCAAATAGCGGTTTTTTTAATACATTTTGTGGAGTATGCTTATGAACATTACGCGCTATCATTTTATATAATTTGAAGTCTGGGTATCTCTCAGAACCATCATTTTTATACAATATATTTTTATTTTTATCATCAAAAACCCATTCAATCATTAGTTTTTTAATAGGGGATTTTAATTTCTTAATATCATCTAAATCATCAATAAAATAATCAAACAAACTACATCCTAACCGACATAAATCAAAACTATAATTAGGGTCTAAGCGTGGTTTATTTTCATTTAAATAAGGTTCGCAATTATATTGTGTAGCAGCATCTCCGTCTTCAGAATAACTATCACTACATATAAATTTATTTTTAAATCTATAAATAGCTCTTCCAAAATCAATTATTTTATATATTTTGCCAAATGTAGGAACTTTATAATGGCTATTGTTAAATTTATAATACAAATATTTCTTTTCGGTTGCTACATAAACTATGTTATTTGTATGTAAATCATTGTGAGTAAAATGAAAAACTTTTTGATATGTAATTAATGTAAATAATATTTGTAAAACAATAGATTCCCATTCATCATCTTTAATTTTTTTACTAGAAATATAAGAATCCAATGTATCTTCACAACATTCTAATACTATAATTTCAACAGGAAATTTATCTATTGAACAAAATATTTCTTCACCATCATCGTAACTTTCTTCGCTACTTGATTCATCTGACATAGTTGTATTTGTATCTAATGATTCTGTATTTGATGACCTTGAAGAGCATGACTCTGAATTACTTGTTTCATTTTTGCTGGTATTATGATTACTTGATTTTATAGAAGATTTATCTAAAATATCTAAATTCTCATATGTTAATTCCAATTCTTCTTGATTAAATGATTTATTTTCTAAACAAGTTTGCTCAATTCTATTTAAATCTTCTGTTTGATTTTTTGTTAAGTCTTTAATATTTAAGTCTTCAATATTTAAGTCTTCAATATTTAAGTCTGTTTTGCTATTACTATTTATTAATAGTGATTTTTTATTTTTATTAGTTTTACCAAAAATATTTTTCATTTTTTCACTTGCTTCAATTTTAAATAGATTATTTCTATGTTTATGGAAATGGTCTGATTCATTTAAAAATTCTAAATCTTCGGAAATATTAACTTTAAAATTATTTTTTATTCCTAAAAATGCACCATAATAATTTAATCCATTATAAAAACTATAGTTGTTTAATAAACAACTCGATAAAAAGGAAAAAAACCCATCAATATATGCTGAGTTGTTTGAATCCAATATTTTTTTATATTTTTTATGATACTCATTGTTGCTAGTTACATTATCGCTGCTATAAAATTTAGGTAATTCTAAAATATTATAACTATTATCATATTTACCTAACATATATTTAACTGGATCTATTAATGGACTAAATTTAATAAAAATATCTTTGCTCGATTTGTTATTACAAATATCACATATTTCGCCTATAAATTTATTATAATTAATTTTCTCTACTATATTTTCTAATTTATAACTATTATTTAGATTAATAGCATTGTAATTGTTGACATTTAAATCAAAATAGTTATTATATAATGGAAAATAATTTTGTATATTTGTTATATCTAAAAACTTGTCGTCGCTAATTGTTTCAAATAATTGTTTGTTGTTATTTTTTCTATAGTTTAATTCCATTTAATAAATTAAAAATACTTATTTTTCTTGTTTATAACACAATTAATCTTTTTAAATATTACTAAATATTACTAAATATTACTAAATATTACTAAATATTACTAAATATTACTAAATATTATTATGTTTAAATCTAAGATTATTTAGTTAAATCTTGAATTATATAATATTATTATTAAACATAATGACATTAGAATTAAAAAAATTCGATATTAAAACTATTAGTTTTAGACCGGATGAAAATAAAGGTCCTGTTATTGTTTTAATAGGTCGTCGAGATACAGGCAAGTCATATTTAGTAAGAGATCTTCTTTATTATCATCAAGATATACCGATTGGAACTGTTATTAGTGGAACAGAAGCTGGTAATGGTTTTTATGCTGAACATGTTCCAAAACTTTTTATTCACGATGAATATAATACTGCTATTATAGAAAATATTTTAAAAAGGCAAAAAACAGTATTGAAACAAGTAAAAAAAGAAATAGAAGTTTATAAAAAATCAAATATAGACCCTCGTGCGTTTGTTATATTAGATGATTGTTTATATGATGGTAGTTGGACTAAAGATAAAATGATGCGTCTACTTTTTATGAATGGGCGCCATTGGAAAATAATGTTAGTAATCACTATGCAATATCCTTTAGGTATTCCTCCAAATTTACGCACAAATATTGATTACGTATTTATTTTACGTGAACCATATATAGCAAATAGGCGACGCATTTATGAAAATTATGCTGGTATGTTTCCAACTTTTGAAAGTTTTTGTCAAGTAATGGATCAATGTACTGAAAATTTTGAGTGTTTAGTAATAAATAATAATGCCAAATCCAATAAATTACAGGATCAAATTTTTTGGTATAAAGCAGACCATCATAAAACTTTTAAATTAGGTTCAAAAGAATTTTGGGAAATTAGCAAAAATTTAGATTCTGATAATGAAGAAGAAATGTATGACCCAAATATAAGAGATAAGAAAAAAGGACCTAAAATAAATGTGCGCAAAACAAAATGGTAAGAAATTTATTTATAATATTTATTGAAAAATATTATAAATTTAAAAAATATATAAATAACTAATCTTTAATATTTAATTTTTTAATCTTTAATATTTAATTTTTTAATCTTTAATTTTTTAATTTTTTAATCTTTAATATTTAATTTTTTAATCTTTAATTTTTTAATCTTTAATTTTTTAATCTTTAATTTTTTAATCTTTAATTTTTTAATCTTTAATTTTTTAATCTTTAATTTTTTAATCTTTAATTTCTTTTATAGCACAATCAGTCAATAGTTCTAAATTGCTCATTTCTCCTTGTGTTGTTTCTGATGTTGCTATTTTTTTAGCACGTTCTTTTTGTCTTTCTAATAGTTCTCCTAGTCCATGATCGTCATCTTTCTTTCTTCCCACAATAACGTCTTCGGCATCAAATAATTCTTTACGCAAATCAGCAGTAGATACATCATCCTCTTCTTTGTTGCCAAAAAGTAAATTTTTGCCAGGAACATCCATTCTGTCCGCATTTATTAAATTACCTTCTTCATCAATAGTTTGCATTAATTTATTACCTTCTTTTTGAGCTTTAGCAATATTTTCTTGAATTGCTTTCTTTTTACTTTCTTTTACACGTTCTTTAAATTGTTCTTTAGAAATTTCATCATTTTTCTTTTTATGACTCATAAGTTCATTTAAATCTTTTTCTAAATATTCTACACGTCCGGTTTTATATGCTTCTGGATGAAAAGGCATCCACATACCAACCGCACCAACATAAACATCGTGATTTGGGTCTTGTTCTCTTAACATCTTACACCTCATTTCTGCTTCTTCTTGTGAACCAAATACACCTCGCACTTTAATGCCTCTTGTATTTGTTTGAAATTCATGTAATTCATTATACTCTTTTTGTAATAGTTCTTCTTTAGCATCAATAAATGTTTTATATTCATCATCTAAAGTAGTTAAAAATAAATTCTCTTTTTCCTCTTCTACAAACTCCTCCATATCTTTGCTTAACTTATTAAAATCTAAATTATATTTATATGCTAAAAAATTCAAAAAATGTGTATATTTTTCAAAAGTTTTTTTAAACTCAAAATTCTTTAAGAATTTTTCAAAATAAAATAATTCTTTATTTTTAATATGGTCTTCAGGAGAAATAAAACTTAGACATACGTATTTTTGACCGCCTATAGGTTTGTCTTCATCTAATAAATCCACATATTTTGCTTTTTCTAAATTATTAACAGATTTATCTTTTTCTTTATCTTTATCTTTATCTTTAGATTTAGAAGATTTTTTATTAAACATTTTATAAATTAGTATTTTAATATAATTTTAAGTATTAAATTTAAACATTATATTAAACAAATTATAAATAAAATTTAATTTAATTATTTAGGCAATTTTATATAATTCAATTCAATTTAATTCAATTTAATTCAATTTAATTCAATTTAATTAAAATAATTTGTGTATAAATATAATTTTTTCTTTAGTATTATTATAAAACAAAATGAATTTCAGTATGGGTGAATTAGTAAAAAGAGCTGTGAAATATTTGATTGAAGGTTTAATGGTTGCAATAGTTGCTTTTGTCATTCCACAAAAACCATTAAAAGTAGAAGAAATTGCTATTATTGCCTTAATGGCTGCTGCCACATTCTCTATTTTAGATACTTTCATTCCTACTATGGGTGTAAGTGCTAGATCGGGCGCTGGTTTCGGCATTGGTGCTAATTTGGTTGGTTTCCCAAGAATGTAAATATACTTTAATAATGATTAATAATTAGTTAAAAAAAATATATAAATTTTTTACACTTTATATATTTTTTCATATATTTTCATATATTTTATAAGTATTTGGTTATGATTAAATATTTTGTAAAAGAAAAAAAATTATTACTTGTAACTAGAAGTAGTAAATTATTTTTTTCATTATTTTATGTAAATATATTTACTAATAATAGGAATACTATGAATACTATGAATACTATGAATACTATGAATACTATGAATAGAACTAAACCTTTAATAGGTATTTTACCTACTCCTTATATAAAAGACCCAGTTACTAAGAGACAAATTGTATCTAATAAAATATTTTTAACAGCAGACATACTAAGTTTTTTAAAACAAAATTCATTTGATTATATTATAATTCCATACACTATTTCAAAATTAGATTTAAATAAAATATTGCCTAATTTAGATGGTTTATTATTTACATCACATCATCGTGGTAATTATTATAATAACAAATTTCTAAGGCGACATTTTTTAATACAAAAATATATAGTTAAAAAAGTAAAATTACTTGCTTCTAATAAAATAATAATACCAATATTATCAATATGTCATAGTCATCAAAGTATGATTTTAATTGAAAATAAACATTCTATATCAAATAAAAATATAAAAAATACTTTTATCAATGTAAACTCGCATGGTATTAAAACAATACCAAAATTTAGAAATAATAATATGGGAAACTTATTTAAATCTAATTTTAATAAAACAAAAAAATTATATCATAGTCATAAACTAGCGTTAGATGCAAAATATAAAATAAAAAATTATGAAGTTATAGCTACTAGTTTAGATAAAAACAAAAAAGAATTTGTAGATATAGTCAAGCATAAAAAATATCCATTTTTTGGATTTCAAGGACATCCGGAAGTAGAGAATACAAAATTATTTGCTCCTTATATTTCTTATGTTAATAATATTTTTAATAAAAAAAAATCAAACCAAAAAATAATAAATAAAGAAATATATAATAAACTTAATTTATTAAAATTAAGATCTACAAAAACTCCTTGTAAGAAATATAAATTGGCATCAACAAAACACAAAAAGTGTAGAATATTTTATGATGTATAAATATAACTTGTCCCTACAAATACAAACATAGTTTAATAATTTTTGCGTTTCTTTGTGCGTTTAGCACGTTTTTTTATATTTTTTTTTGATTTATTTTTAATGTCATAATCTTCTTTAGGTATATATCTAAAAAAATTCATATTATATAATTTTGAATTACGTGATACTTCATTTGTTTTAATTTTGGTATATAATTTGGCTTTTTCTTCTCTCATATCTTCCAATGTTTTTTGCTTTCCATAACATAATACACTAAATCTTCGCAACAAACCTTTTTGTTGAAGACGATTTTTTAACTGAACTTTAAATAAATACTCAGCAATACATAATAATCTGTTTTCATCGTAATAAGGTCTATTTGCGTATATAAATATTAAGTAAAAACTTAATATAGTATCTATTGATGCCACTTTCACTTTTTGTCCATTAATATTTATTATATTGTAACTATGGCAAGCAATTGGTTTATAAATAAATGCTATAACATCATTGTTGACTATAACCTCATAATGAACATCAATATATTCACCAATTGGTTGTTTTTTAAAAAATTTTACATTTTTATAACCTTCATAGAGTAGTTGTTCTTTCAAAATAGTAGCACTTTCTTGTGGATTTTCGCTTAATACATCAAAATCTGGAATATTGGAAATTTGTTTTCTTTCTTTATATGGCATATATTTACTATATAAAGTTGATGCGTAACCTCCAAAAAAAACTAAACCCTGATTGATAAATGAAGTTCTGGTAATTTCATATATGGCTGCTTGATCCTCTTCTTTCCCTTCATATTGTCTTTGAAAATCTTGTTTATCACATAATATACCTTTTAGTGGATAATTTTTATTTAATAAACTAATACGTTTTAGGACTTTTTCCCATCTAGATACATCTCCCATTGGGCGTGATAATTCAAGATACATTGCCATACGTAGAAAATTAGGCGGACAATAATTAATTCCATTAATTTTTATTGCTTTTTTAGAGACATTTTGAAATAATTTATTGTCTAATAAAGTAATATCGGCAATTGGAACAAAATTTACAAATACTTTATATGTTCCACTATGAACTCCTGATTTGGCTTCCACTTCTTCATAACCTGCTTTATAATATATATTTGCTAAATCTCTCGCATATTCCATGGCATAAGGTGAAAAAAAATCATAATCTGGTATTTCAATATTTTTATTATAAAATCTATATTGTTCTGGAAGTATATTATTTACCGCAGTTCCACCATAACATAATATTTTATGTGTTCGTAAAAAAGTTTCTAAAATCTCAATAATATTTTTAATAGTATCTGATTGGGTTAATTTTTTTCCAATAATATATGTAGCATTATCTATTGCGTTTCTTAATATTTTCAATTCTTTTTCTTCATATGATTCTTTCATATAATTATATTATATATATAAAATATAATTAATATGTTATATAAATTTTTAATGATTTATTAAAAATTTTATTCTTCATAATACTTATTAATGTATAATGCTTATTATAATGTATGCCTATCACTAGCGCATCAATTTACCAGCCCTGCTCGTCACGGCCCTCTAAATCTTGTGGAGGAGGTTTAGGTTGAGGTGGAGGAGGTTTAGGTTGAGGCGGAGGAGGTTGAGGTGGAGGAGGTTGAGGTTGAGGTGGAGGAGGTTGAGGTGGAGGAGGTTGAGATGGAGGAGGCGGAGGAGGTGGTGGATTACCTAAAACTATTCCCGGAGGATTATTAAAATTTAAGGGCGCCATATTTATTAAGGTTGAAGGTTTCATTTTCCAAGAAAAACCTCCACTGATATCAAAGTTATTATTATAACCAATCAAATTATTATCGTTATTCTGATTCTTCATACAAATTGCTTGACATCCATTTGTAAAAGAAGTAAGACTATCAAAATTTATTTTCGAATTCTCTAAATTTGGTAATACTATTGTAAATTTTTTTTTCGTCTCTTCTAAAAATTGCGAATTTCTGTCTTTAGTATCTATTTCTCTAAGTCTAAAAGTATTACAATAGTCACCTGTAGCTTTTAAGTTAATATAATTTTTAAGTTTTATTAATTTAGAATTAGTAGAATTTTGATCAAGAATTCCTGGAGCATTATTAAAATCACAAATAATTATGATTTTTTTGTATAGCGCTTGCATTCTTGTATTCAATACATCTCCATCTTTCGATGTTAATAATGAATAGTTATCATTACTTCTTACAACCAAATATTCTTCTAATAAATCACTCATTTTTTCTAACATAGTTACATTTGTGCTCATTACTCTAAAATTTAATATTAATGGGTCATTATGACAAATAGTTTTTGTTGCGTCAAAAGCATTTTCTGTTATTGTATTTAATACTTCGCTTAATAGTAAAGCATTATATGTTTCTTTAATAAAATTATTATTTGCTGTTGATGAAGCAACTATAGGATCATTATTATATGAATAAATTTCAAAATCCAAAAATCTAAAACCATTACCAATACATTTCTCTAAAGCACATAAAGCAACAAAATTATTTTTATATTCGTCTCCACAACAACTATTATATGAGCTTTTAACAAAATAGTTAATTAATGTACTATTTGAATTATCAAATATAGACTGGGCCTCAGGTTTAATACTATTTATAGTATTAAAATAAGACTTATTTGTTAAGTTTGAATAAGCAATATCTAATTTTTTGCATGATTCTTCTTTTAATCCTATTTTATGAAAAATCCAACCAAGTAAAGCTATTAATAATATTGTTATAATTCCTAGCGTTGTCATTAGAATTCCTGTATCTTTTAGTTTGCCTTTAATCATGTCTAATATTTTTTCTGAACTTGTTCTTGGAGCTATTGATTTGGTTGTCTGACTTCCTTGGTCTGTCATAATAATTATAATTACTATATATTATAATTACTATATATTATAATTACTATAAAAAATTTAAAATATATTATGACATAAATAAAAATTATAATGTTATATTAATTAATAATGGCAGGTGGACTATTAAATTTAATTGCGCTAGGTAATCAAAATATTATTTTGACTGGCAATCCAACTAAAAGTTTTTTTAAGTCAACCTATTCTAAATATACTAATTTTGGATTACAAAAATTCAGAATTGATCAAGTAGGACAAACAGAATTAGATATTACAAAAATTTCCAAGTTTAGTTTCAAAATTTTGCGCTACGGAGATTTGCTAATGGATATGTATTTAGTAATAAAATTACCTAAAATATGGAGTCCTGTTTTAAAATATGCTAATGAATATAGACCATATGAGTTTAAATGGATTAAAAATATTGGTTGTCAAATAATCAAAGAAGTGAATATAACTATTGATGGCACAACAATACAAAAATTTAGTGGTCATTATTTACAAAACATAGTAGAGCGTGATTTCGATGCCAATAAAAAGGCGATTTTTGATAAAATGACAGGAAATATTAGCGAATTAAATGACCCAGCAAATTATAATAATAGAAACAATAACTATCCAAGTGCGTTTAATATTGATGGCATTAATACTGATATTAGTGGCATTGAACCATCAATACGTGATTATAATTTGTATATTCCAATAAATAGTTGGTTCTCTATGTCATCGCTAATGGCATTACCATTAATATGTTTACAATATAGTGAAGTATTTATTGATTTTACATTAAGATCTATTATGGAATTATATACAATAAAAGATGTGCTGTATGATAATTCCATAAATCCTATACCCTATAACAATTTTCCACAAATTCAAGCAAGTCAAAACGAGATCGCTTATCAATTTAAAAGATTTATACATCCTCCACCATTTAGAGACTTAAGTTTTAATATTGATAATTACGCAGATTTAAGAACAACAATAAATAGTAATATTCATTTAATATGCACACAATGTTTTTTAGAAGAAACAGAACGAAAACTTTTTGCCAAAAATAGTCAGACTTATTTAATACGTGAAATAAATGAATATAATTTTGAAAAAGTTATAAAATCAAATAAAGTTAAAATAGAGTCAAAGGGTTTAATAAGTGGTTGGATGTGGTATTTTCAAAGAAGTGATGTTGCTTCTAGAAATGAATGGTCTAATTATACCAATTGGTTATACGAAGATAAAATTCCAAATGATTTAGAAAAACTTAGTATTGCTAGTCAGTATAAATATTATAGTCCACATTTTACTTATAATGGTGATATTTCAAGAAATATTTATATAACAGGCTATAGTCCAGATGTATATTCACAAACAAATCAATATGAAATAATGAAAAATTTTGCTATAATTTGTGATGGTAAATATAGAGAACAAGAATTTGATAGTAATATTTATAGTAAACTAGAAAAATATAATAAATCTAATGGCGCATGTTCAAAAACAGGATTATATTGTTATAATTTTTCATTAACTACAGATCCGTTCAAACAACAACCAAATGGGGCATTTAATACCAACTTATTTAAAACAATTGAATTTGAATATAATAACTATAGTAATCCTCCTATTGATTCAATAAAGTCCAATTCTACAATTATTTGCGATGAAACAGGTGCTATTATAGGAGTATCAAAAGACCCTACTAATATTTATAAATATACTTATAATTTACATGTACTAGAAGAAAAGTATAATATTTTATTGTTCCAAAATGGATTTGCCGGATTAGTGTATTCTAAATAAATTACATATTATAACAATTTAGTTTTTCTTACTCTATGCGTTCCAAAATTGTATTTTAGTTTTGCCTTTTTGGCTAATTTTAGTGCTTTAGATGATTTGCTACATCCATCTTCTAATATTTTATAATCTACTGCTGATGCTTTTCCTCCACTAATAGAACTAGCTAAACGCGCTAGTCCCCAACTATGACTGGTTTGGTTCGGTCTTGAACCAGATGAATAATAAGCACCTTGTCCTTTACTTACAATTTTGCGTAATGAACTTATAGAACACCCTGTTTTTTTGGAGAGATTAGAATTAACTACTAATTTATCAACATTATATATTTTTTTTACATTTAATATATGCTGTGAAGGTTTGGATTTATATGAAGAAATCTTTTTTCGTGTAATATAACTATTTTTTTTATACGCTTTGCGTGATTTTTTTAATTCATTTGAAATTATTTTTTTATCTTTTTTAGTTATATGTATAGGTAAATATTTAATGGGTACATTCATAATATTTTATTATACTATAATAAAATATTATTTTTATTACACACTAGATTATTTTATTTTAATATATATAATTTAAAATAAAATAAAATAATGCGCGAAAAAATTATAAAGTTTGAGAGAAGTAAAATAACGGGCAAAAAATACACAGCATACATTAAAAATAAAGCAACACAAAAAATACGCAAAATACATTTTGGCGCATCAGATTATCAACAATTTAAGGACAGAACACCTTTAAAATTATATGCTTATAAAAATCATAATGATCGTAAACGTATGCAAAATTATTTTAATCGGCATTCTGGGACAAAAAAAAGAGGAACAGCAATAGCATTAGAAAAAAGAAAATCGAAAGGTTATTATAACGCTAAAATATTAAGTCATGTTTATTTATGGTAAAATTTTTTCATTTATGCGTTTATAAGTTTTTCCCCTTCTTCAATAATATTATAGTTAAAAGACCAATCATCA
>Ga0209107_10000851_pt1 | contig 17340 bp, 16 predicted proteins | sample LakErihyJuly2011_2_FD_187460 | JGI IMG/M metagenome (GOLD analysis project Ga0209107, IMG submission 187460) | Freshwater microbial communities from dead zone in Lake Erie, Canada - CCB hypolimnion July 2011 (SPAdes) (version 2) | ecosystem: Environmental > Aquatic > Freshwater > Lentic >... | reverse complement strand
GGGCTTCAAGGCCCTGGCAGACGGCTTGCACGTGCGCCCGGACAACCTGATCGGCCATGCCGAAGGCGCCCGAGAACGCCTGCACAAGCTGGGCCTGGAAGCCGAAGCGCCGGTGTTCGTGGCCAGTGACCTGGACGCCCACCTGGACCGCCGCGCGCGCCACCTCTGGCGCACCACCGAACGCAACCAGGCCTACGTGCGCACCCAGCAGCAACTGACGCAATGGCTGGCACAAGCCCACCAGCTCGACACCGAAACGGCCGCGCGCGAGTCCTACCTGTTGGGCAACGAAGCCATCCGCCAGCTGGTGTTCGACCCGCTGCTGCCCGAGCCCCTCGTGGACGTGGCCGCGCGCCGCGCATGCCACCGCGCCGTGGTCGAGTTCGATGCCGAGGGGCACCGCATCTGGCAAAAACTGCTGCCTTCGCTGCGTGTGCCCCACACCAGCAGCCCTGCGCACACCCCTGCATCCACCCCGCCCGAACAACCGCTGCACTGAGGCTTGCGCACCATGACACCCCACACCCGCTCCGCAGGCGCAAGCTCCGCCACGCCCGATGCCGCGCAGATGCCCGCCCCCACCCGGCGCCGGCTCAAGGACCTGTTCACCCCGGCGCAACTGGCCGTGCTGACCGCACGCTCCGATGTGCGCGGCGCCTGGGCCATCGCCTCGACCTGGGGTGTCATCGCGGCGGCCTTCGCGGTGTTGGCCGTCTGGCCCAACGTGTTCACGTTCCTGCTGGCCAGCGCGGTCATTGCCGGACGGCAGCTCTGCCTGGCCATCCTGCAGCACGAGGGCTCACACGGGACGCTGTTCCAGAACCGCTGGGCCAACGACGTGCTGACCGACTGGCTGTGCGCCCGCCCGATCTGGCAGAACCTGCCGAAATACAAGGTCCACCACCTGGGCCACCACACCCGCACCGGCACCGAGGCCGACACGGACATCTCCCTGCACGCGGGCTACCCCATCACCCCGCGCTCGCTGATGCGCAAGGTGCTGCGCGACCTCTCCGGCATCACCGGCCTGAAGCTGGTGTACGGCCTCTTCATGATGGACGCGGGTGTGTTCAAGTGGACGGTGGCCAACCACATCGAGCGCCTGCCGCAAGCCGGTCGCACCTGGGGCGAACGCACCGCCACCACGGCGCGCAACATGGCACCCATGCTGGTCACGAACGTGGCGCTGTGGGCTTGCCTGGCCGCCACGGGACACGCCTGGCTGTACTGGGCCTGGGTGGTGGCGTACATGAACTTCCTGCCGCTGTTCGTGCGCATCCGCTCCATCGCCGAACACGGTTGCCTGGCCCGCACGCCCGACATGTTCCTCAACACCCGGACCACGCGGGCCGGCTGGCTGGCGCGCATGACGGTGGCGCCCGTGCACGTGAACTTCCACATGGAGCACCACGTGATGGCCTCGGTGCCCTTCTACCGCCTGCCGCAAATGCACCAATGGCTGCGCGCCCAGGCCGAAGTGCCCGAGCCTCCCGGCTACCTCGACGTGCTCAAGCTGGCCAGCAGCCGCTGAAGCACGCGCGAAGCCGGCGCAGGTCACCCCATCACGACCGGCCCGCCCTTGGCCAGCGCACGCTGGTAGGCCGGTCGGGCTTCCATGCGCTGCACGAAAGCTTTCAGGTGCGGGTGGGATGCGGCCGCATCGGCGCGCGACACCAGCGCCGACACGGCAAAGCTCATCTGGAAATCCGCCAGGGTGAGGCGATCCCCGGCAAACCAGGTGTGGCGGGAGAGGTGGTCTTCGATGAAGGCCAGCGCTGTGTTCACGTTCGGGTCGATCAGTTGCTTTTGCACCCGCTTGCACAGCTCGCGCGCGATCGGCCTCACGAAAAAGGGCATGGGCTGGGTCGGGATGCTCATGAACACCAGCTTCATCACCAGCCAGTTCATCAGCGAGCCTTCGGCGTAGTGCATCCAGAAGCGGCGCTGGTGGTGCTCGGGCGTGCCCGGCTGCGTCATCAGCTGGGCGGCTTCGCCCGAAGCCTGTGCGCTGTGCTGCTCGACCAGGTATTCGAGGATGGCCGCCGATTCGGCCACCACCAATTCGCCGTCGGTGATGACCGGTGACTTGCCCAACGGGTGAATTTGCTTCAGCTCGGGCGGGGCCAGCTTGGTGACCGGGTGGCGCTTGTAGACCTTGAGCTCATAGGGCAGGCCGAGTTCTTCCAGCAGCCACAGCACGCGCTGCGAACGGGAGGTTTCGAGGTGGTGGACGGTGATCATGGCCGCCAGCATAGCCGGCTGCAGCACGACGCGCCGCTGGGACGGACCCGCGGCGCTGACCCGCTCATCCCTTCACCGCGACCTGGGGCGCAGGCACATCCCCGCCCAGCACCTGGTAAAGCGTGACCATGGCGTTGAGGCGGTTCAGGCGGCTCTGCGCCAGGTTGATCTCGGCCTGGCGGCGGGTCTCCTGGGCGTCCAGCCAGGTCTTCAGCGGCACGGCGCCGGCGCGGTAGCGGACCTCGGCCAGGCGCTCGGTGTTGCGCGCGGCGGTCACGGCATCCTGCAGACGCAGGCCCTGCTGCTCGTACTGCAGGCGCGAGGCCAGGGCGTTGTCCACATCAGACAGCGCGCTGTACCAGCTCTGGCGCCAGCCAATCACGGCGGATTCATAGTCGGTCTGCGAGATGGCGATGTTGCGCTGCATGTCGCGGAACTGCACAAAGGGCAGCACCAAGCCTGCGCCCAGCGTGCCGATGGGGTCGGACAGCACCTTCGACAGCGCCGTGGACGAGCCCCCCACGCTGCCCGTGAGCGTCAGCGCCGGGTAGTAGCTGGTGCGGGTGGCGTCGACCTGGGCCAGGGACTTGCGCAGGCGCAGCTCCGACGCACGCACATCGGGCCGACGCGCCAGCAGTTCGGACGGCACGCCCGCAGGCACCTCCGGCAGGCTGCCATCGGGCAGGCGCTGGGCCTCGTTCAGGGCCACACCCGGCGGGCCGTCCAGCAAGATCGCCAGGGCATTGCGGGCCTGCACGCGCTGCAGCAGGAACTGGGTGTGCGCGGCCTCTTGCGCGGCCAGCGCCTGCTGGGCCTGCGACAACTCCAGGCCCGAGGTGCTGCCGCTGTCGTACTGGGCCTGCACCAACTGCAGCGTGCGGCGCGCGTAGCCGATGCTCTGCTGGCTGGCGTCGACGCGCTGGTTCAGGAAGGACACCTGGAAATACAGGTTGGCCGTGGTGGCCACCAGAGCCTGGGCCGCGGCGATGCGGTCCTGCTCGGTGGCCTGGGCCTCCCAGTCGGCGGCGCTGCGCAGCGAGGCCAGGCGGCCCCACAGGTCGGCCTCCCAGGTCACGGTGCCCGTGACGCTGTTCAGGCGCGTGGTCGGGCCGCCGTCCAGCGCCTGGCTGGCCGTGCTACTGCCCCTCACGGCCAGGCTGGGCAACTGGTCACTGCCCGCCTGGGCCGCCACCAGTTGCGCACGCCGCACCTTCAGGGCGGCCTGCGCCAGGTTGTTGTTGCGCGCCAGGGCATCGTTGATCAGCGCGGTCAGACTGGCATCGTTGAGCGTCAGCCACCACGGCGACAGGGCCTGGCGCGCGGTCGCATCTGCCTCCGCCTGGGCTGACTGCGCGGACTGTGCGAAGCGCTCCGGCACCTGCACGTCCGTGCGCTGGTAAGCCGTGGGCGTGGCGCAGCCGCCCAGCAGAAGCGCAGCGGCCAGCGGCAGGGCCAGGGTCCGGGCGCCCGCAGGCACACACCAGGTCGATGACAGGGGCGAACGGATCGTCATGGGAGGCCAGGAAAAAGTGGTTGAAAACACAAACATCGAACGGGGGGATTCATCGCAGGGACGTCAATCGCGGCTCAAGGCATCGACCGGGTCCAGCTGCGCCGCGCGGCGCGCCGGCAGAAAACCGAACACCACCCCGATGAGCGAAGACACCCCGAACGCCGTCACGATGGACGACAGCGAATACACCATCGAAAAACTGCCCCCGAACTTGGCGAACAGCTCGCCAATGCCCAGCGCCAGCGCGATGCCCAGGATGCCGCCCAGCAGGCAGACCATCACCGCTTCGATGAGGAACTGTTGGAGGATGTCGCCCTGCCTGGCGCCCACCGCCATGCGCACGCCGATTTCCTGGGTGCGCTCGGTGACCGACACCAGCATGATGTTCATCACCCCGATGCCGCCCACGATCAGCGAGATCACCGCGATCGACGAGATCAGCAGCGTCATCGTCTGCGTGGTGCTCTCGATGGTCTGGCGGATGCTGTCGGAGTTGCGCGTGAAGAAGTCCTGCGTGTTGTGGCGCTGGGCCAGCAGCTTGGTGATGCCCGACTCGGCCGCGGTGGACGACACGTCGTCGCTCACCCGCACCGTGATGCTGCGCAGCACGCGCGTGCCGATCACACGGCGCATGCCCGTGGTCACCGGCACCCAGACGTTGAGGTTGTCCCCCATGGAGAACAGGTTGTCCTGCGGCGCCGTCACCCCGATGATGCGCACCGGCACCGCGCCCAGGAAGATGACCTGCCCCAGCGGGTTCTCGCCATTGGGGAACATCGCTGCCTGGGTGGCCGGGTCGATCACGGCCTCCTGCGTCTGGCGGCGCACGCTGTCGGCATCGAAAGCCTGGCCCTGCGCCAGGGTGTAGCCCTTCACGCGGAAGAAGCTCTCGCCCACGCCATTCACGTTGGCTGTGGCCTCCAGGTTGCCGCGCCGCAGGGTCAGGCTGGTGCTCACCGTGGGCGTCACGCTGTCCACGTAAGGCAGTTGCTCGATGGCCGTGGCATCGGCCGGCACCAGGGTGCGGATGCGCACGGCCTGCCGGTCGCCAAAATTCTTGCCCGGGAAGATGTCGATGGTGTTGGTGCCCATCGCCGAGATGTCCTTGAGCACGCGCTGGCGCGAACCCTCGCCCAGCGCCACCATGGACACCACCGAGGCGATGCCGATGATGATGCCCAGCATGGTCAGCAAGGTGCGCAGGCGGTGCCCGGCCATGGCGCGCACGGCCATCGCGAAGGCTTCGGTGAAACGGTCCAGCTGGGCACGCCAGGATGAGAGGTTGGCCGCAGGCGCTTGTGGTGCACGCGGGGGCAGCAAGGGCGCCTCGCCGCCGGTGGAGTCGCCCACGATCTGCCCGTCGGCCACCTCGATGACGCGCTGCGCGTGCTGCGCCACCTTGGCATCGTGGGTGACGATGATCACCGTGTGGCCATCGGCATGCAGCTCCTTGAGGATGCGCATGACCTCCTCACCGCTGCTGCTGTCGAGCGCGCCCGTGGGCTCGTCGGCCAGGATGACGTCGCCGCCGTTCATCAGCGCCCGCGCGATCGACACCCGCTGCTGCTGACCGCCCGACAACTGCCCCGGCTTGTTGGCCAGGCGCTCGCTCAGGCCCAGACGGCCCAGCAAGGCCGAGGCCTTGGCGGTGCGCGCCGACTTCTGCAAGCCCGCGTAGATGGCCGGGATCTCGGTGTTGCCCACGGCGCTCAGGTCGCCCAGCAGGTGGTAGCGCTGGAAGATGAAGCCGAAGTGTTCGCGGCGCAGGCCGGCCAGCTGGTCAGGCTCGAGGTCCGAGGTGGCCTGGCCCGCGACTTTGTAGCTGCCCCGCGTGGGCCGGTCCAGGCAGCCCAGGATGTTCATCAGCGTGGACTTGCCCGAGCCCGAAGCGCCAATGATGGCGACCATCTCGCCCTCGAAGATGCGCAGGTTCACGCCCCGCAGCACGGCCACGGTGCCATCGCCGCTGGGGTATTCGCGCCAGAGGTCTTGCACCTCCAGCAGCACCGACGCAGGCACGGGCGCGCCCCGCTCCGGGCTGGCCGAGGCCGCAGCGATGCTGGGGTGGAGGTCGAGTTCGCGGTGGGCCATGTCAGCCATCGCTCAGAACATGCCGCCCGGGCGACGTCCGCTGCCACCGCCCGAGCCGCCGGTGGCCTCGCCCACCACGACCTCTTCGCCTTCTTTGAGGCCCTCCAGCACCTGCGCCTGCACGCGGTTGTTCAGGCCGATCTTGACCTGCCGCGGCACCACCTTCTTGGTCTCGCCCTGGGTTTCCAGCACGCTGACGGTGTAGGCCTTGGTCTTGCGGTCGCGTTTGCCCAGGGCACTGGCCGGGATGATGAGGGCCTTGTCCACCTTGTTGAGCACGATGTTGACCTGCGCCGTCATCAGCGGGCGCAGGCGGCCATCGGTGTTGGGGATGTCAAAGAGGCCGTTGTAGTAGATGGCCGTGGTGGTGGCGGTGGCGGTGGTGACCTTGGTGTCCGTCTGGTTCACTTCCGGCACGGGCTCGATGGCGCGCAGCGTCGTCTCGTAGCGGTGGCTGGGATCGCCCAGGATGGTGAAGTAGGCGGGCAGCCCGGCTTTCACGCGCACCACGTCGGCTTCGGAAATCTGGGCGCGCACCAGGATCTGGTCCAGCTTGGCCAGCTTGATGACCGTCGGCGCCGCCTGCAAGGCGTTCACGGTGCGGCCTTCTTCCAGCACGATGGCGATCACGGTGCCATCGATCGGTGCCGTCATCTTCGTGTAGCCCAGGTTCACGCGGGCGGTGTCCAGCGAGATGCTGGCCTGCTTGATCTGGGCGTCCAGTGCGCCCAGGTCGGCAGACGTTGTGCCCACCGCGGCTTCGGCATCTTCGAGGTCTGAGCGCGAACCGGCGTCTTGCTGGCTCAAGGACTGCTTGCGCGTCAGGTTGAGCTGGGCCTGCTTGAGCAAGGCCTGCTTGGCGCGGCGTTGCGCCTGCAGCAAGGCGATCTGGGCTTCGGCGTTGCGCAGGGCGTTGGTCTGCGTGGTGGAGTCGATCTCGGCGATCAGGTCGCCCTTTTTGACCTTGTCGCCCAGGTCCACGTAGATGCGCTTGATCTGGCCAGTGGCCTGCGCACCGACGTTGACCTCGCGCGAGGCCAGCATGGTGCCGCTGGCCAGCACGGTGTCCTCCAGCTCGTCAGACACCACCTTGGCGGTGATCACCTGCGGTGCCGCGGGCGCCGTGAAAAACGCGCGCTTCACGCCATACGCCGCCGCAGCCAGCACCACGAGGACGAGCCCCAAGCGCCAGCCCCTCAACCATTTGAATGTCATCCAGTTCATCCAGTCAGTGTCTCAAATCCGTGTGTCCGGTTCGCCGCCGGCGTGTGAAGGGCATGTAAATTGGCGCCATGCAAGCCACCCCCACCACCCCGCTCAGCCTGGTCACCGGCGCCAGCCAGGGCATTGGCGCCGCCACCGCGCGGCTGCTGGCCCAACGCGGCCACGCCCTCATCGTCCACTTCGCGCACCGGGCCGATCTGGCCCAGGCCGTGGCACAAGATTGCCTGCGCTTGGGGGCACCACACGCGATCATCGCTCAAGCTGACCTGGCGCATGAGGCCGAGGTCATGGCGCTGTTCGCTGAAGTGGACAAGTCGCCGTTCGCGCTGAGCGGGCTCGTGAACAACGCCGGCATCGTGGACCAGACCGCGCGCCTCGACGCCATGAGCGGCGAACGCCTGCGGCGCATGCTGGACGTCAACGTGCTGGGCCCGATGCTGTGCGCGCGCGAGGCGGTGCGGCGCATGTCCAGCCGCCACGGGGGCAGGGGCGGCGTCATCGTCAACGTGTCGAGCAGCGCGGTGCGCTCGGGCTCACCCGCCCAGTACGTGGACTACGCCGCCAGCAAAGGCGCCATCGACACCTTCACGCAAGGGCTGGCGCGCGAGGTCGCGGCCGAGGGCGTGCGGGTGTCGGCGGTGCGCCCTGGCATCACGGACACCGGCATCCACGCCACCGGCGGCGAACCCGACCGCGCCCAGCAGATGGCCTCGGTGCTGCCCATGCGGCGGGCCGCGCAGCCAGAAGAGGTGGCCCAGGCGATTGCCTGGTTGATGTCGGACGAGGCCAGCTACACGGCCGGGGCCATCCTGGACGTCAGCGGCGGACGCTGAGCCCGCCCCCTTGCCCAACGCTCAAACCTGAGCCGCCAGCAAACGCAGTTGCAAGGCCACGCGCGCCTGCGCCGGCGTGAGCGTGCCCGCCGCCGGCCAGACATCGCCCTCTCGCGGCGTCACGCCACCACGCGCCACGCGGCTGCTGCGCCAGACCACCACGCCTTGCGCGGCGGCACGTTGCAGCGCAGCCTCCAAGCCAGCGTTCACCGTGCCATGGCCCGTCGCGGCCACGACCAGTCCCCGCAAGACCTGGGCATGGCGCTGGGGATCACCCGCTGCCGCATCGTCGGCAGACTGGCGCAAGGCCGCGTCCACCATCCAGCCATCGGCATCGGCATGGCTCAGCACGACTTCAACGCGAGGTGGCATCGGTGACGACACCCTCGCCCACCCCATGCCCTCGCCGCGGGGCCAGGCCGCCATCCAGGAGGCCGCCCCCGCGCTCGCCAACACCTCACCGGCATCGTCCAGCACCGCCAGCGGTGCGGCCCCACCCGCGTCGAACGCGTCCAAGGCATGGCTGTGGGCCTTGCGCACGTGGATGCCCGCCCACACCCGCCCCTGCAGCACCGCGACCACACCGCCCAGGCCCAGGCCGGCCGCTGTGTGCGCCAGCCGCACGGCATCGCGCAGGTTGCGTGGCCCATCGGCGTCGGGGGCCGTGGCTGGGCGCATGGCCGCGGTCAGCACGATGGGCTTGCGGCCGTCATGGAGGTGGTGCAGCAAGCAAGCAGTTTCTTCCAGTGTGTCGGTGCCATGGGTGATGACCACGGCCTCGACCGCCGCATCCTGCATGGCCGCGTCCAGCGCCTGGGCCAGGGCTTGCCACACCGACCAGGCCATGTCCTTGCTGTCGATCTGCGCGACCTGCTGCGTCGCCAGGGGGATGGCCGCCAACTCGGGCACCGCTGCCACCAGCTGCGCCACACCCAACTGGGCCGCCTGGTAGGCCCAGGCACGGGCAGGGTCGGTGCCCGTGCCGGCGATGGTGCCGCCGGTGCCCAGGATCAGCACGTGCGCCATGGCCGCTCCGCCGCGCAACAGGGGTGTTGCGCAAAAACACTGGACATCCAAACAGTACTGTATAGAATCACACCCATCACCACGGTCCAGGTGGGCCAGCGCCCACACCTCGTTGCCATGACCAACGATAAACCCAAACTCACGCCGCGCCAGCAACAGATCTTCGAGCTGATCCAGCGCAGCATCGCGCGCACCGGTGCGCCACCCACCCGGGCCGAAATCGCCGCTGAGCTGGGCTTTCGCTCGGTCAATGCCGCCGAAGAACACCTGCAGGCCCTGGCCCGCAAGGGCGTGATCGAGCTGGTGGGCGGCACCTCCCGCGGCATCCGCCTGAAGGCCGGCACGCTGCGCACCGTCAACGAAAGCCGCCGCAAGAACACCGACAGCGACTCGGGCACCGGCCTGCCCTTCAACCTCGCCCTGCCCGGCCTGGAACAGTTGGTGCTGCCACTGGTGGGCCGTGTGGCCGCAGGCAGCCCCATCCTCGCTCAGGAGCACGTCGAACAGAGCTACGCGGTCGAACCCAGCCTGTTCGCTCGCCGCCCCGACTACCTGCTGCGCGTGCGCGGCATGAGCATGAAAGACATCGGCATCCTCGACGGAGACCTGCTGGCCGTGGCCCGCACCCGTGAGGCCCGCAACGGCCAGATCGTCGTGGCGCGCCTGGGCGACGAAGTCACCGTCAAACGTTTCCAGCGCACCGCGCAAGGCATCGAGCTGCTGCCTGAGAACGCCGATTTCCAACCCATCGTGGTGCCGCCAGATTCGACCGATTTCGAGCTCGAAGGACTGGCCGTGGGCCTGATCCGAAATCAGGTGCTGAACTGAGGGCCCTGGGGGCTCCAGCGTCCGCACCTGATCACATCCGTCGCCACCATGCGGGTGGCGGGCATTTGCGTCACCGGCTTGGTGGTGCGATCCCGCGTGGTGGTCTCATCGTCTGAATCCTGCCGAACTTCTCAAGCATCACCGGAGTTCAACATGATTCATCACCTTGCACGCGCTTTCGCCGTTCGCCAGCAGTCTGGCCTGGTCGTCGCTCTGGCAGAACCCGGCCATCCGGCACGGCCCAGCGCACCGGCGCCGGTGCGCCCTCGGCCCATCACCCCCTGGGGCAGCCCTGCCCGGCCGTCTGCGGCGGGTCAGTCCACACGCGCCAACGGCCACACGCCTCCCCATGCCACGCCGCGCCTGCGCATCTCCGCAGACCCGCACGACGCACGCCGCACCGTGATCGCAGGTCGCTTTGCCGAGGTCTGCGCCGCACTGGACCGCATGGTCATGGAGCAAGAAGCCATCGCCTGACAGCCTGAAGGGCCGCAGCCAGCAAGCCAAGAAAAAGCCCCCTGCGGCGAAACCGTCGGGGGGCTTTAGAGGAAGCTTTTCAGGGAGCTTTTCAGGGCTGGGGGGCATCCCCCGCGCCAGGCATCAGCCCATGTGCAGGCCGCCGTTGACCGAGAAATCAGCGCCCGTGGCGAAGCCCGACTCGTCGCTCGACACCCACGACACCATGGACGCGATGTCCTCAGGCGTGCCCAGGCGCTTCACCGGGATGGTGGCCACGATCTTGTCCAGCACGTCCGGACGGATCGAACGGACCATGTCGGTGCCGATGTAACCCGGGGACACGGTGTTCACCGTCACGCCCTTGTTGGCCACTTCCTGGGCCAGGGCCATGGTGAAGCCGTGCATGCCCGCCTTGGCGGCCGAGTAGTTGGTCTGGCCGAACTGGCCCTTTTCGCCGTTCACCGAGCTGATGTTGACGATGCGACCCCAACCGCGGTCCACCATGTCGTCGATCACTTGCTTGGTGACATTGAACAGGCTGTTGAGGTTGGTGTCGATCACCGAGTCCCAGTCGCTCTTGCTCATCTTGCGGAACATGCCGTCCTTGGTGATGCCGGCGTTGTTCACCAGCACGTCCACGGGGCCGTGCTCGGCTTTGGTCTTCTTGAACGCTTCCACGGTCGAATCCCAGTCGGACACGTTGCCAACCGAAGCGTAGAAGGTGTAGCCCAGGGCTTTTTGCTCATCGATCCACTTGGCGTGGTCGCGGCTGGGGCCGCAGCCGGCGATGACCTTGAAACCGTCTTTGTGCAGACGCTGGCAGATGGCGGTACCGATGCCACCCATGCCACCGGTCACGTAGGCTACTTTTTGACTCATGGAACGCTCCTCGTTGGGGAAAATGTTTGCAGTTGACAACGTTGGGGGGAGAAACTCGAACGCGCGTGCTCAGCGCTCGATGGTCAGGGCCACGCCCATGCCACCGCCGATGCACAGCGAGGCGATGCCCTTTTTGGCGTCGCGGCGGGCCATTTCGTGCAGCAGCGTGACCAGGATGCGGCAACCAGACGCGCCGATGGGGTGACCGATGGCGATGGCACCGCCGTTGACGTTCACCTTGCTGGTGTCCCAGCCCATCTCCTGGTGCACGGCGCAGGCCTGTGCGGCAAACGCTTCGTTGATTTCCAGCAGGTCCAGGTCGGCAGCTTTCCAGCCAGCGCGCTCCAGGGCGCGGCGCGACGCAGGCACCGGGCCCATGCCCATGGTGGCCGGGTCCAGGCCAGCGCTGGCGTAAGACGCGATGCGGCCCAGCACCGTCAGGCCCAACTGCTCAGCCTTCTTGGCGCTCATGACCATCACCGCGGCAGCGCCGTCGTTGATGCCCGAGGCATTGCCCGCGGTCACGGAACCGGCCTTGTCGAAGGCGGGACGCAAGCCGGCCAGCACCTCGGCGGTGGACTTGCGGTTGATGAACTCGTCGGCATCGAACACCAGCGGGTCGCCCTTTTTCTGCGGGATGTGCACGGGCACGATCTCGTCCTTGAAGCGGCCGGCTTCCTGAGCTGCCGCAGCTTTTTGCTGTGAGGCCAGGGCCAGCGCGTCCTGCGCTTCCCGGCTGATGCTGTACTGCTTGGCCACGTTTTCGGCGGTGATGCCCATGTGGTACTGGTTGTACACGTCCCAGAGGCCGTCGTTGATCATGGAATCCACCATGCTCCAGTTGCCCATGCGCTGGCCGTCGCGCGAATTCGGCACGACGTGCGGGGAAGCGCTCATGTTTTCCTGGCCACCGGCGATCACGATCTCGGCATCGCCGTCGCGGATGGCCTGGGCGGCCAGCATCACGGCCTTCAGGCCCGAGCCGCAGACCTTGTTGATGGTCATGGCAGGCACGGCGTTGGGCAGGCCGGACTTGATCACGGCCTGGCGCGCGGGGTTCTGGCCGCACCCGGCTTGCAGCACCTGGCCCAGGATCACTTCGCTGATCTGATCGCCAGGCAGGCCACTGCGGCGCAGCAGGTCCTGGATGACGATGGCGCCCAGCTCGGACGCCGGGGTCTTGGCGAGGCTCCCGCCGAATTTGCCCACGGCGGTGCGTGCGGCGGCAACGATGACGATGTCAGACATGCTCTTCTCCAAAAGAGGGTGTTCCGCTGAGGTTGGCGGAAACGGTGTCGGCCCGCTTGTGGCGGGCCAGGATCACGCCTTGCGCTTCACATACCGGCCAGGCGCGGCTTCGATGACGGGGTACTGCTTGCTGCCGGGCTGGCGGGGTGCGGGCACCATGTCACCGGCGTGCGACGCCAGCCACTCGGCCCACACCGGCCACCAGCTGCCGGCGTGCTCTTGCGCGGACGCCAGCCACGCTTGCCCAGTCGCGGGCAAACGCCGCGCCGAGTTCGTCCAGTGGCTGCGTTTTTTCTTCTCCGGCGGGTTGATGACACCGGCGATGTGGCCCGAGGCGCCCAGCACGAAAGTGGTCGGACCCGTGACGACCTGGGTGGACGCGTAGGCGCTGTCCCAAGGCACGATGTGGTCTTCGCGTGAGCCGTAGATGAAGGTGGGCATGTCCAGGCGGCGCATGTCCAGCGGCACGCCGCACACCGTCACCGCGCCAGGCTGGCACAGCTTGTTTTCCAGGTAGGTGTTGCGCAGGTACCAGGTGTACATGGGGCCTGGCAGGTTGGTGCTGTCGCTGTTCCAGTACAGCAGGTCAAAGGCCGGGGGCATTTCGCCCTTGAGGTAGTTGCCGATGACGTAGTTCCAGACCAGGTCGTTGGCGCGCAAGAAGGAGAAGGTCGTGGCCAGCTCGCCGCCGCGCATCAGGCCGCCCTTGGCCGGGCTGTTGGGGCCGATGGACATCTCGCGCATGCGCACCATGGCCTCGTCCACGAACACGTCCATCGTGCCGGTGTTGACGAAGTCCAGGAAGGCGGTGAGCAGGGTCAGGCTCTTGACCGGCTTGCGGCCTTGCGCGGCCAGCGTGGCCAGGGCCGTGGCGATCAGGGTGCCGCCGACGCAGAAGCCCAGTGCGTTGACCTGGTCTTCGCCGGTGATGTCGCGGGTGACGTCGATGGCCTTGACCACGCCGTGCTCGACGTAGTCGTCCCAGGTGGCCTGCGCCAGGTTGTCATCGGCATTGACCCAACTGACCATGAACACGCGGTGGCCTTGCGACAGCAGGTAGCGCACCACGGAGTTGTCCGGCTGCAGGTCGAGGATGTAGTACTTGTTGATGCACGGCGGCACGAACAGGAACGGCGTCTCGTGCACCTTGGGCGTCAGCGGCGTGTACTCGATGAGCTGGAAGTAATCGTTCTCGAACACCACCGCGCCGGCCGTGGTGGCCACGTTGACGCCAACCTCGAAGACGCTCTCGTCCGTCTGGGACATGTGGCCCTGGCGGATGTCGTGGAAGAGGTGCTGCAGGCCCTGGGTGATGCTTTCACCCTTGGTGGACACGGCCTTGGCGAGGGCTTCCGGGTTGAACGCCAGGAAGTTCGACGGGGCTGCGGCATCGGCCCATTGCTGCACGGCGAAACGCACGCGCTGGCGGGCTTTTTCCTCGCCCTGCAGGTTGTCGGCCAGGCGTTGCAGGGTGCGGGCGTTGAGCAGGTAGAGCGCCGCCATGAAGGCGCTGCCGGGCTGCTGCGTCCACTCCGGTGCGGCAAAACGCTTGTCGCCGATCTTGACATCGGCAGGCTGGTTCAGGGCCTGGTTCCACAGCGCGCTGGCCTGCTGGAGGTAGTCCTGCTGGATGCCCTGGAGCTGCTCAGGCGCGATGGACAAGCCCACCAGCGACTTCAGCGTGGCGCCCACGCTCTGGCCCATGGCCTCGACGGCCTTGGCCATCGGTTGCAGGGCGGACAATGCCGGCGACTGGGGCTGCCCGGGCGTCGCCCAGGCGGGCAGGCCTTGCCCGGAGAACATCTGGCGCAGCCCGCCCATCATGTCCTTGGGATGGCTGGCGCTGGCACCGAAAGTCTTGGCCATCGTGGCCTGTGCCGCGGCGACCTGTTCGCGCCAGGCCTCGGTGACAGAGGCGGCGGCGGCCGTGGCCGAGGAGGCGCTGAAACCGGCAGAGGCTGCGCCGAAGGGTGGCACGGCCGCGTGCTCGGCAGCCTGGTTCGCCGTGGGAGTCGCTTGGGCCGCAGAGGCCTTGCCGGCCGCGGCCTTGCGGGCGGGCGCCTTTTTCACCGCGGTTTTGGCCGCGGTTCTGGCAGCAGTTTTGGCCGCTGCTTTCTTCGCTGGCGCAACGGTCTTGGGGGCGGCCGTCACCGTCGATTTTTTCGGTGCGGAACCCGCATCAGATCGGTCACCTGCGGTGGCACGAGAGGAAGCTTCGGATGCAGCCTGCGCGCGGGGTGCGCGGGACCGTGGTGGAACAGCCATATGTCTCCTAGGTGCTGAATCTCAGCTGGCCAAGTCAGGAATGTTGACCCGCAGATGTTTCCATATTCTGAACGCAGGTGCAGTGTTGCGCGGCACCATCACACAACTTTGGCATCATTCCAACAAGCGCCTGATCGGGACTGATCCCGATCAAACCCGCGGGGCGCCCGCTGAACACGAACCGAGCAACGCAAGATGTGGATCGTCGCGATCGCCTGGATGTACGTGGCCTTGATGATGGCCCTGGCCGAGGCCACCAGCCCGCAGGGCAGCATCCTGGGCGCGGTCATCACCCTCGTCTTTTACGGCGTGGCGCCCACCTCCCTGGTGATGTACCTGCTGGGCACACCCGGGCGCCGCCGCGCCAGGCGCCAGGCCGAGGCTGCTGCCCATGCGCAACACCCGGCCACGAACGCCTCGGCGCCAGAGCCTGCCGCCGACTCAGCGCAGGCAGATGCCAGCGGCCTGGCGGCCGGTGCGCCCGTCGCGTCGGTAGGAAAAGAAGCGGGTGGCGTCTGACACCGTGCAGGCATCGCCCCCGGTGATGTGACGCACGCCCAGGGCGCGCAGGATGTCCCGCGCCAGACCGGGCAAATCGGCCAGCCATTTGCCCCCACCCTCCACATCGCCCCCGACATCGCCAGACGCCGAGCCCGCGGCCCGAGGCGCGAAACGCGGGTGAGCACCTGTGCGCGCCGCATCGGTCGGGTCCACGCCGAAGCCCGCCAGCACATCGGGTCCGACCTCGAAATGCGCGGGCCCGATGCACGGCCCCAACCAGACGGACAGGTCGGCCGGGTCGCACGACGCGGCCTCGCACAAAGCTGCGACGCCGCTGTGCACGATGCCTCGGCCGGCCAGCATGCCCTGCCCCGCCCCGGCCAGGCCGCGCCAGCCGGCATGCAGCGCGGCCACGCCACGTCCCTCGGGCGCGGCCAGCAAGAGCGGCAGGCAGTCGGCCACCATCACCACACAGCCGATGCCGGGCTCCGTGGTGAGCGCGCCGTCGGCGATCGGTGTGCTCGCTGCGCGCAGGTTGTCGGCGCTCAAGCGCAGCACGCGGTCGCCATGCACCTGCTGCAGCCACACGGGCTGTGCGCCCAGGTGCTGCGCGAACACAGCCCGGTTGTGGCGCACGGCCTCGGCATCGTCTTGAACGTGGTCGCCCAGGTTGCAACTGTCCCAGGGCGGCTGGCTGATGCCGCCCGCACGTGCGCTCATGAGGGCGTGGGCACGCCGGCCGGCATCCGAGCCCCCGGTGCCAGCGGGCCACGCGCCGGGGCGCTGCCAGCCGCGGGGCAAGGCGGTGTCAGCCGGCAAAGTTGCAGGTGGGGGCGAAGGCGGTAACGGGTGATCTGGCATCGGACATCGGGATGACGTGGCGCGAGCATGGTTCAGGCTGGACGCGGGAGGCTCTGGGCCCGAGGCGCCCCGCATGATGGGCTGCCGCTATGATCCGGCCCCGATGCTACCCCGCTCCAGCACCTCGCCCAGCCCGCGCTCGACCGTGAGCTCCACCGCTGCGCCCGCCTCCGCCCACCTGCGGCGCTGGCTGAGCGCGCCAGGCTCACTGACGGCACGGCTGCGGCTGCACGGCGTGGTGACGGTCGATGTGCTGTCGCAGGGCCACATGCCCTTGCTGCCGCAAGAGCGCCAGGCGCTGGGTTGCCAGGCGGCCCACGTGCGCGAGGTGCTGCTGCGCATCGACGGGCGCGCCGCGGTCTGGGCCCGCAGCGTCACGCCGCTGTCGGCGGTCAAAGGTCCCTGGGCGGCCATCGAAGGTCTGGGCACGCGCCCGCTGGCCGAGCTGCTGTTCAGCCACCGCCGGGTGCTGCGCGGGCCCTTGCAAGCCAGCCACTTGCAGCCGGGCAGCCCGCTGCAGCGCCGCATGGCCCGGGCATGGCTGGGCCATGGGCACCCTCTCGCCCACAACCCGCCCCTGGACGCCCTGCCCCGGTGGGCCCGGCACTCCCTGTTCTGGCACCGCGGCCAACCCCTGCAGGTGCTGGAAGCTTTTGCGCCCTGGATGCTGCCTTTGCCCAGCGAACGACGCTGAGTTGCACCCAACGCGCGCGGCCAGCAAGGGGCCCGGGCACCAGCGCACACGGCGCCATGCCCTACACTGCAGGCATGCTGTTTTCACGCCGAATCGAGCACTGTCAGGTCTGTGGCACCCCGGTCGAGCACAAGGTGCCGGACGATGACAACCGCGAACGCGCGGTCTGCCCTGCCTGCCACCACGTCCACTACGTCAACCCGTTGAACGTGGTGGGCACGCTGCCGGTGTGGGGCGATCAGGTCTTGCTGTGCAAGCGCAACATCGAGCCGCGCAAGGGTTACTGGACCTTGCCTGCCGGCTTCATGGAACTGGGCGAGACCACCGAGGAAGGCGCCGCACGCGAAACCGACGAGGAAGCGGGCGCGCGCATCGAGATGCAAGGCCTCTACGCCATCATCAATGTGGTGGCGGCGGGTCAGGTGCACCTGTTCTACCGCGCCCGCCTGCTGGACACCGATTTCGCCCCGGGCCCGGAGACGATGGAAGCCCAGCTCTTCCACCGGCACGAGATCCCCTGGGACGATCTGGCATTCAAAACGGTGCGCATGACCCTGGAAAAATTCTTCGCCGACCGTGATCGGGGTCAATTCGACGTCCATTGCGCCGATATCCGCTGAACAAGCCGTTCGGACCGATGTCCCGTGCGGTGGTCCACCTCACGCCCTGAACCATGA
>Ga0209107_10000850_pt1 | contig 17353 bp, 7 predicted proteins | sample LakErihyJuly2011_2_FD_187460 | JGI IMG/M metagenome (GOLD analysis project Ga0209107, IMG submission 187460) | Freshwater microbial communities from dead zone in Lake Erie, Canada - CCB hypolimnion July 2011 (SPAdes) (version 2) | ecosystem: Environmental > Aquatic > Freshwater > Lentic >... | reverse complement strand
AGTAAATCACCATCTGCTATTTCAGGAGTGTTTGTTCCTAAAGAAAATTATAATATATTTTTAAACACATCATCGCCAACTAAAAAATTAAATTACAGTGGCGTTATTGTGACAAAAGTTTTAACACGTTCTGGTGTGGGTTACGAAGTCAAAGGATATAGTCAAACACAACCATTTTTCTATTATTATCCATGGATTCAAACTGGATATGATATAAATGTTGGAGGGATCAGTGAGTCTTACATAGTTTGGACGTCTGGGCAAGTTTATAGTGCTGGTAATATTGTGCAGTACAATAATACTTACTATAGAGTTAAATCAAATCACACAGCACAAGACAATTTTGATCAAACTTTATATCAAAAATTAGCAGTGTTACCAACAATTGGTGGAAGAACTGCAAATTTAAGAAAAACGTGGGACAGGGAACCCACCATTGTGAGCTATGGAACAACTTACAGTACAATACAAGAAGTTGTTGATTTTCTTCAAGGATATGGCGAATACCTAAAAGATCAAGGATTTGTATTTGACGATTACAACACTAATCTAAAAGCAGTTGCTTCTTGGGAAACATCAGTCAAAGAATTTTTGTTCTGGACAACGCAAAATTGGAGTGCGGGAATACAAAAATACAAAGAATGGGATCAACAAATTGAATTGAAAGCAGATCAAACAGTACTGTTCAACGGAGATTTTTATATATCAATTAGAGATCACGTGACTACAAACACCTTCCAATCTAATTTATATAATAAACTAGATGGATTATCTCAAGATGGCGCCAGTGTTATCACATTGAGCCCGTCTGCTCTAGGACTATCAATGAATGTGCCATACAATGTCATTGATGATATTAGAGACAGTTTTAATGAATATGAAATTTTCAAAGCTGATGGATTAAAATTTGATCAAAACTTTTTAAATTACACTAGAGAAAATAATCTGTTTTCTTTTAGTCCAAGAGTTGGCGGAGTTGGCATTTACGGTGCAGGATTATTTTTGGTGCAAAAAGAACATGTACTAATTTTAGATAATACTACCCAGTTCAATGATACAATTTACAATGCACCAGCTGGTTATAAACAAGATCGAATCAAAGTATCAGGATATAAAACAGTTGATTGGTATGGTGGTTTTGACATTCCAGGATTTATTTTTGATCAAGCAAAAATATCAAGTTGGAATCCTTGGATAGATTATAATCTAGGTGATATTGTAAAGTATAAAGAATTTTATTACAGTGCTGAAAAGTTTTTACCAGGTGTAGAGCAATTTAATTCTGAAGACTGGGTCAAATTAGAAAATAAACCAGTTCCAGAATTGTTACCTAACTGGGATTATAAAGCAGAACAGTTTACAGATTTTTATGATTTAGAATCAGATAATTTTGACTCTCAACAACAAAAAATAGCTCAACATCTAATAGGATATCAAAAGAGACAGTATTTAGAAAATATTATTAAAAATGATGTAAGTGAATACAAGTTCTTCCAAGGCATGCTTCCTGAAAAAGGGTCAGTCAATGTTTTGAACAAACTGTTTGATGTGTTATCTGCTAATGATACAGAAAGCATAGATTTCAATGAAGAATGGGCACTGCGTGTTGGCCAATATGGCGCATCAGATGCATTTAATGAAATAGAGATTGCGCTAAATGAATCATTATTTAAAACTAACCCTCAAGCATTTGAATTAGTAAATGTTGCAGATACCTCATTGGTTGATTTTGTAATTCGTCAAACGCCAAATCAGATATATGTAAAACCCACTAATTATAACAACAATCCTTGGCCCGTTAAAGATAACTTCACACCATATTTAAGAACTCCTGGGTTTGTAAAATATGATCAAGTTTTGTTGAATATTGATTCGTTAGATAACATAATTAGCAAGGACATTACCACTTTCAACAATGGTGATTATGTTTGGTGCGCATTTCAAAACAGAGCATGGCAAGTTTATAGATTTACAAAGGCAGAGTTTTTTGCAAAAGACATTAGCTATAGAAACAAAGTTTTAACTATTGAATTTGATCGAATACCCAATTTGGTAGTGGGCGATATAATTGGAATAGAAAACTCTACACAAATACAAGGCTTCCACAAGATTAGTTCTTTGGAGTTATCGGTTGCAACTGTTGATATTGAAATTAAAGAGTGGAAAACTCCATTCCAGGACAGTGCTCAAGTGTTGTTTTACAAATTTGCATCTCAACGTGCTCTTAGTATAGATGACGATTTTGATCTTCCTAAAACACTGAAAACAAATGAACTAATTTGGACTGATGACAACGGCTCTGGAAAAAATGCAGTATGGCAAAATGCGCCAGTGTATGAAAAGAAAACACTTTTTAATTCCTCAGCTGACACAACAGACAGATTTGGAAGGGTGTTGGCCACTGATATTGGTGCGTCAGTTTTATTAACAAGTACAGACATTAACGAAGTATATGTTTATAAAGCATCACTAGCAAGTACAACAGGATGGGTTAAGAGTCAAACAATCCCAAATACTCGATCAATTACAGGATTTGGTACAACACTTGCAGTATCCCCAGACGGTAAATGGATAGCCATAGCGTCACCAACGCATAATAGTAGCAATGGTGTGGTTGAAATGCATCGTGTTGATGCTAATGGAAACTATCTATATGTTTCAACATTAACAAGTTCCAATGCCGGCGCTAGCCAACAATATGGATCTAAAATAAAAATAGCATCAACAAGCATTGGGTATAGAATGATTGTTAGCCAACCAGCATACAATAGCAGTCAAGGTAGATTGTATTCATATACTGGAACCACGTCGGCTTGGACGTTAGAGGGCGCGATAGAAACTGTAACCACAGTTGGTGATAACTTTGGGTATGATTTTGATATAACACCAGATAGTTCTACGTTGGTAGTATCGGCTCCAGCGGCAAATGCATACTCTGGAAAAGTATACGTATATAATCACACAAGTTCTTTATATGAATTAACACAAACACTAACATCGGGAGCAACTAAGCCTGAACGTTATGGCGAGAGTGTTGCTATAACAACTAGCGGAGATACCATTGCTGTTGGTAGTATATTGTATGACGGAACACAAGCAGATCAAGGGCTTGTTCGTTTATACAAATTAAGCGTTGGCACTTATACCGCGGATCAGTTAATAAAAAATAGAAATCCAGAATCAGCTGAAGCATTTGGATCTAAAGTACAGTTTATTAATAATGACAAGAGTTTAGTTATTTTTAGCACGTTGGGCGACAGTATTACAACAACAACTTTTGACGCAGGAGCCACACTACTTGATTCAGGTGCAACTAGAATTGCAACAATTAATAAAGACATTGGCAGATTTGATGTTTATGACAAATACAATACACGTTTCTTATTTGCTGAATCTCTACCATTAAACAATGCTTCTACTGATAGATATGGATTTGCGTTCACTGCTGGAAATAACACAATTATCACATCAGCACCGTATGCAACATACAATGGAATTAAATCTGGTTTAATTTACACTTATATAAAACCAGAAAGTGAATACAGTTGGAAACAAATACAAATTCAAGAAAACGTTGTTGATTTAAATAAAATAAAAAAAGTTTTTTTATACAACAAAAAAACAAACAAGTTGATTACATATTTGGATGTTGTAGATCCTATTCAAGGCAAAATAGCTGGTATTGCTGAACAAGAAATTAAGTTTAAAACATATTACGATCCAGCAACATATTCTGTGGGCACTGATACAGTCAATGTTGATGATGGCATGGCATGGACTGATAATCAAGTTGGTATGCTGTGGTGGAATATGACTAAGGCAAAATTTTTAAATAGTCAAATTGGTGATGTGGTTTATAAAAACTCCACATGGAACACACTTTACGACACTGCCAGTATTGACATTTATGAATGGGTAGAATCTAAATTAACTCCTTCAGAGTGGGACAAACAAGCTGATACTGAAACAGGAATCACATTGGGTATCAGCGGTACCAGCTTGTATGGTAACACTGTATACAGTGTCAAAAAACGTTATGATACTATTAGTAAATCATTTAAAAACACTTATTATTTCTGGGTAAAAAATAAAACCATTATACCTAATGTAATAGATAGAGCATTGTCTGCAAGAGATGTGGCCAATCTAATTTCAGATCCAAAAAGTTATGGCCACAAATTCATTGAGTTTACCAGCGCAAACAGTTTTAGCTTGGTCAACGTAAATTCATTGTTACAAGATTCTGACATCATATTGGCAGTGCAGTATTGGCTAGTGAACAGCGACGAGTTAAATATTCATACTGAATGGAAATTGATCAGCGAGCATCCAAATTCAACTATACCTGCAGTTATTGAAAAGAAATGGATCGACAGTTTAGTCGGAGTTGATGACAACAATCGTATGGTGCCAGACATTAATTTGCCAGTTAAACAAAAATACGGAATACAATTTAGACCAAGACAAAGTATGTTTGTTAATAGATTAGAAGCTTTAAAACAATACATTGAACGGTTAAATTCTAAATTAAACAGTATTTTAATTGTCGACTCTGTAGATTTAACAGATTTTAATTCTTTTGAAGCAGTGCCATCAAAAATAACAGGCACATTTGATTATGTGATTGACACATATGAAGAATTACGTTTGATCAATACAGGAGCATCAGCAAAAGCACAAATTACACCTGTGATTTCCAATGGTAGAATTGTTGATGCCAATATTATAACAGCTGGTTCAGGATACATCTATGCTCCAGATATTTTAATATCTGGTACTGGCTCTGGTGCCAAAATAAGAACAACAATCAATGATACTGGCAGTATTACTGGAATTATTATAGATGATAATGGCAATAATTATTCCAACAATGCAACATTGAGTATTAGACCTTTATCTGTTTTGGTTATAAGTGATTCAAATGCATTGAATCGATGGTCTATATATGCATATGATAAAATCACTGATGTATGGTCTAGAACTAAATCACAATCATATAATGTACAAGATTTTTGGGACTACGTAGATTGGTACAACACTGGATATAATCAGTTTAGTACAATTGACCATGCAGTTGATGGCACATATCAATTGTTTACTCTTACAGCAACTATTGGACAAACAGTTAAAGTAAAAAATGTTGGGTCATCAGGATGGATGTTGTTAGAAAAATATGCCAATATTGATTCAATAGATTACACGCAAAGTTATAAAGTTGTTGCCCGCCAAAAAGGCACTATAGCAATTTCAAATAAATTCTATCAATTTGCCTTAACCAGTTCTGGATTTGATGGTCCGTTGTATGATGCAGATTCTTTTGATAATTCTGGATCGTCAGAACTAAAAATTATTTTAAACGCTGTAAAAAATAAAATTTTAATTGACGATTTAAAACCTATTTACTTACAATTGTTTTTTGCTAGTTTACGTTATGCATTGTCTGAACAAACATTTGTTGATTGGGCATTTAAAACAAGTTTTGTCAAAGCCACACACAATGTGGGTCAACTTGCACAGTATAGAACCTATGCCAATGACAATTTACAAGATTTTGAAAAATACATTGCAGAAGTCAAACCTTACAGAACAAAAATAAGAGAATATGTAAGTTCTTATAATGCAATTGACAACACGCAGACAATGGTCACTGACTTTGATATACCATCAGTGGGAAGGGGCAACACAACGCAACCACTATTTGTTAAATTGATCAACGATGAAATTCAATTTGTTGATTCTGAAATTACACAATATCCATGGAAAAGCTGGTTAGATAATGCAGGATTTAAAATAAACACCATTGATGTGGTGGATGGGGGATCTGGATATATATCCAAACCTGTTGTAAATATCATTGGTAATGCAACAACCCCAGCAACTGCAAGAGCTTACATATCCAACGGTAAAGTTATTAAAATTGAAGTTATCACAGTGGGTTCAGGATATCTTAAATCTCCAATTATTGAATTAATTGGTGGAACTAGCATTGACGGCACACAGGCCAGAGCTGTGGCAATTATTAAAAATGATCTAATTAGAAGTAATTTAATCAAAATAAAATTTGATAGAACAACACAAAATTATTTTATTACAGAATTAAATGTCACAGAACAATTTACAGGCACAGGTGTCAAATTACAATATGCATTGAAATGGAGTCCAGATCTCAATATAGGCAACACAACTATAACAATAAATGGCCAAGAGGCATTGCGGGACACATACAGTATTACCAGCAAAAAATCCACAGCTAAAGGTTATACATCATATTCAGGATTATTAACGTTTACATCATCACCAGCAGCGGGTGATGTGATTGTGGTAAAATATATGAAAGATTTTAACTATCTCAATGCTGCTGATAGAATTAATTTTTATTATAATCCACAAACAGGTCAATTGGGCAAAGACCTAAGTCAATTGATGACTGGTATAGATTATGGTGGAGTTAATATTGTTGGATTGGACTTTAAATTAAGTTCTGGATGGGATGTTCTACCTTGGTTTAGTGATGTGTGGGACGGGTTTGATCCTACATTTGATGATTATATTATCACAGTTGGTGATAGTACATACAGTTATCAATTGCCTTATATTCCAGCAGTGGGACAAGAAATCAATGTTTATGTAAATGGCACACGTATTGATGATTTGTATTATGGGCTATATGATGGCAGTACAGTGCAACCCAATGGAAAAACCATTGCTTCAGATAATGCAGTGATGCGAACATTCATAGGTAATGGCGTACACAACATAATAACATTGCCAAATTTAACTGATAATCCAGCATTAAATATCAACGACGGTGATCAAGTTATTTTTCGCAAAAGCACCAGCGATGGCGCCAGTGCACCGTCCACATTAGATTACGACACTGCACTTTCAGGTGGAAATTTGATTTATACCACAGCTACTGGCCTAGCAGCCGAAGATATCATTGTTGATGGTGACGGATTTGTAACCCCAACAACCAGTCCAGCTCCTGAAGAAGTAATCCCAGGACAAATAACTGATGCAGTGGCAGTCAAAGTATTCCAAAGGCCAACTAACGGCTCTGCTAACATACTGTCTAATAATTATATTGCTGATGGCACAATAAAAGAGTTTAAGTTAGGGCAAACACCCAATACCAGTTCAGCAGTTGTTGTAAAAGTCAATAATCAAATAACTACTAATTTTACGATTGATTATGATTTTCAAACTGTAAACCTTACAACAGCACCGGCCAATAAATCAGTTGTGTCTGTTACAAGTTTTGGATACAACGGTACCGATATATTAGATCTAGATTACTTTATTGGAGACGGTAGTTCTATTGAGTTTATAACAACTGCACCATGGACAGAAACACTGTCATCATTGGTAGTAGTTTCAGGAGCTCTTAAAAACTATAATTTGTTTAGAACAGACGCAACATATGACAGTGTTAACAGAGTCGGAATACGATTTGGTGCTGCTCCACTTGCGGGACAAATTATTAATTATCTAATATCAAATACAGATGTTGCACAATACAGTTTGGTAGCTAAAGAAACATTTGTGACTGATGGCGTAAATGACACATATTTGTTAACAAACGCTATAGGCAATGCATATCCTCAAGAACCTAATGTCATTGTAAGGACTGGTAACATTATTTTATCAAGCCCAAATTACACATACTTTACTCTTGCTGACAACATATTAAGTTATACAATACCTAGTTACAAGTATAGAAATACATTTACTATTGATTCTTTCAAAGTGTATTTAAACGGAATTGAAATATTACTCATGACTGACTACACCATAGACTTGTCAACAGGCACAATTTTGTTAAACGAATTGAGTTACTCTCAAGGAAAAACATTGGTGATTGGTATTATTGATACTTCTGATTATTTTATTGACACTGACTCAACACAACCAGCTATAGTGTTTGAAACTACTCCAGCGGCTGGACAAACATATGAAATAACGTCTTTTGCAAATCATGATATTCTTGCTATTCAACGTAGCGAATTAGAAATTTCATTAGATGTGTCTGTTACACAGGGCAGTGTAGAATACTTCAACTACAATGAAATTGTTGGCGGCACTTTGGAACTTGGAATACAAGCAATCAGCGATGATTATGTTTGGGTTATTAAAAATAACATATTATTAACCCACAGTGTTGATTATAAACTTGAGCCAAACAAAACGTCAGTTAAATTAACAGTGTCTCCTGTACTAAACGATACTTTGGTTGTGATGACTTTTGCAAACAATGTGGTTCAATCTAAAATTGGATATATGCAATTCAAAGACATGTTGAATAGAACGCATTATAAACGTTTAACAAAAGACAAACAGACAATATTGATAAATGATTTAAACTATTATGATTCAACCATTACAGTTGAGAACGGATCTATACTGGCTGATCCTAATAGAGGTAGAAATTTACCAGGAATATTGTACATCAACGGCGAAAGAATTGAATATTATTTAAAAACAAATAATACTTTAACACAACTACGTAGAGGAACTTTGGGGACAGGAACACCAGCAAAACATTCTGCAGGAGAATTTGTTCTTGATATTGGGATCAGTGAGACTATTCCCTACAATGATGATGTGTTAATTGAATCATATCTACATGACGGAAGCAGTAATGTAATACCACTGCCATATATGCCCAAGCCCACAGTGGGAAGTATTAATGATGGTAGTTCTACTTACACAACATGGTTACGTCAAACTATTCCAGCACAGCACGGGCAGTGTGATGAAATTGATGTATTTGTGGGCGGCTGGAACATATTGGGCAACTGGACCGAGGAAAATACTTACTCCATAGGAGATATTGTTATATACGGATCATACACATATAGATGCATAACTGCACATGTTAGTTCAACATCATTTGCTGATGACATCACTAAATGGCAGTTCTTTGTTGGCAATCAGCGATTAAAGAAGCATCCGTATAAGGTTCATAATGTGACAAATTATCATGAAAGTCCTGAAGCAGATGTAAGTTTTGAAGCTGATTTTTCTGTAGATGGTACCACAGCAGGTGTTAGATTAACCAACGACTTGGTTGCTGGAACAAAAGTTATTGTTACTAAGAAAATAGGCAGAGTTTGGAATGATATTGGCAAGTCTTTGACAGAGTCTGATAACAAGATTGCAAACTTTTTGAAAGAAAAGACAACTATATGGCCACGATAAATATACTGATTGAGAGAAACTTATGCAAAGCAAAGACCTAACAGGAATACACGTAGAAGGGCACATCAAGATCTGGAATCCAGAATCTAAAGAAATCTACGTGAATAAAAGAAATGCCATTCATTATGAAAATATCAGTATCTCCCTTGCAGATAGTATTGCTAACTCTGGTCAAGGATTTATATATGAAATGGCGTTTGGCAACGGTGGAACAGCAGTGGATCCCACTGGTATCATCACGTATTTGACGCCAAACAGCACTGGTACCAATGCCAGTTTATACAATCAAACTTATTCTAAAGTGGTTGATGACAGATCAGTATCCAATCTAGATCCCACAAGAAACTACATTGAAACACGACATGTCACTGGAGTAAATTACACTGACGTGTTCATAACTTGTTTGTTGGACTATGGCGAACCCAATGGACAAAGTGCATTTGACAACACCAACGATAACGAAAACAGTTTTGTATTTGATGAGCTAGGTCTCAAAAGTTATAGTTCTACAGGCAACAGTAGATTATTAACACATGTTATATTTCATCCTGTGCAAAAAAGTTTGAATAGACTAATACAGATTGATTATACAGTGAGAATTCAAAGTCTTACAGGCCTAAGCGGGGTATAATATGAGCTATCAAGTAAGATTTACAGATACTACTAAAACTCCGCTAACTGTTGACGATCAAACAATCAACAGTGAAAAAAGTTTACAATTTGTTGGAAAAAATTATGCGGGATATAGTCAATATATTGCTGAAAATTTTTTACATTTGTTGGAAAATTTTGCTAAATCCACCTCTCCAGGTAATCCTATAACTGGTCAGTTGTGGTTTAACACCACAACTGGCAGCGAAAATCAATTAAAAGTATACAATGGAACAAACTGGGTAGCCGCAGGCAATGTTAAAAAATCAACTACGGCGCCAGTTTCTAGTGTACTAGGAGATTTATGGGTTGACACTGATAACCAGCAATTGCATTTGTACAATGGATCAGGTTGGATATTAGTTGGGCCAGAATACAGCTCAGGTCAAACCACAGGTGCTAAGATAGAATTAATTGTTGACACTACGGAACAAACACGCCCTGTACTAACAACATTTGCTAATGGATCTAGGGTATCAATCATCAGCGATATAGATTTTACACCCAAAGCAAGTTTGCCTGGATTCAGTGTAATTAGACAGGGTATAAATTTATCCATAACTAATTTTAATTCCAGTACAACTGCAAATAAGTTTTGGGGTACAGCAGAAAAAGCTGATGCTCTCATAATAGGATCAGCAACAGTTGCAGCCACTAGTTTTTTAAGATCAGATCAAGCAAGCACAACCAATTATGGGTTTAATGTAAGAAATAATGCTGGTGTAAGTATTGGCGGCGATTTATCATTGTCTATAGCAATTGACAATAATTCAGCAGTTATTACAAACAAGATTTCTGGGTCAAGTATTGACTTCAAACTCAAAGGTGCAACTGAAACTGAAACAATTTTGAGAATTGACAGCAACACAAATGTGGGTGTTTATAAAACAAATCCCAGTGAACGACTTGATGTAACAGGAAATATTAGAACTGACGGCCGCCTGCTGGTTACCGGCACCGATGATGCTACTAGTTTAACTACTGGAAGTATTTCAACTGCTGGTGGTGCAAGTATTGCCAAATCTTTGCGTATTGGCACTGGGATAAATGTTACCGGAGCCAGCACATTAGAAAATGCACTGCCAAAAACAACAAACACATATAATTTAGGGTCCAATGCAGTACGTTGGAGTAAAATATATGCTGATGAAGTAGTTGCAAATTCTATTACAGCAAATGTCACTGGATTTTTAACTGGAAATATTTCAGGAACTGCCACAGCTTTGACGTCAACTACACAATTTAGTATAGGAGATCAACTAGACGGGTCTAATAATATAGTACAGGCCAGTGACGTGGTAAGTTCCAGTGTGAATTATAATGGAACTACAACGTCAGGCAAGGTTGTACTAACAGGCATTATAAGCAGTAGTTTTATTGCAAATAAAACAGAAGCAACTGATTCGTTGTTGTCTGATGAAATATTGGTTAACAGAGCTGGATCTCTTAGAAGACTCAGCAAAACTAATTTTGTTAAAAATATTGCAACAGTGCCAGCAGGGGCTATATTTCCATTTGCGGGCATAGCAGTGCCAACTGGTTACTTAATATGTGATGGCACAGAAGTATTGATTTCAAGTTATCCAGATTTGTTTGCAGTGTTGCAATATAGTTACAAAGCATTGAGTTTATTGTCAGGCTCTGGAACATTTGCATTACCTGATTTTAGAGGACGTTTTCCTTTGGGATTGGATAACATGTCAAACTCAGGAACAGGTAGCAGTGCGGATAGAGTTACAGATGCTTCCGCTGATATTTTAGGTGGCACAGGCGGGCGTTCTGAGATTTCAATAACTAAAAACAATCTTCCACAACACGTTCATGATCTTAAAAGCAATGCTGGAGAACAATTTTTTGCCATTGCTCCTCGAGCTGGCAACCCAACAGGCACCAATGCTGAAGCATCAAATGGTTTAGTGGCAGCTGGTCAGGGTCAATTGATGGTGGACAGTGGTGGTGTAAATATGAATGACCTTGCTTCATCCACATTAAACGTGCCCATTAGCATTACTAATCATTATCAAGCAATTAAGTATATTATATTCACAGGTAGGATTGCATAATGGCATATACAATTAACAAAACAAACGGGTCAATCCTTGTACAACTAGATGATTCTAAAATTGATCAACTCAGCTCAGATTTGACTTTGATTGGAAAAAATGTTTCCAACTATGGTGAATTATTCAATGAAAATTTTGTCCATTTATTAGAAAATTTTGCAAACAGCAGTTCTCCTAATTTTCCAATAACGGGGCAAATTTGGTATGATACCACAGACAGCCGATTAAAGGTATATGATGGATCGGGATTTAGAACCAGTGGTGGACCCATAGTATCCAGCATAACGCCAACTAGTTTAATACAAGGTGATTTATGGATTAATAATCAGAAAAATCAATTGTATTTTTATGATGGGATAGATTTATTATTAGCTGGTCCGTTATACACTGCTGAACAGGGAATTTCAGGACCTGAAGTAGTGAGTATTTTGGATTCAACAGGTAATTTAAAACATGTTGTTAAATTTTGGGTCAATCAAACACTACTTGGTATTTTTAGCAAAGAAGAATTTACCCCACAAGCAACAATTAACGGATTTACAGGAACAATTAAAAAAGGATTTAATTCATCCACGCTAGATGGAGCCAAATTCTATGTTACTGCATCAAAAGCAGATGCATTAGTAAGTCCAAGTGGTGCTTCTAAAACCACTAGTAGTTTTGTAAGCACAGAAGCATCTGGCGGCAACACCACCATGTCAGCTACCTTAACCATACAAAATATAAAACCCATAGTGTTTGGGCCAAGTCAAAATAATGAAATTAGAATCACTAATGATGCTTTTGAATTAGTTGGTATTACCCCTGGACAAAATTTCAAAATCAAAGTAAAAAGCAGTGGCGGATCAACTTTAGAAGCAGTATCAATTGATGCAATAAATCAACGTGTGGGTATTTTCAACAATGCTCCAACAGCAACATTGGATATTATAGGAAGTGTGCTTATTTCTGGAGATTTAACTGTTTCTAGTGGCAATTTAAAAACAATTTGGATCACAAAAACCAGTAATTATTCAGCAGTAAATGGTGATCAGTTGGTGGTAGATACCACATCAAGCACTTTCACAATAGTGCTTCCAGCAAGTCCATCAGTTGGTAATAGAGTATCATTTATTGATGGTGGAGCAAATAACGGATTTGCTTCAAACTCACTGACTATTGGTAGAAACGGATCAAAAATTAACAAATTAACAACAGATTTGACGGTATCAACTCAAGGAGCGGCTTTTACACTTGTGTACACTGGTTCAAACAGAGGATGGGCATACAGTAATGTGCCAGTTTAACATAAATATACAAAAGGGGTTAAGGAATGCCTTACAATATTAATAAATTTAATGGTAATTTAGCAGCGGTAGTTGAAGACGGAACTGTCGATAACACCTTTGATATCAAACTCATTGGTAAAAATTATGCAGGATATGGGGAAGTGCAAAATGAAAATTACCTATTTTTACTGGAAAATTTTGCAAATTCAAATGAACCTCCAAAAAAAATCACTGGACAAGTTTGGTTTGACAGTGCCAATAAAAAGTTAAAATTTTATGACGGAGTCAAGTTCCGTACCACCGGCGGCGCCGAAGTTGGAGCAGTAGAGCCCACAGGCCTGAGTTTGGGAGACTTTTGGTTCAACTCAAGTACCAAACAGTTATATGCTTGGAACGGCGTAGGGTTCACACTAGTTGGCCCACAAGCAGTTGCAGATGCAGGTGTTACTCAATTGAGATCTAGGAATGTTGTGGATGAAAGTGATGCATCTCATGCAGTAATTGAAGCAGTTGCCAACAACACAACAATTTATATTATCTCGCCTGATGAATTCACTTTAAAAACTGCAACTAATCCAATTACTGGATTTAGTGTAATTAAGAAAGGTATTACTTTAGTTAATACATCAAACGTCACAAGCGGGGCTAATACTGCTGGCGTTACCAGTACTGATTTTAGATTTTGGGGCACTGCTAGTAACTCAGAAAAATTAGGAGGTGTTTCAGCTGCTAGTTATGCAAGAAACGATACATCTTCTTACCCCACAGTGGTACAACGTTTTGCTGATGTTGGTTACACAGTTGGCAATGATAATGATCTTGCAGTGTACATTGACGGAGTAACGCCAACAGTCAAAAATCAATTAAGCGACACTATTATATTTCAAACCACAAGTAGTGGTGTTAAAACTCCATTAAAACTGGTTGGATCTGATATTTTACCAGGATCAAACAACGTTACAAACATTGGATCGTTGACTGCGGGTGCAGGCAGTACACCAATGAGATTTGCCACTGTTTATGCAACAAGTTTTAACGGCACAGCTACGCAAGCTGACAGTTTAAATGTTGGTGGCAGTTATCGAACAGCTTCTGAAGCAGCTGGAAATAGTACAATTGCTTCTAGAACTAGTAGCGGTGATTTGGTTGCAAACAATTTTACTGGAACAGCACTACAGGCCAAATATGCTGACTTGGCAGAAAATTATCTTGCTGATGCTGAATATCCAGTTGGCACAGTTTTGATGGTGGGTGGTAACAAAGAAGTTACTGCTTGTCAAGTGGGACACCGTGCTTTGGGACCAGTTTCTCTAAAACCTGCTTATCTAATGAACAGCGAATTAATAGGCGGCACTGCTATTGCACTAAAAGGACGTGTTCCAGTTAGAACAATTGGATCAATATTAAAAGGTCAACGATTAGTTGCTGGTATTAATGGAACAGCACAGGCCGCAATGGGTAATACTGCCGATGTATTTGCAATTGCACTTGAGTCTAATGAAGATGCAGGCGAAAAATTAATTGAAGCAGTAATCTTATAATAACGAAAGAGACATACTATGGCAACTGGATCACCAGGAATTTTTCCAAAAGCAGAAGGCAACATAATCTATGCCGCTGATTATAACAACGTTCAAGGTACAGCAAATTCTTTGCTGGGCACAGGTCTTGCTGATTCTGGATATGGACAAGCAATTACCAGCGGTCAAGTTGATTCTACATTAAAAATCACCGCTCTTCAATGGACAAATCTGCGAACAGATTTGTTAAAAATTAGACAACATCAAACTGGAGTTGATGAAAGTGCAAATTTAGGAATCGCAACAACAAGTTTACTAGTTGATGATGCATTTGTAAATTTATTTAAAACATTTGCAACAACCTGTAGCACAAATCGTTTGACAACTGTTGCAAATCAAGGCACTGTGGAAACTTTAGCTAATGCGGGGCAAACACGTACCACAGCTTGGAATGGTGTTGTCAGTCACACAATCACAATAACATTTGCCAGTGATAACGCGGCAAGACATTTTTTCAATGCTGGCGGTGAAATACGATTTAGTGCAAGCCGTTCTGGTGGGTCCACAACAAATAAAAATACTTCATGGACCACGTTATTGAGTGACATGGCTGTTATTAAACTGGGACATGGTGGCACAACATACACGGGTACAGGTGCCGCTGGCGGATATCCCACAACAGGTATTGGGTGGTACGGGCTCACCACAAGCTATCAAACTATATTTGTAAAACCAGCTGCCGCAGGTGTTTATTTGGAAAATGATTATAATATACAAGCCAAAAAGAACGCAGCCGATAACACAGCCACAGTTTTAACTTTTGAAATTCAATTTAGAGATGACGACACTGGCGATCAAACAGGCGTAGGCTCACCAGAGGATGAAAATATTGATGGGACACTGACCAGTACAGTTCAAATCTTTAGATCAACAGGGGCAAATGTATCATTACCTGCTCCCACAGCATCTTCCACAACACTATAATTTAAACCTAAACCACTTGACATGATAATTATAATATAGTATAATTATTATTCAGGAGGTTATATGGAAGATCAACTTCAAAAAGCGTTTGACATCGCCAATTACACAACCACACTTGCTGGTTTAAAAAGAGTTCTATTTGAAGAATATAAACAACAAACTGTTTATTTTTATAATGGCGCCACATTCAAAGTTTCACGTGAACTTATCAATTTTGTTAAAACACTAATTGATCTTAAACAAACTGATGCTGTGCTCATTGACGATAATAATTTACCAGTTGATATTGCTGATCTAAGAAAATTTTTAGAAAACATACTCAATGTTTATACTCTTGCTGTGAACGAATTTCAAACAAAATACAACGCATTACGATCCAACAGATCAGTTGAAAGATTAATTGATCTATGACCCAGGGCATTTTAATCTTTGCATTTAATTCTGACGGAGTTGACTATGTCAAGTTGGCAATTCTTTCAGCCAAACGTGCAAAACAATTTTTAAATAGACCAGTGTCATTAGTTACTGACAGTAAACAATATTTGATAGATAATTTTTCTAATGATGTTGATATTTTTGACAAGATCATTGATTCAGTTGATACCACAACACAAACAAAACGGTTTTATAACGGAACAAACAATTTTACAAAACATGTTTGGAAAAACTCAAATAGGGTTGATTGTTACACATCAACGCCCTATGATGAAACACTGGTTATAGATTCTGATTTTATTATAAATTCATCTTTTCTATCCTATGTGTGGGATCAACCAAATGAATTTTTAATCTATACCAAACACAACGATCTTGCAGGATGGAGAAACACTAGTGAGTTTGATTTTGTCAGTGAACAAAGTATCCCGTTTTATTGGGCAACTGTGTTCTTTTTTAAAAAGTCCACGCATAATGAAAATTTCTTTTCATTGATAAAACACATCAAAGAAAATTGGATATATTTTGTAAAACTGTATCAATTAAACAGTACAAAATTTAGAAATGACATTGCGTTTAGTATTGCAATTCACATGATGAATGGATTTACACATGGAGAGTTTGCAACACCAATTGCAAATGCTCTAACCTATACCTTGGATAGAGATTTTTTAATAAAACAAAAAAATCAATCTATGACATTTTTAGTGCAAGCAAAAAATTCTACAGATGCTTACACTTTGGTTAAAACAAATAATTTAGATGTTCATGTAATGAATAAAACTAGTTTGTTAAACATTATGGGAGAACATGATGTCTAAAGGCCATGTTTTTCTAGCACAAAATTCAGATATAGATTACGTCACGCAGGCGTATGCATTGGCATTGTCAATTAAACATAATAATGCAATTAATAATCAAACTTGTTTAATAACAAATAATACAGTGCCACACGAATACAGACATGCGTTTGACCATGTGGTAGAGATTCCTTGGAAAGACCATGCAAAAGACTCCAAATGGAAAATTGAAAATAGATGGAAAATTATACATACATCACCTTTTAAAGAAACACTAGTATACGACACTGACATGTTATTGTTATCATCAAATGATCACTGGTGGGATTCACTTAAAAATACGGATGTGAGTTTAACTGCCAGTGTTATTGACTATAAGGGCAGAGTTATTAATAATGATTTTTATCGAAAAACATTCACAGCAAATAATTTGC
>Ga0209107_10000849_pt1 | contig 17357 bp, 29 predicted proteins | sample LakErihyJuly2011_2_FD_187460 | JGI IMG/M metagenome (GOLD analysis project Ga0209107, IMG submission 187460) | Freshwater microbial communities from dead zone in Lake Erie, Canada - CCB hypolimnion July 2011 (SPAdes) (version 2) | ecosystem: Environmental > Aquatic > Freshwater > Lentic >... | reverse complement strand
GCAATTTAACACTGATACTGCCAGTAATTATTCTTGGCACGCTTTACAGGGTAATGGTACAGCCGCAAGTGCCGCTTCTGGTGCTACTCAAACTTCTATGATTTTCGGTAAAACTGGCATAAGCGGCGGCGGCGGCGGCGTTTCTGTAGTAGATATTTTAGATTATGCCAATACTAATAAATATAAAACTATTCGTTCTTTATCAGGTACAGATAATAACAATACTAACGGCAGACTTTTTTTTGCATCTGGTAATTGGCGTTCAACTTCGGCGGTTACAACGATTACTTTGACCAACGATAGCGGCACTAACTTCTCACAATACTCATCCTTCGCTCTGTATGGGATTAAATAATGGCTATAACTTATGAACCAATAGCGACTACAACACTAGGCAGCGCGGCTGCTAGTTATACCTTTAGCAGTATTTCAAGCGCCTACACAGATTTGGTTCTAGTGGCTGTTGGTACGGTTTCTACAAACGGAGACTCTTTAATAGTTAGATTTAATTCTGATACTGCCACCAATTATTCAAATACAAGTGTGCGCGGTAGCGGTACTACTGCTACTTCATCTCGCAGTACTGGCTCTACATCACTTTTCTTAGGTTACGGCGCTGGATTTTCATCAACTGAGATTTGTAATGCAATTATGAATATACAAAATTACGCTAATGCAACTACTTTTAAGACAACTATTAGCCGAGTTAATAACCCTAATGGTTCAGTAGGTCCAGGAACTGAAGCGGTAGTAGGTTTATGGCGTGCTACCCCTGCTGCTATCACTTCAGTTTTAATTGGCTCACAGTCAGGAACTATGTCTACTGGTATGACTTTGACCCTATACGGAATTAAGGCGGCATAATGGCTAATACATATGTAAAGATAGCAAGTTACGCGGCTACTGGCTCAGTTGCCAGCATTGACTTTACTTCTATTCCTGCAACCTACACAGATTTAGTTCTAAAGATAAGCGGCAGAATTAGCCTTGCTCAAATCTATGGCGCTTTTTGGCTTAACATCAACGGGCTGACTACTAACCGCACTTACCGCTATTTAGAAGGCAACGGAGCAGCCGCATCATCAGGCTCAGGCACGAATACAAATGTCTCAACTGGTCAGGGCAACAGCACAACAGCCAGCACCTATTCTAATGTTGAATTGTATTTTCCTAATTATGCAGGCAGCACTAACAAATCTTTTAGCGTGGACTCAGTAGGCGAAAATAACGCCACAACTGTTTATATGGATTTATATGCTGCCCTATGGTCTCAAACCGCAGCAATTAACCAATTAACTTTACTTCCTGAGTCAGGCAACTTTCTTATTTATACAACCGCAACCCTTTACGGCATACTCAAAACATAGGAGACAAAAATGGCAGACACTAAGATAATCGTAAACTGCGAGACAGGCGAAGTCTCTGAGGTTGAACTAACAGCCGAGGAAGTAGCGCAGCGCGCTAAAGATGCTACGGCTTATGCCAAGTCTAAGGCAGATGAAGAACAGGCGGCAGCCGAGAAGGCAGATGCTAAGGCTGCTATTGCAGAACGCTTAGGCTTGACTGACGCTGAATTGGCTATCTTGCTGGCATGAAAGCAAGGTTATGCAAGGCTGGAGAAACCTTAAGGTCGGCTATAAATGAGAGTTATCCTGACAGAGACAAACGTTCAGACGGTTGGATTGCCGATGCACGTCACGTATCGGCTGGTAAGTCAGATCATATTGCTGATGAAGATGGGATTGTTTACGGACTTGACCTTGACAGGGATCTCCATGGAGTACCAAAACCAGACGAAATGCCTTACCTTGCAGACCAATTACGGATCTTGGCCAAAACAGACAAAAGGGTCAAGTACCTTATATTTGATGGAAAGATTGCCTCCGCAAAAAGCCAATGGCGATGGAGAAAATATACGGGGATCAATCAGCACCGCGCTCATCTGCACGTATCTTTTACTAGCAAGGGTAAAGAAGATAGTTCACCGTTTCAAATACCGCTACTAGGAGCAAAATAATGAATATGAAACACCCTGCAATTATCTCAGTTGGCGCTTTCCTTGCTGTATGGGGTACAACCTCCAACTTCTCCCTTGACTACCGCGCCATTCTTGGTTCAATAGTCGCTGGAATTTTCGGGTATGCCACGCCTAAAAAATGACAACTCAGGATTATGCTGCACTTGCAGTAGCAATAGTAACGGTCTTGGGTGGTGTTACTGCCATGCTCAACTTCATGGTGAAACACTATTTAGCGGAGTTGAAGCCGAATAGCGGTTCTTCCATGAAGGATGCCGTAAATAGGTTAGAGACACGCGTTGACAAAATCTATGAAATGTTATGCGATAAGTCACAATAAGACCATGGCGCGCAAAAAGGTAATTGACTTGGATACGTACTCGGCGTTAGATGCCTATTGCATATCGCTGAATGAATACTATAAATCACTTCGCCGCGCAGGTTTCTCAACAGATCAAGCCTTTTGGCTTATTACTGATCCAGAGTCATTCCCAAGTTGGATTCTTCCCGTCAAGCCATTAGAAAAGATCGCAGATCAACCCTACGATGATGACGATGAGGATTAAATATGTATCGCACCGTGATCGTGTCAGATCTTCAGATCCCGTTTCACGATAAACAGGCAACCAAGAACCTAGTTTCCTTTATAGCCAAGTGGAAGCCTGATGAAGTAGTAACAATTGGCGATGAAATTGATTTCAACACAATCTCAAAATTTTCGGAAGGCACACCTGAAGCGTATGAACAAAGTCTTGGAGCGGATCGCGATGAGGCTGTTCAGGTACTTTATGATCTCAAAGTAAACACCATGATCCGTTCCAATCATACGGATCGTTTATACACACAGATCATGCGTAAGATCCCCTCTTTCCTGTCCTTGCCTGAACTTCGCTTTGAAAAGTTTATGAAGTTAGATGAACTAGGCATAACCTTCCACCGCACCCCTTACGCCATAGCGCCTAATTGGGTGGCCGTCCACGGGGATCACACACCTATCAAGGCTATCGGCGGTCAATCTGCCCTTGAGGCAGCCCGTAGGATGGGCAAGAATGTTATCTCAGGTCACACCCATAGAGCGGGTATAGCATCCTTCTCAGAGGCCGTAGGAGGCCGTTTAGGGCGTGTTCTGACGGGTGTTGAGGTAGGAAACCTTATGGATTTTAAGAAGGCCGCATATACCAAGGGAACGGCTAATTGGCAGTCAGCATTTGCCATAATGTATCAGCAAGGCAATAAGGTAGCCGTAAGCGTGATCCACGTGGAAAAGGATGGAACTTTTATAGTAGAGGGCAAGGTCTATGGGCGGCCTAGATGATTGGCCAGATCTAGTCTGGACTATTGATGACGCCATGGATGAGGGAGAATTGTTACCTAATCGTTATCTAAATATGCTTGACTAGCCTTAAATAAGGCGTATGGTTCATTTTGTAGAAGCAATCGAACGAATTGCGAATACATAAGGGGCAAAAAATGTCAAAGATGGGCGAACTATATTTAGAGAAGTGTATTGACTTTGAGCGTTTACATGAAACCTCAATGGAATGGACTGAAGAAACTTGGGGCGAACAGGCCAAGGCAGACCGATTTATCGGCAGAATTGATTTTAGTGACAGATATATCTATTGGTTTGAAAACTACGTAAGTCTTATGGCCGCTCGTAATGTTTTGGACATGGTTGGCGAGAAGTACAATGAACTTTTTGATAGCGCAACAGATCAATGGTGCATGACCTCAACTTACCAAGATCTAGCGTGGCTGTAATGAGTATCTTGCAACTAATCCTTATCGCTGGAGCAATCCTTATATTCTTTATGGGGTACAAAATTGGCCATCGTGACGGCTACATTGTTGGGCGCAGGGCGGTTCGTAAGTTCTACGAGCAGCGCGATCAGGTGAGAGCATGAAACATGGTGAAATCCTACAAAGCGCAACGGATCTGTATCAAGAACGCGGAGTCCATTACGGTCATCCTTCTGACAACATGGCTAGAGCAGCAAGGCTCATCAGCGCCTATTTGGAAATGCCAGTTGAAGATTACCAAGTGGCAGTCATTCTCGCGCTTGTTAAAATCGGGCGATCTATTGAAGACAGTCAAAAGATAGATACTTGGATTGATTCTTGCAGTTACCTTGCAATTGCAGGGATGCTAGCAAGTGAAGGGAATGAACTTTATGTCTAATTTCATGGATAATTATGAAGACGTACAAAGCCGCGTGAGGCGTTGGCAGGTTGCATTTCCCGTAGGCAGAATTGAAACAGAAGTTGTGTGGCATGACTTTGTAAAAGGTCAGGTTTTAGTTGTGGCCAAATGCTTTAGAGAGTACGAAGACCAGCATCCTTCAGGCGTTGATTGGGCTTATGGAGATATTGCTACATATCCACAATCAATGAAAAAATTCTTTTTAGAAGATACGGTCACGTCTGCAATTGGTAGGTGTTTAAGTCTAGTTCTGGAAACTACGACTAAGGCAACTGCTCAAGATATGGCTAAGGTAAAGGCTAACGAGCCTAAGCCTTACTTAGAGAAGTTGGCAGATAAAATAATCATGCCCGTTGAAGATGATCCTTGGAGCATCAAGGCCGTTGAACCTACACCTAGCGCCGCTGATGCGGTTGCATTAGTTCAAGAAGTGTTAGGCGCAATCAAGATAGATAAAGATATACCTCATTGTAAACACGGTGAACGTATCTGGAAGACTGGCAACAAAAACGGTAGGGCTTGGGCGAATATGGGGTGTAGCGGCAGACCGCGTACGCATGAGACTTGGGCAGACTTTGATAAGTGTGACCCTATTTGGTATGTCATAAGTTCAGACGGCAGTTGGAAACCTCAGGACGTGCAGTAATGAGCGGCTTACAGTTTCTAAACCAAGATGGTGAGTGGGAGAAATTTCCTTCAGATGATGAGTTGGCCACAACTGCGCACCGAAAAGAACTTCTAAACGCGCTGCAAGTTCGCATCTTATGTCACTTATGCAATGAGCCTGTACCGAAAGAAGAACTAGCCTTTTGGGTAGAAGGTCAGTCTTTAACATGGTCATGCAAAAAGTGTCATACAATTAGTGAGTCAAAACCCTAGTGTGGTCATACTCCCTAACCGCTAAAGAAGAAGCGTTAGCGGTCAAGATTGGCTATGAACGGCAACTTCCTTATTTCGGTGATCCAACTAGGAATGTAAACTATTCAGAGGGTGATTTATGGGAGACTTGGCAACATGGTGTTGCGGCTGGATCTGAAATAGCCCTTGCCCGTATGCTAGGTGACGTGGACTTCATCCCTTCTGTCAATACTTTCAAATCGGAACAGGATATTGACAAAGTAGCAGAGGTTAGATACACCTTTAATGAGAAACGCGGTTTACGTTTTACTAAACGTGATGCCAATACTAGCAAATACGTCTTGCTTACTCAGGGAATTGCAGAGAAGGTAAGGCGTCAATCGCCTGACTTTGTAAGCCCTCCGTATATTGCACTTGGTTGGTTATATGGGTGGGAATGTAAGTATAACGATTACGTATATTCAACTAGCACTTGGTATGTTCCAATTGACCATCTGCATGACATGGATATATTTAATGGCTAATCAATCCCGTAAACACAGAGGTTTTAGAACAGAACGAGTAGTAGCGCAGTATCTGTCGCAATGGTGGGAAAATGCGACAGTAGGGCGTGGTTCTGGCCGAGATATATTAGCAGTTCCGTTCGACTGCGAAGTAAAGGCCAGAGCCTCGCTTGACATAAAGGGAACGTTCCGCCAAATCCAAGCAAGGACAATCAAAAGTGGCCTATTGGGGTTCGCTTGCTTTCGATTGAATGGACAGGGAGAAGATGCGCGAGATTATGCCGCGCTTATCCGTCTTGAGGATTTGGTGGAACTCCTATTAAAAGCGGGCTATAAAGACATGAAGGCAGAACTCAAAGATGAAGATATTAAGCGATGTAAACAATGCGGAGAATGGACTATAAGTGATCCCTGTAAATGGTGTGAAGATCAATAATGCCAATTTATGAATTTGAATGTACCAATGAATTTTGCGAAAGTAATTTGAGGTATGACAAAGAATTGAGGATCAATGAACCGCATGACGTTGAGTGTGGGTTTTGCCATGAACCAATGCGTAAGATTTATAGCAGTTTCGGTATTGCCTTTAAGGGAACAGGTTTCTATTCAACAGATAAATAAAACGCAACGCCGTCTTGAGCAGGACTTATATCAAATGGATTTGACATTACCTGTACACTCTACGGCTAGAGCCCTTCAGGGGCTCAGAGCGCGCCCGAAAGGCGCAGCGCGCTCGGTAGCAATCGTTATTGGGATACTTCTATCTATTGCAAGTATGCCTATATCTAAGGCTCAAAACCTGCCATTAAAAGTATTGGCTAACTATCAATTAACAGATAAGCAATATAAGTGTCATAACGAGATTGTGTACAGAGAGAGCAGATGGAACGAAAGGGCTAAGAATGGTTCACACTATGGTTACTACCAAGGCAGATCCATCCATCTTAAGGATGCTCATTATGAGTACCAGTTCTATTGGTATTGGTACTATGTTGCAAAGCGTTATGGTGTTACTGAGTATGATGAGCCTAATTATTGCAATGCACTTAATCATCTTATTCGTAAAGGATTTCAGTAATGGCAAAAAAGGGAGATCCGCGCATATCTGGCAAGTACAAAGAGCGCAGACTCAAGGTGCTGGCCATGGCAGGATACGTATGCCACTATTGTGGGCAGACAGCCGATCAAGTGGATCACGTCGTTCCAATATCCAAGGGCGGAGATCCAATGTCGTGGGAAAATATGGTCGCGAGTTGCAAATCATGCAACACCTCTAAAGGCGATAGGTCACAGGCTCTTTTTTTAGGGCAGAATTCTACCCCCCCTGTCTTTCGAAGCAATCCCTCCCCGACAATCGGACATATTGACCAAACCAGTCCATTTCGGACATTAAGAAAACCAGATCAATCCTGATGCCACCCAAAAAGAAACAAGTGCTACGAGGGGCGACAGAACCAAGGCTTCACAGCCCATATCTCAAAGGCAAATCTTTAGTTCAAGATGTAATTGATTTATGCGAGATAGTGCAGACACCTTTATTGCCTTGGCAAAAATTTATTCTTACAGATATGCTCAAAGTTGATGCTACAGGTAATTTTCAGCGTAAGACCCTACTTTTGCTCATAGCCCGTCAAAGCGGAAAGACATTTTTGGCGCGTATGCTCATTTTGGCTCATTTAGTCAAATGGCCTAGCCGAAACATACTTATCATGTCTTCTAACAGGTCAATGGCCTTGGATACCTTTAGACAGGTCGCTTATATGCTGGAAAGCAACGATCATCTAAAAGGCTTGGTAAAACAGATCAGATATGCCAATGGAACTGAATCTATTGAAATGCTTGACGGAACTCGCTTAGATGTTGTAGCGGCTACGCGTGACGGTTCCCGCGGTAGGTCTTGCGATTTCCTTTATATTGATGAATTACGCGAAATCACAGAAGAAGGTTACCGCGCGGCAATTCCGACTACGCGTGCGCGTCCTAACGCCATGACACTTTTAACTAGCAATGCGGGTGACGCTTTTTCAACCGTGTTGAACGATATGAGAAGTAGAGCCTTGGAGTCTCCTCCTAAAACTTTTGGTTTTTACGAATACTCTGCACCCGCTCATTGCAAGGTTACTGATCGCAACGCTTGGGCGATGGCTAATCCTGCCCTTGGCTACACCGTGTCAGAAGAAGCGTTAGAAGAAGCGGTTGCAACTTCTCCTATTGAAAATACACGTACAGAATTGTTATGCCAATGGATTTCGTCACTTCAATCACCGTTTCCGCCTAACTCCATTGAGGATTGTTCAGATTCAACGCTACAAATGTCAGAAGGGGCATATACAGTATTTGGCTTTGATAAATCGCCAAGTTCACGCGATTGCTCACTTGTTGCAGGTCAAATCCTGCCAGATGGTCGAATTGGTATAGGAATTCTAGAAACTTGGGAAAGTCAGGTTTCTATTGACGAATTGCAGGTTGCGGCAGCAATTAAGGCTTGGGCTGACATTTATCGCCCAAGGCAGATTTGCTATGACAAATACGCCACTCAGACAATTGCGGAGCGTTTATCTAACGCGGGTCAGATTTGTGTTGACATATCGGGCGCGCAGTTCTATCAGGCGTGTTCTGATCTACTTGACGCAACCGTGAACCGTAGATGGGTTCACAATGGCCAAGACATTCTCATAAGCCAATTTGCTAACGTTGCTGCAAAAAACAATGACTCATCTTGGCGTATCGTAAAAAGACAGAGCGCGGGATCTGTTGCCGCGCCGATTGCAATTGCAATGGTTATTTCAACCTTAATGAAACCACAACAGGTTGCGGCAATATACGCGGAATGATCTATATGTAGTGTATAATTGCGCTCTATGGGTATATTTGATCGTAAACCAAAAATGATTGAAGCGCAGGTTGCTCCGCAAATTATGGGAGATCAACTAAACAGCATTTACAATTATATTGTTCCAACCGTTTCACGCAAAGACGCCATGACCGTTCCAGCGTTAAAAAGATGCAGAGATTTAATAGCGGGAACAGTTGCCGCAATTCCGCTGGAGTATTACAAAAAATCCACGGGTGAAATGATTGCTGCTCCAAGATGGGTTCACCAACCCGCACTCTCGCAACCTAGATTTGTGACACTCAGTTGGACAATAGACAGCCTCCTCATGTATGGGCAAAGTTTCTGGGAAGTCTGCGAGGTCTATCAGGAAGACGGACGCATGGCTCGCGCCGAATGGGTTGCAAATACTCGCGTCACCTTTGATACTGATCTTTACAATACAACTGTTCAAACTTATTACGTAGATGGCGTTGCGCGCCCTATGTCTGGCCTTGGTTCAATAATTACTTTCCAAGCACATAATGAAGGTATCCTTGCAACAGGATCGCGCACAATTCAAAGCGCAATTGATATTCAGAAAGCCGCTGCAATTGCTTCAGCAACTCCGATGGCTACGGGTTATCTTTCCAATTCAGGTGCGGATCTCCCACCCGCTGAAGTTCAAGGATTGTTAGCCGCTTGGAAGGCCAGCCGCCAAAACCGTTCAACGGCATATCTCACTTCTACTCTCTCGTATCAGACAGTTGGCTTCTCTCCTAAAGATATGATGTACAACGAAGCAATACAAAATTTAGCAACTGAAATAGCACGTTTATGTTCAGTTCCCGCTTACTATGTTTCAGCGGATCAAAATACAACTATGACTTATGCGAACGTTCAAGATGAACGTAAACAACTTGTTGCACTTTGTTTCCAACCTTACATTTCCGCAATTGAGGAAAGACTAAGCATGGATGACATTTCAACTTCAGGACATTACGTAAAATTTGCGTTGGATGACACTTTCCTTAGAACTGAACCAATGGATCGTTTATTAGTTCTTGAAAAGATGCTATCACTAGGGCTAATTACAACTGAACAGGCAATGGAAATGGAAGATTTATCTCCTAACGGGAACGGTGAATAATGGAAACTCTATTTATTGAAGCATCACAAATCGAATGTAACGAGGATCGTCGTGAAATCTCTGGCCTTATTGTGCCAATGGGAACAGGCGAAGTTGGATATACAAATATGGGCGGGGCTACTTTTACCGCTGGATCAATTGATATTGCAGAACCAACAAAGATAAAATTGCTGTCACAACATGACATGAAAAAACCTGTAGGACGCATGGTTAGTGCTGAATACAAAGAGGGCGTTGGAATTTTTGCAACGTTCAAATTAAGTCGCAGCCAAGCGGGATCTGATGCAATGATCATGGCCAGCGAAGGATTAGTTTCAGGCTTGAGCATAGGTGCAGAAGTTCTAGCATCAAAGCCATCACGTGACGGACACATTGTTATTTCAAGCGCCCGCATAAAAGAAGTTTCTTTAGTGACTGAACCCGCATTTAAGTCGGCTCAAGTTCTAGAGATCGCAGCGGAGGAAGTAGAACTCCCCGTTGAACCTAACACACAAACAGAAAGCGAGGCGGTCGTGGAAAATACTCCAGACACCGTAGCAGCACCAGAAGTTGAGGCAACGGCTGTTGAAGCCGCTCGTCCAACTGTAACAGCGAAGGTTTACGCATCAGAGCGCGTAGCACCTATCTCATCAGCACAATACCTAGATGCACAAATCAAGGCAGCCCTTGGAGATGACGAAGCACGTCGCACAATTCGCGCAGCGGATGACAGCACTTCAACAAATACAGGTCTGACATTGCCAGCGCACCTACAACAGTTTACAACAACAACATTTACTGGACGTCCAGCATTTGAAGCGGTAACACGCCAAGCATTGCCTGACTCATCAATGTCGTTTACAATCCCTAAATTGGGAACTGCGCCAACTGTTGCAGAAACAGCCGAAGCAACTGCACCATCAGAAACAGGCATGACTTCAACTTACGACACAGTTACAGTTAAGCAGTATTCTGGCCTCAATCGCGTATCAACAATTTTGCTTGATCGCTCATCACCTGCGTTCATGGAATTGCTTATGCAGGAAATGCGTAAGGCTTACGAGAAGGCAACTGACGCAGCACTTATCGCAGCATTTACGGCTTCAGGTACAGCCGCAACAGGTACAGCCGCAACAGCGGCAGGACTTCAATCATTTATTGCAACTGAAGCCGCGGCAGCATATAAGGCAACAGGTGGCAATTATGCTAACAAGTTGGTTGCATCAACTGATCAATGGGCTGCAATTAACGGATACGTTGACGGTTCTTCACGTCCTCTATACGCTGCTCAAGGTCAGACACAGAACGCGTCAGGCGCGGTAGTTCCAACTTCTGTAGTTGGTAACGTACTTGGCACTTCACTTATTGTTGATCATAACATTTCCGTTTCAGGAATTGTAGATGAGTCAGCGTTCTTGGTTGCTCCAGAGTCAGTTTACGTATGGGAAAGCCCACAGACAACCTTGCGCGTTAACGTGCTAACTTCATCAGAGGTGGAAATTTGCCTCTATGGTTATTTAGCAATTGGCGTTCTAAAGGGTGGCGCTGGCGTACGTCGCTACAATCTAGCGTAATCAAAACAAACTAAGTTGCTGGAGGGGTGTTGCCCTTACACCCCTCCAGTCTTTAGAAAGGATAACAATGAGCATCACGACAGTTGCGACTCTTAGAAGCGCATTAGGTGTTGGCACTTTATATGCTGACGCTACGCTTCAATCTGTCTGCGACGCTGGAGATGACGTCTTGTTGCCTTTTCTATGGAAAAACCAACAGCAAATAATTGCTCACTCAAGTTCTGGAACAGTCGGAACTCTTTATTTTGATGTACCGATTGGAGATGTATTTTATATTGGACAAACAGTTACGATAAGCAATGCGGGCAGCCGCTACAACGGATCAAAAACAATTACAGCCGTTGGAGAGTATTCTTTCACTATTACTATCACCGCTGGAAACAATAATCCTTATCATACTGTTGCACCTTATGGAACAGCGGCAGCGGAAACCTACACAGATTATTCGGCAATTGCTTCAATTCAGCAAGCATCATTACAAATCTGTGAAGCAATATGGCAAGCGCGCCAAGCGCCAAGCGGTCAAGGGTTAACCGTAGATGGATTCAGTCCTTCACCTTTTACAATGTCTTCAAGTTTACTGGCACGTATCAGAGGGCTTATAGCGCCGTATCTATCTCCGAATTCTCAAGTAGGATAAAATGCCCGCGGCCATAACTTCACTTCGCGCAACTATCGCAGCGGCTTTAGTTGATAACACTAAGTATTCAACATTTTCATTTCCGCCCGCGACACCTATCGCAAATTCAGTTGTGGTCAGCCCCTCCGACCCCTACCTTTCGCCTAATAACAATTCACAAATTAGTATTTCACCTTTGGCATCCTTTGACATAAATATATTTGTTCCCCTTCTAGATAATGAAGGCAACCTTAATGGAATTGAGGAAATGATAGTTGCCGTTTTTGGTAAACTAGCCGCTTCTTCTATCGTCTATAATATCGGCAACGTAAGCGCGCCTAGCGTTCTTAATGCTGCTACGGGCGATCTTTTAACATGTTCGATGCAATTACAATGTCTCACGAGTTGGAGTTAGAATGACTGACCACACAGCGGAAGATTTGGCCTTCTTGATTAAGATTGGTCAGATCAAAGAAACACCATCATCACAAAAAACAGCAACCAAGAAAGATGAGGAATAATCATGGCGCAAGGCTTAACAAACAAAGTTGGTTTCAAAGTGGGCACGGCTGATCCTGCGTCTATTGATCTCAGCGCGTACGTCACAAATTTTACTTTAACAAGATCCGTAGATAGTTTGGAAGTTACTGCAATGGGTGACACAGGCCACCGTTACGTTGCAGGACTAGAAAACAATACAATCACAGTTGACCTCATCAATGATGATGCTGCTAATGCAGTTCTTCAGACAATGAACACTCTTTTCAAGACAAACGCTTATTTTAAGTGCGCGTTAAACAAAGATGCAGCGGGTTCAGCAAGCAACCCTTTCTTTACAGGCTTGATTTTTGTGGACACAATTACACCTATAAACGGTGCGGTTAGTGACCTCGGAACTCAATCTTTGACATTTCAGGTTTCTGGAGCAATCACAAAGACCGAAACTGGCACTTTCTAAACCAACTAACTAAGGGGCAATCATGGCACAACTAAAGATCACGTTCACAGATGGTAAAGAATTAAGTGGGGAAATAACCCCTTTGATGGAATACCTTTTTGAACAGCATTACAAGATTGGTTTTCACAAAGCCTTTCGCGAACAGGAAATGCAATCAATGGTTTATTGGTTGTCGCATGAAATAGTTAAGCGGAGCGGTGAACCCGTTGATGCAAAGTTGGAAAACTTTATTGCAACGCTGAAAAGTGTTGAGGTACTGGACTCCGACCCTTTGCAATAAGGCGTGATCTTCCATTCACCTATCTAATCGCTCGCTTGAGCATTAGATTGGGGATTACGCCGCAAGCACTACTTGAACTAGATCAGATAATGCTCAAAGCATTATTAGAGGCTCTGAAAGATGAAGCGAAGGAGGTTAACGATGCCAACAGAAGTAAAAGGCGTCATTGAACTTCGCAAGGCGCTTAGGGCTTATACCCCTGAACTAGAAAAGGAAATGCGCCGTGAGATTTACGCAATTGTAAATCCTGTCGTGACTCAGGCCAAGGGCTACGTTAAATCTGAAATTGTTGGGTTGCGTACAGGTTGGGTCAGATCCACTAAGCGCTTGAGAAAAATTAGTAGGGGAACTTCAGCCTTTAGGAAAGGCGTTTTTCCTTTTTACAACCCAACAGAAGTCAAGGCTGGCATCAGGTTTAGCGATAAGATGAGCAAATCAAACCGCGCAGGTTTTGTAAGCGTTTTTTCTATTAAGAACTCATCCCGCGCAGGTGCTATTTATGAAACCGCTGGACGTGCCAATAATGGGGATGCGCAACCTTGGGTTGGCTCTAAAGGATCTGCAAGCCATAAATTTAGTCATTCACAAAATGAATTGGCTGGCCAACACTTTATCAATGCAATTAGTAACTCTGGCCAGATGAAAGGCGAAGGTAAGCGCCGCGGGCGTCTAATCTACCGCGCTTGGAATGAGAATCAAGGCCGCGCTAATGCTGCCGTATTTAAGGCAATTGAGCGCACAACAGACCGTTTTAACAAAGCCGCCACCATCATAGACTTTAAGAGGGAGGCCGCATGAGTAATGTAATTATTGATATTGTTACGCAGTTTACTGGCAAGAAAGCCTTTAAGGATGCTGATAGCGCCGCTGCTAAACTTACTGGAACAGTTAAAAAACTTGGCGCGGCTTTCGGCCTAAGTCTTGGCGGCGCTGCCGTTTTGCGTTTTGCTAAAGGTACTGCCAAGGCATTTATTGAAGATGAGAAGGCTGCAACTCGCTTAACTCAATCGGTGAAGAACTTAGGTCTTGCTTATGCCGCTGATGACATTCGCAAATATGTTGATCAACTTACCTTGGCTACGGGTGTTGCCGATAGTGAGTTAAGACCTGCGCTTCAATCACTATTGCAGGTCACGGGATCAGTTACTAAATCTCAAGAATTGTTGACGCTTGCAATAAACACCTCCCGCGGAAGCGGCGAAAATTTAACTACCGTGGCCAACGATTTAAGTCAGGCATACGTAGGAAACCAAAAAGGACTCCGCAAGTATTACTTAGGTCTGACTCAGACTGAACTTAAGGCCATGTCTTTTGCGGAAATTCAAGAACGCCTAAACTCTACATTCTCTGGAGCATCCGCGGCATATCTGACAACTTACGCAGGTCAGATGCAATTGCTAGCCAATACCGCCGATGAAGCAAAAGAAGTAATTGGTAAAGACTTAATCTCCGCGTTGCTTATGATAAGCGGTTCAACAAGCGTTGAGGATCTTGCCGTTGATATGCAGGACTTCTCTGAATATACTGGCAACGCGATTTATGGCGTAGGCGTATTGATTGACAAAATAAATAGTATTCCCGTCCTGCCTAACTTTAGCCTAGAGGGAATTGTTGGCGCTATCCCTATTTTGGGCAGTTACGTAAATCTTCTAGTTGATCTTGCTAAAGAGGATAAGGCTAAAAAAAGTAACTTTAACTTCGCATCAGGTGGCGGCGCTGGAGCGGGCGACACTTCTAGAATGTCTGCCGCGGCTGCCCTCAAAGCCGAAAACGCTGCTAAGAAACGTCAAGCGGATCTTCTCAAGATGCAGAAGGCGTCAACTAAGGCGGCTGCCGATGCCCTCAAACTTAAAAAGGCTGGCACTCTATTTGACATTGAACAGGCTGGAGTTATTGCAGCCCTAAAGGGTAATGTAACTAAAGAAGAAGAAGCCCGCCTAAAACTACAATTTGCTATCCTGACTGGCAATGTTAGCGAGGCGTCTAAACTCGCTGGAGAAGTTGCTAAGGCTCAAGGCTTAACTAAAGAATTGGTTGCCTATTACGCAGGTATTCCAGACGCTAAAAACCCTTTCTCAGGCTGGATTAAAACCCTGCTAGAAGTTGAGGCAGCGTCAAAGCGTATTGCCGATGAAAACAAAGCCGCCGCAACCCGCGCTTCAACCTTTATGGGTAAATCAATTTCAACCGAGCAACTAGCGACTGATCCTGCCGCTTATGCAGATATAATCTTGGCTGACTCTGAACGCGCGCTTGCAGATGCGCAAGCCGTTTTGAAATCTTTAGGGATAGATAGTAATGGAGATCCAGTAGTAAACGTCACGGTCACCCTTGACGGTCAGGAAATGGCTGGAGCAGTTAGCAAGGTTCAGACTAATAACTATCTTTCAGGCAAGATTATTGCACTAGAAAGAACTCTAGGGTCGTTTAACTAATGGCGCTACCTGCAACCATAGCGGTTAGTTTTGACTTTACGAGCGGCGCGACCTTCTCATTTCCTTTCACGATAGGAGATGAAAAGTATGGAGTCCTTGGTACTGGCACTTTAGCCTCTACAACTACTCCAGAACCTACGGTTGATCTTAGCAATGACGTTTATAGTATAAAGATTAGGCGTGGCCGAAATATCATGCGCGATACTTACGAGGCTGGATCTGCAACAATTAGAGTTCTTGATCCTTTAAGTTACTTTTCGCCGCAAAACACAGCCTCACCTTTTTTTGGTTTCTTAACTCCTTTGCGTAAGTTGCGTGTCTCTGCAACCGTAGGCGGAGTTGGTTATTTCCTATTCAGCGGTTATACAATTTCCTACAACTACACCTATCCGCAAGGTCAGGAAACAGGCTACGTTGACATTGAATGTACTGATGCGTTCCGCTTAATGCAACAAGCGGGCGTTGTAACCGTTGCTAGTGCGCCCGCTGGCCAATACACAGGCCAGAGAATTGCGGCCATATTGAACCAAGTTTCTTGGCCAACTTCCATGCGCACGCTGGATCAAGGTGACACGCTCTGTCTTGCAGATCCGTCAACAAATCGAACTTCTTTAGACGCTCTGAAAAATGCCGAATTCTCAGAACAGGGCGCTTTCTTCATTAACTCAGAGGGTACAGCGGTTTTCATTAGCCGCACTAACGTAATTAAAAAAGCGGGTCAGACCCCTATTGAGTTCAATCAAACAGGCGGCATACCCTACACAAATCTAGTTTATGCCTTTGATGACAAACTAATCATAAATTCATCTGGAATAACACGCGTGGGCGGCGTTCAACAAGTCTATGAAGACACCGCTTCAATTGCTAAATACTTCCCGCATCAGAATAACGAGACAAACCTAGTCTGCCAGACCGATGCGGACGCTCTTAATATCGCCAAGATTTACACAATCTCCCGCGCAGAAACCACAATTAGAATTGATGCCATGACGGTTGATCTTTTAGATCCGTTAGTTCCAACGGCTACAATGCTTGGGCTTGACTATTTTAGTCAGTTGAAAATAACTAACGTGCAACCTGATGGATCTGAAATAGTAAAAACGCTTCAATGTCAAGGACTGGACTGGAATATCACGCCAAATTCCATGAAATGTACTCTGACAACACTTGAAAATTTGGTCGAAGGATTTGTAATCGGATCAGATATTTCAGGTATAATCGGACAATCAATCATGGCGTATTAGGAGAAAACTCAAATGACCGTTGGTATGCCCGCAAGTACAGGTGACGTCCTGTCCGCCGCAATGTTTAATTCGCTAGTATCCTTTACTTTGCAGGAACAAACTGGAACTACTTACACTCCAGTCCTAGCCGACCAGTACCAAGTTTTAATTACCCGTTCAAACGCGGGCGCTTCAACTTTAACTATTCCGCTTAATAGTTCCGTGGCGTATGCCGTGGGAACGGTTATCACCGTATTGAATAAAGGCGTGGGAGCAGTAACTATCTCAGGCGCGGGCGGCGTAACCGTTCTGTCCGCTGGAGCAACCGCCGCTAGTCCAGTCTTAAACCAATATAAGTCTTGCGCCCTAATGCAGACTTCAGTAAATAATTGGTATGTCGTGGGGGCTATTGCCTAATGCTTAACAATATCGCCGCTCTAGTTGGCGCACCTTCCGCCGCTATCGGCGATTATGAGTCTATTGCCACCACAACCGTAGGCGGCGGCGGTTCTGCCACTATTACCTTTAGCAGTATCCCTGCAACTTATAGCCACTTGCAAATTCGTATGCTTTCAAACGACACGACTGGCAGCAATAATAATTTAATGCAATTTAACACTGATACTGCCAGTAATTATTCTTGGCACGCTTTACAGGGTAATGGTACAGCCGCAAGTGCCGCTTCTGGTGCTACTCAAACTTCTATGATTTTCGGTAAAACTGGCATAAGCGGTGGCGGCGGTGGCGTT